>Ga0209367_1011457_pt1 | contig 11754 bp, 6 predicted proteins | sample WorMetLIZISLAND2_FD_187412 | JGI IMG/M metagenome (GOLD analysis project Ga0209367, IMG submission 187412) | Marine gutless worms symbiont microbial communities from Max Planck institute for Marine Microbiology, Germany - Olavius geniculatus... ... | reverse complement strand
GCAGGAGTTAAGCCACGCTGCCCTAGATAGGCAGCGGTGGGCAGCGATAGTAAGAATGGCGTCAGACACCAACGGGCATTGAGCCCACGGTTGTCGATGATGATGATGATGATGATCAGTTACAGTGGCTTAGCCAGAAATTTCAATTGGGGGCCTCGTCTCCCTTCCCTCCCTCCCCTTTTCCCCTTTGTCTCCTCTCTTTTTGCCCTCTTCATTTTATCCCTCCCCTCTTTTCCCGTGCCTTCTCCTTTTCTTCTCCCTCCCTTCCTTTAGAAGTAGGAGCCCATAAAATTTAGATAGGGGATTGGGGGGAACGCTGTAAGCTACCCAGCGGGGTCTAGGGCGGAGCCCTAGCCGAAATCGAATTTGGTGCATTTTGGCTTTGAAAGATGACATCTGGTGGCAACAATTTTAATTATTTTAGCGAAAATAAACTGACCAAATTGGAAAATTTTGTGCAAATTTTGTATACATATGCTAATATTTTGTCTGGAGGATTGGGAGGGGGCCTGGGCCCCCTGGCCCTCTTGGCTACGCCACTGATCAGTTACTCTCCATCGACTCCGCTATAGTTTCTTCCGCTATGCTTTGGTGTATTTTTCATGCAGATTGAACGTCGAGTGATAACGACTTGTCGTGAAATACTTTGTCTTTAGCAAGTAAGTGGAGTGCAACAGAGGACTCGGTGTGAAATCTGGAAAACGAGATTTCGTTAGCACATTGCAGCGATAACGTCGCCAGCGTTTGTGCTATTATAGCCAGTCTCGGCGAATAGCATAACGGTTCTTGTCTAAAACCGCTATCGATTTCTGATAGTTGTTTAGCTTGTAGCTATTTGAGATTCGCCACATTCAAGTTTTTTCATAAATTCTGGAGAATCATCAATTCTGTGCACGTGTTCGTATTCGCTGCAATTACTTTGATTTCTGAGGCTTTCTCACAGTACTTTTGCCAGCATAATGCTTATCCATCACACTGCGTGGGCTCGATGTTTTTTTCTGCCACTTCCCAGTCGACTGATATTGTCTGTACGCTCTTTGCAAAAGAATCAAGTTGCAACTGTTACTGCGCTATACGCACAAAATAACGTCACGTGATCTCACCGGAAGAAGCTAGAATTGCTGACTGACTGCAGGGACTACACATATCGCGCATTAGCGACCGGAAGTAGTTTCCAATCCGTGCGGCGATAGATGTGTCGCTGCCTGGTTCTCGACGGTCACTACAACGATATAAACAACGAACAGAGGAACGCCAAGGAATGGAACGCACGCGTTGACTGCACGCGTAGAAGAGAATTCGACGTCCCGCTAGTCGTTGGTTACAGACGTTAATCGCACGTACGATGACACTAAAGAAACCGTCCCCGCAGCCGCCGACTGACTTCCACACGCTCGTAACCTTTTATCTGCCGCGGATTTTACCTAAGCTTCGCGGAACGTCATGAGAGCAATGCGGCGCCGGGCCACGCAGTGCTAACCCATCACAGCCCCGGATCATTCTACGGATACATGTAGCGCCTATAGGCTATTACACGTTTAATCTTTCGTCTTCATTTCGACACCGGCACCCGAGGTCAAAGATTTAGGCATTTTACGAAGCGATAAATGGCTTTACGCGCCATAAAGAACGAGAACCGCGTCTCGTAGTGTTTGGTGTGTATATACGTGCAAAAAAATGTGAAGACAAAATGACGTTTAAGCAACCGACACGGTTACAGCAAAAGTCGAAGTTGATACACTAGGCAAATTACGAATATACGCTGGTGAAATTTATAAGCAATTTTAGAAAACTAACATAATTATAATAATAAATTGTAGTTTTTCTGGTTTGTTTTGTCGTTTGTTGTTTATTGTAGTTTTGTGGACCTCGATATTAAAACACAGATAAGTAAATAAAAAGCAATTTTATTTCAAAAAGTTTGTGTATTTACTTGCAGCAAGCAACAAATTTTTGTACAGTGGACATTTTGCACTGCCTGCGTGCTTTATGGTTAGGGAAACAAAAAGAGCAATTTTTACTTTTTCTATCTTTGTGTGGCGAAAAATAACACTATCCTTTTTAAAACGAACACATACATCGCGTGAAAACAAATACAGAAGTAAAGAATGAAAGAACAGTTAGTACAATGTGTCAAGTCTCTGGTGGCAAGTTCAGTTCCATGTAATCGAGCTGCTTCGTTAAGTCACAGCTGTCGTTGAATCATACCCGTCAGTTCAATCGCTCTTTTACTGTCTCCAGAGAGACGCCAGTGCGACGCCGCATTGCTGTGTCAGTGGCCTATATGACGTGTAGCTAGAGATGTAAACTTTCACACAATTTTTAGGCGTAAAACTTTCACGATAAGTTACGTGTGAAAAGTTTTTAAAAGTTACGAATTTGTGAGAGTTGATTACAACGAGTAAGTAAACAATTAAAGGTACGCGCTCTTCTATTACACTGCAATCATACCATTTTCTGCACGTAATAAATTCCAAAACCCGTCTATGACCATTTTTTTTTGTGGAGGAAGCAGTTAAATTTCATAACCCGGTCATTTTATGTGTTATTTGTTGCAGATAACAAAAAGTGGAAGGATTGGGGGTTTTGGAATTTAGCTCTTCTTTGTTGTACATGATTTACGCTTTTCTGCTAAGAGAAAGTTGTCACCGCACATCTTCACGTGCACGGTTCGCCACTGCACATCACTAGTCACTCGACGCGCACTGGCGACTAGTTTCGCATCAGCTGAGTGCCGCACAGTGGCAGACTACTGCAGCTGCTGCTGCCGCTTGCTGCAACCGTAACGGCGGAAAAATAGCAGATTCATATCTGCCCGTCGGTAACGTCGGAGAAGCCGGTACGAGTACCGCAAATTCATTGCGACACCGGTAGGAATCGTCGTAGCTGCTAATTTGCTAACTGCTGATTGCTCACAGCCACGGACGGACTGCATTGGACATCAGAGTATTCTGCACTGTTGACAAGCCAAGGAAACCATAACGACAACTGCAGCTTGTCGGTTGCCATGACGACGCAAGATGCGCTGTACGTGACGTCACTGCTACTGGTGGCCTACTGCTACTTGCACGTCGCCAGCACGACTGTCAACAAACGCCGAACGTCGTCAGTTGTCGGCGGTGAAACTCCACCAAGTCATGACGCTGACTCTGCTTCAGTGCAAACCGACGAAGACATCGACAGACACATGGCTACAAGTCCTACGAATCACAACCGGTCATCGTCTTCGCTCAATTCGGCCGCGTCTCTGCTCTGTGACGGAAAGCGATGCCAAGGTAAACTCGTCTCGCAGTTACGACTGACTACAAAGTCTTTCCCGAACCATATATATTAGAGTCGCAAATCTCGGTCTTTTTATCTCGCAGTTAGACACCAGTTTACGCTGCTATAGCGCATCGCGCGGTGTAGGCTACCTGTAGACTCTTTACGCTTTAGTTTTTGCTGGTTCCCATTTAGTCAGCAGAGGGATGGCCAGGCTGAGTTCACGGTCACCCATTCAAGTACTAATCGTAACCGGGCCTTGTGTCGATTAGTTTCGTTAGTCGAACACAACGGTATACTTGAGTCCACTCGTTCCTGTTGCCGATCTGCCCGATCGTCGGACATTACACATCGCCTGCTGGTGCCACCTGTCAGACTCTCAACTGTCGTTAACCGGGCTTTCGCGGTTGCTGGACCTCGTGTCTGGAACACTTTACCGGAGGACATAACATCTCAGTCACTCACGATGTTTTGTCGTCACATTAATAGGCTACCTGGCTTTTCAGAAAGTCATATCCGGACATCATCGTCTAAACTTTTCTGTTATCTGTCTAACCTTGAAGTAGCTCTGCTACTAAGGCAATACTGATTGATTGATTAATTGAACGTACATTCTACGCTAAACCATGAATTTTCGATTGACTCACTGCACTGTACTAGTAGTAAATTATGCTTATAAAAATGTATTTCAGCATATTACACATATTTTCCATTACCGACTACTCAGAATATACTTATTGTTATATATCAAACCGAACGTTGTAGCCTGTTAGGGAACTGTGGCAGCACGCGCTGCGAACAGAACCTAATCGTGTACCAGCCAGCATTATGTGGCGCATGTGACGTTGGGAAAAGCTGGCGCCGTCTACGTCAGTGAAATTGACTATTGGCTGCAGTTGGTCGGTTCTGAGAGCAGCTTGTCTTGACGTTGGGCTGTCTGTCGGTGAGATGTTGGCCAGCATATCGCACATGGACGGTCTGCTACTGACCCAGGTCGATGGCACGGTCAGTCGTTGCTAATCTGGCGATTGGCCTGTTTAAAGATTCGTCGCCGTGACAAATTGGCGGCAGGCGAGCCGTCATACAGGCTATCTGCATATTTCATCAGACCGACTGTGACCGAGCACCCAGTCAATCAATGCGTCACTCATACAGCTAGCTACGAACTGTCAATCCGTCATCGTCTTCCAGTCCCTAGCTTCTCGCTATCGATTGACTGTCTCTCTACGCTTATCCCACGAGACAAAGGCATACAGGACTCTCAAACCCCGCTAGGCTAACCACTGAACGGGTGTCATGCACGGCTAACTATAAATACATACAAATGTTTTCCATATTACTGTGTATGACTATGACAAAGGTCTACCAGAATTGTGAGGCGTTCCAGCAAGATACCAAAAAGTGGCGGTAACTACCATATACCTGTATTTCAAACCTATTAAACCTATTCTTGTGAATTTTTCGATATACTGCTCCTGTGGTGGTGACTGAATACATGTTGATAATGCGAGCATTTACATCACTGGTGTTCTTGTTTCGAAAGAAAGGAGACAAGCTGTTTTTATCGGATACGAAATTTTACTCACACTTACGTAAGAATTTTATAAATGGCTAAAATGGAGCGACTGACAAAAAGCGACCTGGCTGATTTGGTCCGTAATTTTCATGGTCTTGCATTTTAAAGCAATTGCTTATTTTCGCGGTTACATGCAGGACCATAAACACGACAAACCAAATCTCAGGCCTGAAAATTGCAAAACCTAAAAACGGCACTATACCTTTTTTTAAAAATTGACTTTTTGCATCCATTGAGGTCCCCATCATTTTCCACGTTTTGCTGTTTTTCAGCTATTGTTTTTTTGTGGTTTGTCATTTTCAGGTCGTCCATAGTTAGCGCCCCCGCTTAAAATGTTAACATTGCACTTAGATTACCCTTAAATAAGAAACATTTTAGCCTCAAATGTATTTTAGATCGCTCCAACAGACTAAAACCTAAAGGGCATTTGCCTTTGCTTCTTTTCTGCCACGACGCTACTGAGTATCGTATTTTTCCACAGTTGCCTGCTTCATTTTAACAATAAGAATTAGAGGAATTAAGATTCTACAACGAGTACATAGAAGCCTCGATCCAGAATAAGATTTGCAGTTAATCAGCATAGTCAGTCATTCGTTTCGTTAATGTTCATAACGCGTGATCTACTTGGTACGGATTACATGGAGCCGAGGGGAGATTAACTAGGTGGAAGACAAATTGTCGGGATTTACGTTCTGTACGTTTGCGCGAGGCCGCGGCTTCATTTCCGTATCGCTTTTCTGTAATAATCGACGTGTTTTATAGCGATGCGATGGTCGGTCGGTCGGTCGGACGGACGGACGTCTTACGGCTATCGTGCTGTATACCTCGCTCCACTGCCCCGACCCCGTCTGTTCTCCGTACCAGTCGTTCGTCAAATTTTACGCTCCCCGGGGACTCGGAAACGAATGCTCTTTCTCTCTCGCAAGGCAGCAGACTTACTGCCTTAGTGCGCCATTTACTCTTCGCCGCCCGCCGCTCGAATACCGTATAAGCCCGTCCGAGAACTTGACATGTAATTCGACGCCCACCACCTCGATTGTGTCAATCACACAATATTTCACGGTTTTCCCATTCATCCACAAAACTCTAAAGTAGATCGCAAACAGAACATAAGTTAATATGACCTATTTTTTTATCAATCATGGTTTAAAATCCACAGCAGTAGCAGAAACAACATCCACGTGATTCATAAGTATCCAATGTTGCATAAATTTTAGGTTTGCTTGCTTATTAATCACTTTATTGAAAATGTAACAAAAATCGTAGATTTCACTACAATATTATGCATATGTTACTGCGGTTTCTTGGTCATACGACAAAATATCTAGTGAGGAATTTTTTTTTTAAATTAACGTAGACCTACGTTTAAAATGTGATGAACAGTCAGTTTAATCAAGCGTACAGCAACAAACAAAAGATTGGCGATCACAAAAACTGAAAATGAAATCCGATAACCTTGGTAAGTCAGTAAACACAAAGGCATTGTGGTTGGAACTTGGAAGTGGTTTCTTGGCGAGAGCCGGTGGCTGAGTCGAGTGAAACAGTTAATCTGTGCTAGTGGTACGTGACTGCAATGACGACTCTGTGCCGGATGTTGCTGCGAGCTGATAATGCTGCTATCGTCCAAGACCTCGCCGACCGGTCATTGCGTGGTCGCCGTCGCATTGCGCGATGGTTGGCTTGAGTCGCTCGGTCGGTGGTTACTCGTTCAGCCTACGGAAACGACAAATTGCGCAGCTCGCTCGATGCCGACGCCTTGCGTCTGTGTCTCTACGCTATAGTGTCTATACTGCACAGACTGCTGGTGCGGCAGCGCGTTTCAGATTAATGAAACCGTGTAAAGTCGTCTCGGCGTCGGATTGTCAATGATTTATTGTCATCCCCACGCGTGTGTGACGCCGCATTCCGTCCGACAGGACCCTTGCTCGCGAACCGTTAAGCGCAAACCCCGTAAGCTATATGTACGACTGATGAACGGACTCCGCGCCGGTCCGGCGGGCAAACGAGCACATCGTGCGTGCGGATAGATCACGGTAGGCTATTTCAGACAAGAGGATTCTGCTAGTAGCCACAGCGCGGCGCGACTGTATTAGCTGTACCATGTCCCAGGAACAAAGATAACAACCGCAGCGTCTGCAGCTAGTGTCTGAACGCCGATAGTGTCAGCCACTACCAGACTGGAGCTATTAGTTTGATCGATTTGTCAGCTTCGATCCGTAGTTATTATTAATCAAAAAAACTTTGGCGTGCATTGCATACGATTGGTGTTTTGCAATGATCGTAGGCCTATCTCATGAATCAGTGGCGTAGCCATTATGATAAAGCAGATTGAGCAACCGTTCTTCATGGGTACTTTTGAAGAGCACGTTTGTTGTTGACGGAGCAACTGTCTGGAACTCACTGCCCGATGACCTACGTGATCCGGAATGTTCTGCAGACATTTTCAGACAGACGCTTAAGACGTTTTTGTTTTCACAGTACTAGTGTGTACAGCGCATCGGAGGTTTTTTAACGATAGTGCGCTATATAAATTTACATTCGACAATCGACATTGACATTTGACGTTGACCACTGTCGAAGAATGCAAATACGAACTTACTTGAAGACAGAGTAAGAGGCTATGCGGTATCTTTAAACTGTTGCCACAAGCGCATTCTCAAGCCTATAATGTCAAAACAACGGCATCAACAAAAGTGTCCCGCTTAAACCTCAAGTTTCATTATCACCACAGAATGCAGTTATTTGATGTCTGGTGACGTCACGTGTTAGATATGTAGCAAAACCATTTTCTGCTGGGGGGGTCTCAGTAAGAGCTCACAATTCTCTCCCCGTCTCGCATTTCGAGATTTAAAACATAGTTTGAAGTGTCTTCGCTTGCTAAACCCTATTTGCCTCGCTATTGTATGGCTGCGCTTATAACTGTCCGAAAGTACATGCTGGTGGTATAGTCTGAATGAACTGTGTTGTCTGTGCTCATTGATCAGCACCAAACAAATGCCAGTGAGTGTAGTGAGTCAATAACATCAAGCGGTTTAGACAGACACACTTAAATTTGTCAACTCAAGTAGTGTGGCGGTGCTCTTACTCAACAGCGAAAAAACGGTAGTCCTTAGTCTTTACCCTAACACGGACCACAGTAATTGGGCAAAGTACGGAATAGCTGTAGCAACTCTATCTAACTTCTCGTTTGTATTCGCCAGGTGGCAGCATAGAACTTGTAAATTTGGTACACGTATTGCATGTTCTGTCTGGGCATGTTTTGCCTGAGGTTCGATCTTCAAATCTCCCATTTCTCTGCGGGTCAGAGACCGCCCCATCTAATCCCAAAGGTTTACTTGCCAAATGACATCTTAATCTATCAAACGGTTTAAGCCGAGTGCAAAAGTGCGACAGACGACAGAGAGACAGACAGACAGACCACGCTACAAATAAATGTGTATGAATAAGCGAAATCGTTTGCGCTGAAAAAGAAAACTACGTGCATGCCGAACTAGTGAGCCGAAGTCGATGCTTTTAATAACAAGGTGCATGCAGAGTCTCGCAAGTTGATGGATGGCAAACGATGAAAGGCCAAACTGATTTTTCAGCAGTCTGGCTACTGCTGGCGTGATTGCAGTTCGGACCGCATTGCGTCACGGTCGTTGTATATGCGTTCATTAAAAGCCGATACGTTACGGACAATATTAGCTTGATTACAAGGGACCGTGGAGACAGCGGCGGCGGTGGTGAGCCCAGCTGTCAGCGGGTTGAGTCCTACAGCATGACCCGTGCACCAATCAGACGATACGACCGTCCTGCCGAACAACTGTGTACGTGCTGGGAATTCATCTGTATATAGACTCGGTCCGCCAGTCCGTCTCGCTGCTCCCGTCTCAGTCGTTTGTCTGTACTCTATTCTGATCTTACCATTTCACGTCCGTGAACAACGATATGTCATTTTACAGCTTATTAGATAAACCCCAGCGCAGTGAAAACGTTTCGGAACGAAAGTGACGACGACGAGACGAATCGCAAAATCTCCAATCGCCGCGCGTCTGCTGTCGCAAAACGTGCAGCCGCTTTAGCCATGCAGTCAGCAATAAGCTAATAGTGGGCGGCAGAAATGTGGAGTAAACGTGTACGATAATTGCACCATCGATGTTCTGTTAAACCTAATTTTTCCATGAATATACAACACGCAGTTTATTAACTTATTTGGTGCTACAAAATTACCATAAAGTTTTGTCAGCGGATGCGGCGATAAGATGTAGGCCTAAATGACTATGCATAGTCGCCGGTTAAAAAATTTCGAAAAAAAATCAACCATATGAATCGTAATTTATAATTTCATAGTATAATTTTAGAAATATTATTTGTTTTGTAGGTCCCTATATACAAAAATACAGTGATGGCAATCAGTTTCAAAAACTTTGAGTGTTTTAGAGACGAAGTTAAAGGAAAGCTGTACGTCATTGAAATTTACAGGTGCTAAGTGGCAATAATGGACATTATCGCTGTGAGGTTGTCTTGGAGGGGGTTTGATTCTATGCCTACCGCTAAACTTAATTTTGAGTTAAACTAAGCCTAATGCTAAAGTAACTGGACACACAAGAAATTTGAGCTAATGCTCACGAGACGCGCGAAAACCTATAGCAGTTCCGGTTCAGTAGTCACCCATCGCAGTACTAACCGGGCCCGGCGTAGAGTAACTTCGTTTCAGTCGAAACGCGTTACCAACCTTGGGCCAGCCCACAGTGAAGATTTCGTGATCCTAGCTTGCACCGTTTTGATACAGATCACGAGTGAATCAGGCAATATTTCAATGTTGTGCCTGCAGTTAATCAATCACTGTTGTTTCTCGTCAGCTTTGCAGATCTGGTATAAAACTTGAGCAGAACAATTCATCGCGCGTTACTTGCTGATAAGACGCTTACGTCCAATTACGGGAAATTCGTTAGTCTATAACGTAATCCGTCTGCTTATGGAGTTGTATTGGATCGGCGTTCATTATCAACATTTGTCAGGAAAGTTTAGCCACGCACCTCGCTGGCTCGACTGACGACGAAGCGATTTGTCTTTTTGCAAAATGAATAAGAACTTGACGAGGTGTCACTCGCGGCCGACCCTTGTCAGTAATTCATCGAGACAGCATGCGCGTGTCCAACACCGAAGACGCCAAACGTTAAGCTTTAAAATTTAAATGCACAGTAATTGACAATGATTTAGCAGTGGGATATCCCAGTTTTTATCTTGTGTTGTTGTGCTTATGATACATAAGGGATAAAACGTTCAATATGTTACAGACAATATTAGCCTTATTGTTTATAAAACTTTTTTCTTTTTATGACAAATATAATTACAAACAAAATATATTAAGATGATCCAGCGACCTTAATTTAGCAAATTAGCATTTAAACAGCTGTTTACTTGGTGGTTCCAGTGCATGCGAAAAGCTCGTAGCCTTTTGCCGTAAGTTGAAGTGGTCCATATGTCGGCTTCGTGGAGAAGAGTCGATTGAACACCGGACGTGTATATCCCCAACTTTGTTTGTGGACTTGATCGGGATTGTTTACATACGCTGTCGAGTCTTACGAATACTGTTAATGTTATGCCGATTCGGCGTAGACATTCTGGTAAGCAGTAGACGTAGCAGCAATAGCGGAGAAAATAATAGTAATAGCTATTTTCATTGACATTGGCTATTGGTAATCTTTAATTCACCGATCACGGTAGAAAAACACAAAAATAACACAATAGCAACACCGAAAAAAGAGAAAAATACACATACATATACGGTCCGTAGTCCGTAGTTATTGAAAAGCATTTTATCTATGAGGTAGGCCTATCATGGACAGACATTGAACAGCAACCTTCGACGTCGTGCATCTTGTAACGCTGAAGTTTTCTTGCAAACAGTGGCACTCGCACAAGAACAGGCGCAATCTTTGACCACTCGGCGCCAGTTTCTCGCCGTTGTTTGTCCACTACGCGGTGGTGGCGGGCGGCAGAGCAAAAGATGACTGATGGGCGTTGTGGTTGCTGCTGTTGGCGACAAGAGTCAGCGGACTGCGGCTAAACCAGCTGCTGCTGCTGCATGTCTGCGTTATCGCCGGCCAGCTGACTGACTGATAAATGGACTGCGAGTTGACCAGTAATAACGTCACCCAGCAGCGGCTAAGACGCCGGGTGGACCGCCTCATGACGGTTGATCGGGCCCCGGACGCTGTGTTCTGTCAAACCAGCGCGACGACAGCCAGCAATCTCGCCTAGCTCGCCGCCGTGATCGATGTCTCTACGCTAGCAATACACTCAAGATGTTGTCGTTGTCGCCCCAAGCAGTTGTGTGAAGACGGCGGGCGAGATGTGCTGCTGTGTCCCAACTATGACGCAATTGCCGACTAACGTCAGCGTCTGAAGTGCGTCGTTGTTGTTCTACTGAAAGATTCGCAGTAGCTTAGTACAATCCTACGCTCTGTATATTATAGACTCAGGCTGTAGTGGGATCGCTAATGTTGGATTCGAATCAAGTTTACACTTACAGCGCCAATAATCACGAGCGCTATGTCTAGGCTGCTGTAGCAGCTATTTCTACTCAGGCCTACAGAGTACATCATGGCCATGACGTCGTGCCGCACTCAAAGTGAGAGTGTCCACAACAAGCACCAGAGAGACGCCTCGCGAGCTGGGTGTTGTTGCAGCAGCTGCGCCTTGGCCTTGCGTTGCGTTGCTGCTGGTGCAAAAGCGATCGACGAGTGAACGAAGGTGAAATGAAGCAGCAGATTAGTGACGGGGGGAGGGTGGTAGTGCGACGGCGTCGTCTGCGCCGGTGTAGATACGACCAAGCGTCGCCGCACCGGCCTCTACATGACCACCGCGCCGACCATCATACCGGGTCGACGCCGCGCCACGACGCTGAACCACGACGATGCGGAAAATAG
>Ga0209367_1011456_pt1 | contig 11755 bp, 6 predicted proteins | sample WorMetLIZISLAND2_FD_187412 | JGI IMG/M metagenome (GOLD analysis project Ga0209367, IMG submission 187412) | Marine gutless worms symbiont microbial communities from Max Planck institute for Marine Microbiology, Germany - Olavius geniculatus... ... | reverse complement strand
GGACGCCATATGCATAGCCCCATCTAAGGTTACCCAAATGATTTTTGCTGTTTTAGAGGACTGATATCATCACATCGTCCTTACACACAGTTGTAAACTGGTAAGTTTTTTACATATATTGTTGATAATGACAGTATCAGCTGGCATGTGGTCTGTAGACAAGCATATATCAGTGAGCATTGAAGGGGATGTGGACATCGCTCGCAGCATGGAGCAGACATCCACTGTCACCGGTTTGTTCTTATCTTGCATCTTTTGGCCTATCATAGCTGCCGAATCTATGATATCATAAACCTAAGGACATGATTTTATACTGATTTTTATTATGTATAAATTTCATAAGAAGAATTTTATTGTATAGTTATATTTGGAGTATGTTGCATGTTGTGCCACTGCTTTGTGCCAATCTGCTAAGTGCTATTGGTCGTACCCTGCACGATTCGTCATCCATCTTTCTGTTATCTGTAATGTTTTTACGTGCAATAGCACATAGTGTTAAGTGCATGTGCCATACTAGCCCTTGTAATTCGGTCTGTCTGTTGTGATAGGGTGCCGATTTAAGCCAGCTGATATAAGGACTGTAGGTTTTCACAGTGTTATAGCGTAGGCTTTCTAGATTTTTGTGATTGCATTTTGTGCCACTGTGTGAGAGGATTTTTTTAAAAGAGTGTCAAAAGAGGCAATTAGCACAAGTACAAATCTTGATCAGATGCCCTGTGTGAACTAAACACATGTCGTTGTTGTTTACTATAGTTTACAGTTGACTGGAAATGTGCAGGGTAGTGGTGCTTGTGACATTTTTAATCCAAAATTTTAATCGGATTTTAATCGATTAACAAGATTTTTATCGATTAATGTTTTAACAATTAATTAATTTTGTGTTTGATCAGAGGATGAGAATGACAACGATGATGCAGAGGAGCAGGACAAAGCTGCGGAGGTAGTTCATGATAATGTTTCTCTGCTGAAGTTTACAGTCGATGATGGCGGAAGGGTGCTAGTGCAAATCTTCACCAGTGCTATGTCAATTTTTTTCCGTTATGTTAACCAGCGCCTCTGTAGCTTCGCACGTGGCACTATATAAATTTGATTAGTTTAGTAGTTGTATTCACTGTGTCTGGTAAAAAAAATGACTTCCTAGACATCGTGCAATAAAAATCGATATTCAACATTTAATAACTTTGGTAAGAAATAATATTTTTCAATGAAACTTGGCAATCACTTCAGACTTTTTTGTCCTGTCTTTCAAATTTAAGGTGGGATGGTTTTTCAGATTTTGGGAACTGTGTTTTAGAATTATGCTTATTTTGACCATGTGGTGATCTGGCGATCGGCCAAGAGGTCTTGAAGATTGCATGTTGATAAAATAATCATCACCAGCTGTCCAGTAGTCATTGGTTTAGTAGTTGTATATGCGGTTGTTATCAGATGCATCGTTGTCGTAGGACCAGTGTGCATAGTCGTGGTCAACAACAGCTGTCTAAGCACCCTGCAGTGTAGTAATGGTCAGTCTAGTAGTTGTCGATATAGTAGTCTTCGGTTTAGTAGTTGTCAGAGCAGTGTATAACATCGTCTGTTATTAGATGCGTCGTCGGCGTACAACGAGTGTTCACAGTCGCAGTCATCAACAGCTGTCCAAACATCCACTCAGCATCTGTATGACTATTGACAGCATTAGAGGTCAGTTCTGCTCTTTTGTTCAAAATTCAGATCCATGTCGGACCAGCGTCAAAATCAACTTACCTTATTGCGCAACTGTAACACTTTTGGCTTTCGTCATGGTCCAATGTCTTCTATGCGAGTGCAACAACTTGGTTTTGCTGTGCATTTACAGAGACAGTGTCTCATGCTGATGTGTGATAAATACGTAAGAACGTATAGAATTGGTCGATGGAAGTAGGTTTTATGGTGCATTTTTTGCTGATAAATGAGAAATTTGTAAGGATTGATAGAATCAGTATGTTTTGTTGTGCTGACAGATGATAAGTAAGTAAGAACTGATAGAATCGGTGCTGTGCATTTTATGTCGATGAATGATAAATTTGGTAGGTTTTGTAGTGCGTTTCATGCTGTGAAGTGATGTATATTTAAGATCTGATACAATTGGTTGACAGAGTAGGTTTTTTGTGATGTATTTATAGAGAAAACGCAGCTTGTGTTGACATTTTACTTTCTTACTTCGCTCAACTTTGTCACAGTCTGTGTTAAACTGAATCCGCATGAAACTGTCAGCACCATTTCTGGAGGGTATGACAACTTCTTAATACCAGTAGTACTAGTAGAGGGTGTGATCACTTCTTTGCCCAAGTATTAGCAGTATTAGCACTGTTATGACGGGGCATAATGTGAAAAATCGCATCAGCGCTTTTCTGGCAAAACATTTTGACATTGAAGTTTTTTAAAAAAATTTCTGTCATTATTTATGTCATCACAGGATGAACTACCGCAAGCAAATGTGTATGTTACTTATTAACAAACTCTGAAATGGTGTTAAAACCGCCGAAAAAAATCTTTAAAAAGTGCCTTATGTGGTGTGTTTTTCAGAATTTCTCAATAAGTTAGCGACAACAGATAGTTGTTCTGCCATTTTACCCTTTGGGAGTTGGTTAGTTTATTGATTAGAAAGAGTAAATGAAATGTTTTGGACATGCTGACCATAACAATGATCAAGATTGGGTGGAGTGATGTTGATGCACATCTACTCAGCCTGGCCATCCCTCTGTGCAATGAGTACCGGTAGAAGCTGGGATGTAAATAAATATCACGCGATGTACTAGGACGTATCCGTGGTTTTGCAGTGTAAGCTGGTTTTGGTTGAGGCCTAAGAAAACAGGTAAGTGCCATTCTGTGGGATTTTGGCTTTTGAAGGAATTTTACTTGTTTACGTTTTACGAAGTGATGCACGTCTGACACTTTATACCATGATTTTAGAAATGTTTGTTTTTGATCCAAAGTCAAACCTATCCATAGTGATGATGTTGGTGATGAAAATGATATGTTTGAAGACTGACAGTTGGGTGGAACTGGCTGGTTTGTGTTTACTTGGAAAACTGAATGAAAATGTTTTGTGTTGTAGTGACCTGCTGGAAGCGGACAATTTGCTTTCATGTCTGTACCCAGGAGATGACGGACTACAGAGTCCTAACCCTGCTAACAGCTACATGGCACTGTGAGTAATAGTAGTTTTAGTGGTCATAGTTGTAGTTGTTGCTGCACTTACTGTTGTACTAGTCTAGTTATGTTATTGAAGTAGTTCAAGTTGCTGCTCTGGTTGTTTCAGTTTTGTTTTACTAGATTACGTTTTATTACATGGGGGGATTTTTAACATGGACAAAGCAAGATCGCAACGACCACAAATAAAACTGACAGTTACGACAAACTAAAACGCAATAGATGAGTATGACCATCAGAACAAGAATGTACAGGGTGTGCCAAAAAATGACCCAACTTTTTTTGTCAGAATTTTGTCAAATCTCGACAGAATTTGATAATTTTTAGCACACAGATAGCCAAGACGACAAGAAATTTGTGCTAATGCTCACAAGATGCACGAAAACCTATAGCAGTTCCTGTTTGCAAACTGTCAGTCTATCTCCAGCCATTTCGCCACAGTTCATTCTTGGAGTATGCGCTGCAGCCGAAGATCACAAAAATCAATAAAAACCTCTTATTTTGTAAGTTCAGAGTCTTTCAAAGTCATTGATGTTGATTCAACTGAAAAAGCTCGTCACTAGTGCTTGTTGTGATAGGCAGCATGCTCATGCCTATCTGCAACTGTTTTCGTGAAAGACTGGCCGACAACGGTAAAATAATAACTTTTACGGGGGTACCTCTCTTTGATGCCCTCTTGCGCAAGTTTCCTTGAACTTAGAAAATCAAGACTTGGACTGTCAAAATCTACGTTCAATGCCGAAAATTTCATATGCAGCTTCGCTATGTCTATCTCAATTGATTTTGGTGAATTCGCTCTTGAAATGTGTCTCGCAACCCAAAATCACCAAAAAAATTCATAAAAACCTTTTATTTTGGCATTCAAGGTCATCGAATTTGGTGGCAATTGAGATCCAGTGTTCGACTTTCTATTAGTGATTAATAGTAATCTAGGCCCTATCTCGCACCGTTATTGAGGTACTGTACAGTGACTTATTGGCTAAAATCACAAATTTTTTCTGCCCCCCCCTCTCATTTAGTGCTCTCGTTCGTTTGACCCTTCCCTTCAAATTTATGGAAAAGCTTTACGGTCTCTGAAACTATAGTCTTCCAAGCAGCTGATGGTGAAGATTTGGTGATCTTAGCTTGCACCGTTTTTGACTGATTCACCCATGTGATGGACAGACAGATGGACAGACAGACAAAATTGTGATGGCTAAGATGCGCTAAAGCAGTAGCTGCTTTTGCGCGTAATAAAATTATGTGAGGTATACTCATTGTCCACCTCACCTGATTTGTGTCAACGCACTGCCATGTAAAACGCTGATGCTCCAAATTATTACGCAGTGATTATCAGTATCAGATTGCTCACTTTTTCATTGTCAGTTTGCCAGACTCTGCCATGTGATTTAATTATTTTGTGGTGTTAAATATTTTGCGCTGAAAATAGCAGACAACAAAATAGCTGACTTATGAGCTCAAAACACAGCTAATCCATGAATGAGTGCTGTGATATTGATCAGTTGATCATTACTGCTGCTGTCAGCCGTGGCATCACGTCTAAGCCATTGTGTTTATTTTGGGCATAAATTATAAAAATTTGGAAGCAAGTTGTTACACAAACTTATAATTCGTTTTAGTTTATCATGCGCTTAATTAAGTTGTTAGAACTTTTATGGTGACAACAACAAAGCATTATGCAACAATTTGGAGCATCTCATTTCAACACGGTAGTGTGTTGACATTAATTAGGTGAAGTGGACAATGAGTGTACCTCGCATTATTTTATTGTCTTGGCTCTCTGTTTGCCAAAAATTATCAAATTTGGTGTAGATTTGAGGAAGTTCTGACAAAAACAAGTTGGGTCGTTTTTTTGGCACACCCTGTGCCCAAAAAAACGACCCAACTTGCCAGTAGTAGTTGCTGAAAGTAGGGCTGTACAGATTTTACTATTCGGCCGAATAAGAATAATGTGTTTGTTATATTATTCGGCGAAGTACGAATAGAATAGGAACAGTTGACGCAAGTTCAGACTGATTGCCAAATGCTCTGGTTTCATCACGGAGCAGTGAAAAATTTCAAAATCGGGCATTTTGTATCCAGGTTAAACGAATGATACTGACAAAGATTACTGATTAACATTACGTGACAGTGACTCATAGCAGACTCTTTTGACCTTGAGCAAACTAAATAGTTAAGAAAATGCGATAAAGCATCACGTATGGGTGTTATGCTGGTAAGACAGCTGGGCTGACAACAGCTGTCTGAGACTGAATTATTCGTATTCGGTTTATTTATGGCACTATTATTCGGCCGAATACGAATGCACTATTCGGCCTACTATTCGGGCCGAATAGAATACAAATAGAATATTTGGTACAGCCCTAGTTGAAAGAAACATCATTGTTGTTGAGATGCTCTGTGGTTGTCTGTAGGTCTGTAGAGGAGTGGACAGCGGGTAATACAACCTCAGACATTGGTCGTCCATACCGCTGGGTCCAGTGGCTGTGCGGTCTTCAGTTTTTGGATGATGACCCAGGCAAAGTCTCGGTGTCTTTATCTCGAGCCCACATGTCTGATACCATTGACCGTCTGAGAGCTCGTGTCTGCAGTAGACTCAGCTTACAGAAACAACTGGCTGCCTTTGGTCTGTAGGAATAGTAGTAGTAGTAGTAGTAGTAGTGTCATCATACTCAGCGTGTCATAAGGCAGGAACGTACAAAAATACAGTAGTGTAAATCGAGTACATACGAGTTTAGAAAGTTCATGTTTCTGTGTATGCTGTGTATTAATGAACATGCCAGTTTGGGGGCTGTTTGATAATCTGAAGGTTTGATATTTTTCAAAGTTATGATAATCCAGAAGTTTCCTATACAGACATTGACTCAGTCTCCACTTTTTCACTGAAGTCAGACTCATCATCAAGAGGTCATGAGTTTATCTCCATTTGGGTTGCTATCAAGTAGTTACTACTTGCATGGTTACCGTAGCTGTGGACATGTAAACCATCTGGGTACATAACCAGCCACCAAGGTCAACTCAGCCATTCAACCCGATGGGGTATGAATCGAGTACCAGCCATGTTTATCTGCATCAGGTGGCAGGTAACACGGTGATCACATGTGGCAGGTGAGGCTTCTTAACTATGCAACCCTTAACCTTAACCTTAACCTTTTTAACATGTTTGTATTGACAGAGCAGGGGATGCTGCCAGTGCCGGCCAACTGCATGTCGTTGTACCCTGCCAAGATATCCTCACGTCTGTCTCAGTGGAAAAGATCAACCTTTCAGGATTTCACTGTATGTGCTTGTCATATCGCGTCATTTTCTGTGTGGCTTGGCAGTATAAAGGGAATGTCAGACGATTGATAAAGTCAGCTGATTTTATCTGCCGACAAAATCCATCGAGAAAAATCTGTAGTGTGTCATGCGGTAATCTGACATTTTTGTCATCTGATAACATTGGCTGCTTTTGTCGTGCAAGGTAGTATGTGTTTTATCTTCGACAATTTTGTCAGCCAACGTTATGTATATCGTTAAACAAATTGGTTTATGTTACCATGGCGATTGTTTGCAACGGAAGATGAATATTTATTTTGGTTACTTTTTTCGTTTTTAGTCTGTTTTCAATTATTAGAAACGGAGAAAAATGGGTCGAGATCTGCTATTGTGTATTTGTGAAGCTGATGTCGTATGAAGTTACATATGATTCCATTGGCTGTGTGTCATGGTTGAACAACTGGCCAATTTTTTTGTGCGATAGCACAATGCATCACTCATTTTAGCCGTCGTCTACGCGTTCGTCTGTCCATCTGTCTGTCACAGTCATGATCTGTATAAAACGGGGCAAGCTAGGATCCTGAAATCTGCACCATAGGGTGCCCCAAGGACTCTGGTTTATCATGATGAAATTTTGTGGTCTTGGGTGAGGGGGTTCACCTCGAATGAGGGCGTCAAAGAGTGGCACTCCCTTAAAAAGATGTTATTTTGCAGTTATTGGCTGTTTTAATGTGAAAACGGTTGTAGATAGGTTCATATACCAGGTGGCGCAGAAAACGTCCTGAACATTTGCATGCATTATTCAGCCAAATGGTCGAAATGAATCAGCTCAAAAGCATTTATGTAATAAGCAAACATCAACGAATATGTGTAGAAATTTTCGCTTGAAAAACACTTCGATATTAGCCGTGATACAAACAAAATAGCGTTACACGCCATGAAGCAATTTTTGTAAGCGGTTCATCATTTGCATTGCCGCTTGTATGCAGGCTATGCCAAAAAGTCACATTAGGCCGAATTATCAGTAACTGATCAGCAGAAAAAGTGCTGAATAGGTCCTACATTCTCTTTTGCCACTACTGCTAGACGTGTTTTCCATTGCTATATGGCTTTTTTGATTTCAATAATTTTTGGCATGCGACATTAAGAAGAAACATGATGCAAATGTCTGTAGTTTTAGCCATCTCACTCTAATGTTGTCACTACACTACCTTGTGAAATGCAGAAGTCGTAGCTTGACCATTGACAACAATGAATTCATACTAGGTAGTGCATGCATCAACTCCAATTACTCAGACCACAAATCATTGAAAATTTGTTACTTCGTCTTTACTTTAAAAATTCTAAGTCAACAAACTGAAATTATACATCAACATCTAGTGGGCCGCTTGAGTCATCCAATTAGCAAATGGTGTCAACGTCTACCACTTGCGTTTGTGCTGCAGGAGGACATTTTTAGCATATGCTGTAATGAAGATGATGTGATGTGAAACGTGCGACTTTTTGAGAGATAATAATTGCCAATCGTGTTTGTCGATATTCGGTTAATAATTTTTGAGCCGACGCATGTGCTACCCAGTAGGAATTCATTGTTGTCAATGGACAAACTGCGACTTCTGCATTTCACAAGGTAGTGTAGTGACAACATTAAGGTGAGATGGCCAAAACTACAAAAATTTGTCAAGTTTCTTTTTAATGTCACATGCCAAAAATTTTAAAAATCGGCCAATGTTTGGTTGAAAAAAATAAAATTAGCTTGTTTTTATAGACCGCAGTGTCGAGGGTAATACTGTTTTGCACAGCTTTATTGCCATCGGCAATAACAAAGAATATTTAACTCCTGTATTCAAACACTGACTTTAGTCACGTAAAGAATTTCTTTCGGAACATGGTTGCAAAATTATGGTGCCACAAACTTTGTGCCGTTTTTCGGACCACCCTGTAGTAACAGCGACATTAATGTTTTTAAAATAGTAGCAGTAGTTGTAGTAGTTGTAGTTGTTATTGTTTTAGCACTAGTATTTGTTGTAGTATTATGTCTGTATTGTAGGCAAGTGAAGACTCTGGAAGACTGATTGGTGATGGTCTAGCCAAACCGACATGAAATAGTTGTAGTAGTAATCGTAGTAGTAGTGCTTGTATTAGTAGTATTATTTGTTTGTATGTTCTCTCTGCAGGCAAGAGCAGAGATCGGAAGACTGGTCAGCAAAGGTCTAGCCAAACCCACAGACATGTAGTGGTAGTTGTTGTTGTAGCTATTGTAGTGGTAGTAGTTGTTGACGTAGTAGTACTACTACTGTGTCCATCTGTAGGCAAGAGAAGAGACTGAAAGGCTGATTGGTGAAGGTCTAGCCAAACCAACTGACATGTATTTCACAGCAACACTACAGCGTGGCTCCATTGCCACCATGAGAGTTGGTGTAGTGGTTGCACTGGACTACCCCACCACTACGCCTCTCGTGTGTCTTAGCATCGGCTGGCATGGGGCGGTGCACACTGCTGTGAATGATGAAGCCTTGAGGGTAAGTAGTAGTAGTAGCAGTAGCAGTAGCAGCAGTAGTAGCAGTAGTAGTCACACTGAAATATGCTACTGCTGAACCACTTGTGTGTCTTAGCGGGCGCAGACTTGTGCACTTTCTGCTCAACGATGAACTACTTGATAGTAGTTGTTTTAGTTGTATTATTTTATAGTCTACTTAGTTTTCCTATCTCTCACTATAGTGTCTGAACTCTGGAGTGCTCGTAATCTCACTACACGCGAGCGTGATGACTGTGTGCTGAACGTATCTTCTTGTTTAAAAATTTTTATCCAAAAGTGCATAATTTGGAGTTGAGACCCCCATTTTGGAAAAATTTTGGGACAAATTGTCCATCGGAATTCTGTCCAAAATTTGCAGTGGAAAATTGCCACTTTTTGCCCTGTTTTTAAAAATCTTTGACATCACTGAATGCACCAGTAATGGTGCTAACATGTCAGTAGTTATTATTGTTGTTCGTTGCTTGTGATAAACAGCGATGAGACACATTTCATGCCACGTTTGCTATCATAGACTTACTCTATAATACACAGTGTTTCATAAAAAGTGACCCTTTTTGTTTTTTTCATAATTTACTCAAATGATGATCAATTTACGCAAAATTTTTACCAGTTGTAGCTGAAGAAATATTAATTCAAAATATTGCAACAAAATATGGCAGTTAATTTAATATTCTTTGCTAGTCATGACGTAATGCTGACATCATAATGTGTCATGGGTACAAGCTTGATAGTCTCAACTGCTGCTGTCTATCGCTACCCTGTTCCGATGGTGAAAAATTTGGTTGGCTGGTGACAAATTTACGAACTTTTACAGTTGCAGCCACAAAAACGTGCAAAGAGATCGCATTTACGTGTTTGTGGGGATAGTTGGAATTTCACGTGTTCGAGCAAGACAGTGCACTAGCACACCGAGCTTGCAAAATGGTTGCATTTTTGGATTGCAAGACGCTTAATTTCATGTCCTCATGTTGCTTAGTGCTGACACGATAAACATTTTTCATTAGCAAACCAGATTAAGTTTACTATCAAAGCTGGGTAGCAACTGACAGCACCAGTTGAGACTAGCAAGCTTGTACCCGTGACACATTATGACGTCAGCATTATGTCAAGACTAACAAAAAATATTTAATCAACTGCCACATTTTGTTGCAATATTTTGAATTAATATTTTTTTCCGTTACATCTGGTAAAAATTTTGTGTAAATTGATCATCATTTGAATGAATAGGGGAAAAACAAAAAGGGGTCTTTTTTATGAAACACCGTGTAGTTGTAGTTATTGTAGTTGCAGTACTTGTAGTAAATGCTTGTATTTGTAGTACAGTGGGCTCCACTTATATGCACGTTGGTTATAAGCACACTCCGCCTATTTGCACGACGTGCATCTAGTCCCGTTTAAGTTTATGCTATGTCAGTGGCAGTCAACTTCGCTTATAAGCACCAGCCATATATGCACAATTCGGCTATAAGCATGCACTCTTTTTGTCCCAGCACCATGACTTACTTTAATTATAAGCAACTTGGCTGACACAGAGCACGTAAGAGTGATAAGATCACCTGTAGTCAGCCACTTAACGTTCACTGGGATGCTGGTGATGGCGTCTAAACCCCAGAATTATGCAGGTTGGCAAAGCATCATGTGGGCTACAGTACATTGCTCCACCCAAGCAGCATGCAGCATCGTAATAAACTTCAAACGGCAGTCTGCGGGTCAATAGTGCTAGGCCGCCTGCTGTCTATGGAAGTGATTGAGACAATGCATGGGCGACGTGTAAACTGACACTACTGGGGTGACCATTATCAGCTGCTACATGCTGCGCCTGATGTTCGCAAAGGAGATGAGTGAGGTGACTTTCCTGTGGCGTGGATGACCGCCTATTGTAACTGCATGTTGTAAATGACTGCAGTGGTCCTATAAGCTAACTACGGTTAAATGCACGCTCCGCTTACATGCAAGTCAGCTTGCGGGCCCAAGGCCGTGCATATAAGAGGAGTCAACTGTAGTAGTAGTAGTAGTAGTAGTATTGTCATATGATGTGTTTCTAGGACATGGAGGCAGAAGTAAACACACACCTGATATCTGCTATGATAGACTCAGACAATGACAACAATGCCGCTCCAGTGACGCTGCTGTTAACCCATCAGCTCCAGCATCTACTGGTCTGCCTTGATGTTTACCTTGAGACGTATGAACCCAAGACACAGGCCAGTGCGAAGGAGTTTGCCCTGGAGAGAATCTGTTCACGTCTGGCTAGGTATGTTGTAGTAGCAGTGGTTGTTGTTGTAGTTGTATTAGTATTAATAGCAGAAACATTTGATTCAATGCCAAGGAGTTTACTCTGGAGAGAATCTGCTCAAACCTTGCTAGATATGCAGCAGTAGTAGTAGTTGTAATAGTTGTTGTAGTTGTATTTGTAGTTGTAGTAGTAATAGTAGTAGTAGTAGAAACATTTGAACCCAAGCTGCAGGCTAATGCCAAGGAGTTCTCTTTGGAGAGAATCCGCTTGAGCTAGGTATATATTAGTAGTAGTAGTAGTAGTAGTAGTTGTTGTTGTTGTTGTTGTTGTTGTTGTTGTGGTAGTGGTAGTTGTACTGATAGTTATCAACCGTCTTCAGCCCGTCCAAAATACACTTGCCAGAGTTGCTGCCAGTCACGCTCTCGCTCGTGGTACTCGCTCATCTGATATTCTCCAGGATCTGCATTGGCTCCCAATTGATCAACGCATTGAATTCAAACTTGCCACATTGACGTACAACATTCTCAACTCCTCTCAACCTGCTTATCTAC
>Ga0209367_1011455_pt1 | contig 11756 bp, 7 predicted proteins | sample WorMetLIZISLAND2_FD_187412 | JGI IMG/M metagenome (GOLD analysis project Ga0209367, IMG submission 187412) | Marine gutless worms symbiont microbial communities from Max Planck institute for Marine Microbiology, Germany - Olavius geniculatus... ... | reverse complement strand
TTTGTGGAGAGGGGTGTACCTCTCCCCACAGGGGGAGGGGTCTGGGGAAAGGGCATTGCCCCTTCCCAGAAAATTTTTTCAGACCTTAAGGTCAAAATGGCGTATTTTCATGGACTCTGTGCTAAATTTCGTTTTTTTTATGACCGTATGACCATAACAGTATAGAAATACAACATTAATACAAAGACTGCCATGGAGATTGACTTGCATGCGATAAAAAGTGTTATTCAAGGGCGTCTATCCTCCTAAGTCCTTGGAGCAATCCCCCAAACTCAAGGTGAGGCGCCACAGGCTTTGATGGGGAGGGGAATGGGGAGAAAGTATCCCTCTCCCCAGCCGACTAGGGACTCTAGGGGAGCGTCATGAGTTGCCCCAGCGGGGTCCGGGGCGGAGCCCAGGCGAAAAACGAATTTGGTGCATTCTAAGCGTTACAGTTCTAACCCTTCTGGTTGCAAGATACTGTAAATATTATGAAAAATGCAAAATAATAATAATATTCAACTCCCCCCTAATTTTCCAAAAAAACTTTCCTTGTTTTTCTTGTAGCGTTTGCTTCAATTAGGTTTATATGGTTTAAACTCCCCTGGCGTTATTTATTGTTTATTGTTACTTACTCTTACGTAGACATAGCCAGAAATTGGGAGTCACAAAAGGCGAACTAACCCCCAAGGGCCAAAAATTGAGGCCGAAAGCCGAAAACAAAGGTGGACTTCTTGGGGAGAAGCCTGTCGCCGGGGCACAGCCCCAGAAGCAAACGGTTTTTGGACATGAAAACCCCCTAAAATGCATAGATTGAGTATAAATTTTATTCGTTTCACTGCAGAAATGCACTGCATATGCTAGTCAAAAAAGGCAACTTTGGCATCTTGGGGGGCATGGCTCTTTTGGCCCTTCGAAATCCGCCTATGGTTTGGGGCTCTGCCGACTGGTTTTCTTAATCTTTTTCTTTACATACAGTGTATACGTTTTTAGTTTGAGACCCATAGTGTCGTAGTTGTTGCATTTAAGCCATCTCATTTATTGGCCGACCGTTGGGTCGAGCTTCGTTTTTTGTCTGTATGCTGTCTGTTGTCTGTCTGCAATGTTACAATGTAAAGCATGTATTGTGGATAAACGGAGGGGGTCAGCGATACTACCGTTGCATAGGGCGATGACGAGTTCCTATAGGCTGTCAATAGTGACCATGTTACTGTCTCTGCGGTTTGGCTGCAATTTTGAATGCGAAGTTTCTGCTTGCAGCCATCACTCATGTGCACCTAATTACCGTATCATATTCTTGCGTTGATTGTTGCGTTCGATATAGCAGCGTCACCATAGCGTGTATGGGACTGCAGCCACTCTGATAAATTGATTTCTTTCCGCGACGGGCAGTAGGACACTGGCCTTCGAATATAGGCGGTGCGGTCGGCGACCCTGGCGACAGCTCGGCTTCTTGTGGTTTTTTGTTTCATTAGTACCGCCATTGGTACTCACAAGGTTTCACATGTGAGGTTAATGATTGATGTGGTTTATTTTTATGTCGAATTACTTACTGATCGGTTGTGTCCGTCAAGTTGCATATTATCGCTGCCAATATTTCTACTATCGATACCATTTATATTAGCACTTTACATCTTTGTCTCCGAGATCTCAGCGACGGACGTTTATTATCGGTTTTATATTGATGTAAATTAAATTAGGACCCGAATGCCAGCTTGTTAGAACTTTGTGTATGAAGTTAATGTTGTGAGTGGACAGCTGCGTTGAGTTTAAATTAATGATAATCACAGTGATTAATGGTTAAAAAATTTAATGATTAAGAAATTTTGTTGTTAGTGTTTGATTAAAGTCACATCGGTTAGAAAGCATTGAAAATGTAGAGACCATTAAGTTGCTACAAATACTATAAGAAATGTCTAGAGAACGTGAACATTCTATTATAGCTAGTCTGCCTAGGACAAGGACTGGATGAAAAATGTTTTGTGATTGTGTTTTAATGTATTTGTGATAGATGCTATTTTATTAACTATGGTACTAGTATAGGCTTTCTGAACGTACGCATATTATGTTTTTGTGACAGTGATCACAATTAAGTTTTTACTTTAATCGAAAGTAATGATCAAAAGTTAACGATTTGGATTTTTTGAATTATTACCAGCTCTAGTTTAAACTATACTTCCACTTTTGCCACTTAGTGTTGTGCATTTTATCTTGGATGCCTTACTTTGCTTATTATTTATAATAATCATCATCATCATCGTAATAAATGGTTATTTTATTCGTAACCAGTGCGGATACGATGTAGTACAAAACTGAGAAAAAATCGCTGTTAATGTCACCCAACGATGTAAGATTGCAGCTAAACTTGGTGTTGTGAGATCCAGCGGACAATTGCAATGTGACATTTTGTACTAAGGGCACAGCTCATCATGTCAGCATGGATGGTTGTGCGTCCGCGCAATTCTGCATTTTGTTTCAAACATGCTGATGACGACGTTGGTTACATGGTCGTTGTATTATTGTTATTGATGGAACTTGTTTTGTTGTCAACGTTCATAAATTCATAATGAATGATGTTTGCATACTACTAGAAGTGCATTGTGTGTGATCAGTTTGTATACGCTGATTATATCGTGCCTTGTTCACAGATTGCTTGGCATTATTACTATTTACACACACATGAACAAAAACGGAGCCAAAAATTTGGAAAAAAAATTCCAAGGAAATCCGCACATCCCTTGCACATTTGCCGCCTATATTCCACTTTGGACATATCCCCTTTGCATGTTATCATCATTTCCACACCCACAGATGCCGTATCAGGGGGTTAGATTTGTCACACGAATTGTGTACAGGTGTGTCAACTCAACCTGGCCATCCCTCCGTCGGTAGCTGCATGGGTACTAGCGTAAATAGGCACACCGCGCGATGCATTAGTCCCATATTCGTTAGCTGCGGACTAATTCAGCTAATAGGGTTTTCTGGCTCGGGGAAGGACTTTAAGCTTAATATGTACCGTAGGCTCGTGTCAAAATAGACAGAGAAAAAAAACAGTGGCAATATGCAAGCGACTTCAGATTTTCATACGACTTAACGTAGATGTATAAAAAGAATTATCAGAATAAAATACACGTAGGCCTATTTCGGCACTGGGTCGATATATTTCCAGTTTGACAACGGTGGACACGGTAGGACCTACATCACATTCTGCTCGCTGAAAGTCTCGTCTCATGTCAGTCTGCGGCAGCGGCGCCCACGCGCTAGTGCATAGAAGAGCTCTCTAGCTATGGACTAGCGAATAATATAAGTGCATGGCTCTGTCCACAAGCCGACCTCCATCCAGTAAATGGCTGCTACACGTACACTCGGCTCCTGCGTCCGCGCGTTAATTCGTTCCAGAGATGCGCCGCTGCTCTGCTACAGTTACAGCTCCCATGCCAGCAGCTGCTGCATCTTGGTCGCTCGATGGACTCTTCCACCGGCAAACGTTAGCCTACTACATTATTTACTTCCCAGGCTTTCAGTTATCGGAGTCACCGTAATGCTAGCCTAGATTTTTTCGTCGGATCTTTTCATTCAAGTAATTACTACCGTTTAAAACAATTTCGTTTCTTTTAGTTTCCGTGCTAGATCAAGCTGGAAGATTGCCAGCCGAAAACAGATATCACCAGGGTACTTGGTATCGCTAACGTACTCTGTCTGTCTGTCTGTCCGCTCTGTCGTTATGCCTTTCTAAGCTGATCGTTCACGACACACGTTATGATTAATTTATTGATTGATTAATTAATACCATATCACAGAATCTGTCATGTACAACATTTCGGTGCAATTAGGGTAGTATTCCGATGAATTAGATCTTAGGGCAGTTAGAGTTGTCACGTGATTGAATTGTTGATTGTACAAAGAATCAAGGCCGAAATTTATTACGGCCGACGTGTAGCCTACTGAGTTGCAGTTGATTTGTCAGTAGACCATAACATAAAACATAAACAAATGAGTACGTGGTGTTTGTTAAGTTGAAAAAACACATTTTGCAGTTTGATGTGCAGTGCCAAATGTTTTACAAGATAGTCTAGCATGAGGCGTAATATAACGTTGCTGTGCACGTGATGTCCATTTTTAATTCGCTTCTTATGGGCTGCGTTTGTGGTAAAGAAACTGTAACTGTGCAGAACCGGAAGTTTTGCGTGAGATCGCGTCTCGCTGAAGGGTGCATTTTTCTCGTTTGTTTTACTGCGAATAAACACGAAGTTCGCAGCATTGGTATTTTATGTTGTATAGACGTTAATGCAGTCCATAGACGCACAGTAGCCATAACGGACAAAGTATGGAACGTTGGCTCCGAATGACTCAATAAAACTGCCGCGCCCACTTTGGATGATGATTTTCTTATAATCGACGGTTACAGTTGTAATACTGGCATCCAAGATTTTTTTTGTCAGAAGCAGAATTTTCCACATTTTTGTTTCTGGAGTCGGTGTTCTATATGTCTTTGAGGAGAAAAGGCGAAATTGCACATTTCTATAGAGCATTACATGACGTATTCTAACTGTGCATTTTTGTGCAGATAAGAATAATCCATGTGGATAATTTGGTACACCCTCTTTGGTCTTTAATTACTCATAAAGAATCAACATAAACCACACAAGAAGCTTAGCTATCACTTCATACTGGTGCATTTGGATGTAGGCTACTTACTTCTATTCTTTATCCAGAAATCCCAGGATGAATAGCCACATGTACATTCTGTGACACTAACTGTATATAAACAGTTGTTCAGTTGCTTCTAGAATACTGTTATTATTAAATGTAGTGTAGAGATAGTTTGAAAAAGTTCTCTGTTTGTTTAGTTTTTAAATTTGTACTATATTCTTGCCTTTATGACAGACATTTTTTTTATTTTTTGAATCTTTTCTCTGTTTTATTGGTTAGTTTCATGCCATAATTTGTTTCTGTTTTTAGACACTGTTTAAAAAATCAAAGGAATCAAGAGGTATAAGCTGGCATTGTTAGTGGCAAAATTTAGCACTCTCAGGATACAGTAAAAATTATATTAATTTATTATGTCATCAGTGTGAGAATTGTTGAAACTGCAGTGGTTTCAGTGTCATTGACCTCGTTGAGGACCGTCATTCACGTCGACTGTATGCCCTGAAGAGAGTCACGTGTCACTCACGAGATGATGAGAAACGAGCAGTTCATGAGGTAGAGCTAATGAATGCAGTACAGCATCGCTGTCTGGTGCCATGTGAGGCACATGCCATTGTGCCCATCACCGGGCATGTCACGGCTGTCAGTGAGGTGCTCATTGTCATGCCATACTACAAGGTAACAATGTTTTGAATTAATTCAGATGTTGAATCATTAACTAATAATTACAGCCTCTTTTTCATTACAACTTGTGTTGCCAAAGTGTGAATAAAAATGCAGGTTGTAATTTGATGATTTTTTATGATTTATTGGGCAATGATAAGTCAAAAAAATGTGTGGCGTAGACAGTTGTTTCCAATTTTCTTGAAATGGCATGAACAGCAGATAGAATGTTTTTCCATTCCATCCTTGTACCATTATAAGGCAGGCGTTGGTAATGACAGGATAATGTGACTGTCAGTCTGGCCTGTGGCAACCTATGAATGTTGCTAAGAACTTGATAAACTGACTGCTGAGTGACATGTGCACCATTCCACATACACACCTTCCAAGATGTACAAAGTTAACATTTAACAAAATTAACAGAAAACAAAGAAATCACATCTCAATCACAGATGCATCATTATGTAAGTCAAATGATTAGTCTGTCTGTCAGCTTCGCATTTCAAAAACAAAACTGAATCGTTTTGTGATTTATCACAAACATGTTGCCAGATCCCTCCCCAACCCCAGAATTTTTTGATGTTGTTTGACATGTTTGTTGATAAATAACATCCAGAGTTGCTTGCTATATTTCATATTTTAATGAAATAAATATTTAAGTATCATTTTAAAGAACTTTGTAGTTTGTAGTTAGGATGTTTTGCCATACATAATTGCAGATATGATGTTTTGCCATTTTACTCTTTATTTGTGCACGAAACATGAAATATCTGTCTATGTGTGGCTGGATTAGCGGCATACACATTGTTAACAGGAGTGATGCTTTTTATATGTTGTCAGAAAGGGTCTGTGCATGAAGAGCTGGTGATGCTACGTAAACATTCTCAGCATATGTCACAGTCACGTGTATTGATGCTGATGACTGGACTGTGTGAGGGCATCAGAGTTCTACATACTGCATCACCACCTTTTGCACATAGGTATAACAGGCTGTTGTCGTTCTGTATATGGTTGCTACCAATTAAACAATTTTTAATCAAATAATTTTCAAAAATTGTAGTTAAGAAATGCTGCAAAAACTGCAAAAATTGAAGTTCTACTGTTTGTTTTTTCATTGTGTTGTGACTAACTTGCGTCTTAGTTTATTGCATTTGCCATGAATTGTATTTTGTTTAGTTTTGGTTTTTTAAACCAAAAATCATGTTTTTGCAAAATGAAAATCAATAATTTTCGTTTTCGTTATTAGTTACTGAAATTTCTCTGACCGGAACACAGGTGACCAGAACACTGAATAATGAGAGACCGACCATTGTTGGTATAACCTACCCAAGTCAATGGGTTTAGACAGTTTTGATGCTAAAACAAGTTTGTAAAATGGAACTTTAAAACATTACAGTGTCAGTGAGCATTTTATCTTTGATTAGTTTTAAACTTTTGTACATTATTTTTAGGTTTTATTCTATTTTTTAGGCTTTTTGTTGTACACCACCGGTCATTCTTGTAAGTGGTTGTTTTTTCTGATTGCTTGCGGATGTTGTTCAGAGACATAAAGCCTCACAATGTGATGCTGCACAATGATGATGACTGCACGGATGACATTCCTGTTCTACTGGACTTTGGTTCAATGGGTGTCGCTAGAACAGACGTCAGAAACATGGCAGAAGCCAGAGCGTTGCAGGTAACAGTAATAGTAATAGTTGTACTAGTAGTATTAGTTGTAGTGTCAGTCAGTCAATCATACTGGGATATTTAAGTTACAGATCATTGCTAGGTCCACTTGAGATAATTTATAGATGGCATCAGTCTAGGAAAAATGTAGTACTAGTAGCAGTTGTATATGCCAAGAGCAGTGCTTCTCCATTTACAGGGAAACAATTTCCAATAATGGCTTCAATACCAGTAACTATTTGTATGATAAATGCCGATGTTTATTTTGCTGTCATCACGGACAATTAGTGTGAGTATTTGCCCGGTTCAGTTGATGATGTCAAGTGCGTGGTAGCTGTCGACTTCTTGGCTACAGATCTGTTTATATGCAACTTTGCTATCACCATTTATTACTCTGCCCAAAAGCTGGTGGGCTTCAAAAGCTGCATACCATACTTTGCGTAAAGTACATAATGGCTGTTCAAGGGCAACCAAGGACATCGATTTTTACCATCCGTTGGTCAGAGGGTAGAAGGCTGAGTTGACCTGGGTGGCTGCTCACAGACAGTCACCCATACTAACCGGACGAGCATAGGGCAAAGTTTTGCTCATTGTGCAAACCGCTGCACCATGTTGCCAGTTGAGATTGGTGCCATTTATTTATTGATTTATTTGTCTGTTTAGGCAGGATTACAGAAAAAGCTAGAGATGGATTTGGCTGAAATTTTCAGGGTAGGTTGAATTTGATGCAATCTACACATGTTCAGATTTTTGGGGAAACCAGTGCTGCTACCTGGCGAATACGAAAAAAATTGTTGTTGACATAGCGTTGGCAGAGGTTTGCACTGTTGAAGTGCCTTTCTAGTTTTGTTCTGATGTACTGATTTGTAGGACTTTGCTGCGGAACACTGCAGCATGCCATACCGGGCTCCAGAACTGTTCCATGTTGACAGTTACAGTACCATTGATGAACGAGTTGATATATGGGTCAGTTTTCTGTTTCCCTTACATTGATGTGTTAATTTTTTGTTATTTTGTTGCTTATAGAAACCAGCAAAGGTATCACGCAGTCATCCATTTAGTTCCCTCTGTACGTCAGTGCTCTTGCACTGCGCCCGATGCACTGGCTCTGTATCCATGGTCTTGCAGTGTAAACTGGCATCTGGCTGAAGGCTAAGGAAACGGAGATCAGTCCCACTCTATGGGCCATGTGGTTCGTGAAGCTTTAGGATGGAATCGCTTTTTGCAGTGCAAGTGATTCCGCCTATTTCTACACATTTTTCCATAATGTGGTCTATCTGTGTCACATTTGTACACCCGGCTTAAACCATTCGCCAGATTTTGATGCCATTTTGAGGTTTGATTTAGGGGGTCAAACCAACCAAGTCTTTGAAATGAGATAACGTTTATTTGCGTTGCACTGAAAGGCTGGATTCTGTCAGTACAATGACATGCTTTCAACTTATGAAAAAAGATTTGCAGTTCACCAGGTGGCGGCAATGATCAACGGATTCGTCTTTTCCCTAAATTACTTTTGTCTTTGTTTAATGTATGATGAGTGATGGGTGTAAAACAGAGACAGTTTATTGCCTGTGTATGTATTTTGTAGTCTCTGGGTTGTCTGCTGTATGCAATGTGTTTCTATGAATCTCCGTTTGACACGGTTCATCAACGTGGTGACAGCGTTGCACTCGCCGTTATTTCAGGCATTGTTCACATTCCAGACTCTACGCTGTTAGTACTACTAGCAGTGTTACACTTTATCGCTGTCTCAGTGGCTGTGTTCTTGCTATTTCTGTTGCATGTGTATTTTTTGTTATTTTCATATAATGTTCATGACTTTGATCATTTTGCTTTGCTGATGAACACAGTGTCAGTTAATGCTTTTTGCTTAACTGTTTAATGTGGCAAATAATGACCACAAACTTTGGTTGTGCTTAACCCCATAATTAAGCAAGCCAGAAACTGGAGTCTAAGGTACATTTTTCCCACTTATAGTATGAGTCTGTCTTTTTAAAAAGTTTTATTGGTGGGCTTTAAAAGTTGCATACTTTATGGCCATTCACGATCATCCAAGGACATTGATTGTGGCATCATTTAAAAGTGTGTGTGCAACTTTTTATTAGTGATAATCGTAACTGTAGTCTTGTCTTGCATCTTTTCTCAGATAGTGTGACTTATTGATTGAAAGCTATTTATTGTCTGTGTCTCATTTTTATTCAGTGCTGTTGTTTGTGGTGAATCCTTTCGAGTTTTTGAATGACTACAGATTCTGAGATTCACGATGCCACCAATTCTGTGTAATCCACACATGGAACTGATCACTGTTGCTGTGTTGTTACGTTGTTACAGTTATTCTCCAGTGTTGCTGGATCTGATGCGTTCCATGCTGTCCGTTGACCCTGCGTCGCGGCCCAACATATCACAAGCGATTGACAGACTGCATCTGTTGTTATCCTCGTCCTCTGTGTCTTTCACCACGACTGCGCCAGCTGACAGCCGTGAAGTCTGTTGACTTCATTTATCTCAGATTTCTGTTTGCATCGCTGGTGTGTGCACAATCTTTTGGCCTGTGCACCACATAACATGGTCTATAGTCAGAGCAGGCCGGACCAATGCGAAACGTGTTATCATTAATGAAGAAAGAATAGAATGTATATCATATTATGTATTTTGTAGAGCTGTCAAAGCATTAATTTTTTGGACACATTAACGCATTGCATTAATTTTTTTAATGCATGCGTTAACACATTAATAACGCATCATTAATATTGCTGATGGTGTAGTGGACTGTATTGAGAGGGTGACTGGAATGACGACCAACGAACTCATGGCTGTGTTGCAGGAACGTGACATTGTGATGGAATGGCAACAAAACATTATTTAATTACTTGAATTTTTTTCAGTTGTCAAAGAATTGCAGTTTAATGGAATATTGGAACTTCTGCTTTACAGAATTAAGTGCATTTACATAATGTGCGTTAATATTTTTAATGTGCATTAAATTTTTTAACGCACGTTAATTCTTTAGCATGTTAACGCGTTAAGTTAGTGCATTAATTTGACAACTCTAGTATTTTGTTAAGCTTGGTGCTTTGTTCCCGTCTGCACTGCATCTTTTGAAATCAGTCGAGACAGCGACTAAGATAGTAAGTAAATTATGTATATTTGGCATTTTTTTCTTGGACATTGCAGGCTGGATAAACCCGGATGTGGCTCCCAGGTCAGACTGTGCACCACTGCTCTGGATAATGAAAAATGTTATCATTCCATGTGTAGCATTTGACTTGCCATTTTGTTGCTTCAGTTATTCATCGTCATCTATGCACTGTGGTGAGCCATTGTGGTGATTTTATGTGTACATATTTCAGCATTGGGACCGATGTCGATTTAGAGTGTGCATGCAGTTGATCTCCGTTTTCTTTATGTTTCCATATCTAGTGAAATTGAATGACTCTAAACTGAATCATTTTTAAGACATATGTTATGATAAATCTTTTGATAGTGTCTGTGAATCAGGGCCCTTATGTCCGCACCATGTTTCATAAAAACAACCACTTCAATTATGTTATACTCTGCAAAACTGTGACCAGTTTTGGATATTCTTTCACTGACAGTTTTGTTCCAAGTCTATCATTAAAAGTTTCCTCACACCTAAAAGATGACACTGCACTGCATTTTGAAAAGTGCACTGGCCAAAGCACAACAATGATAAAATAGGTTCACATGAACTAAAGAGAATTTGATCGTGGAGGTGGGAAAGTTTGATGGCTACATGCCTGGGTCGCAGGGGCCCTGACTTACAGCTTCTCACATATATAATGCATATGTACGAGGGTCATTCCGGAAATAAGTTGCAAAACAGAATAAGTTACAAAACAGTGGCATTCTTTTTTTCCAAAAATTAAAAATTTGAAATATACATTTTGTAGTGAATTTATTTCTCTTTACCACCTGTGAGTTTTATTATGGTGACGTCACTGACGTAATTTATAAACATTAAATTTGGTGACGTCATTAAATTTATCTCATAATGAACAGCATGTAAAAATTTTTTTCATAGGCAAAAAAATTCACTACAAACGAGATTCACTCCAGTATATGGCAACAAGTCAACAATACACGTTTGGTGTAAGAAAATACTATATGGACAAAAATTTGCACCAGACACGCAGGCGCAATCAGTCGACTTGATCGTCAGTGGCTTGGACAACAGTCGAAATGGCTTTTTGCATTGGGCATTCAAGAAACTTGTTGACAAATGTCATATGGGACAAAATGTTTGAACAAACTCAGACGATATGTTGAAAAATGTAACACTAACGTTTAACATTTAAAGAAGTATATTCACTTGTTGAGTTTATTCATTTTTTTCTCATTCTTATGCTGTTTGTCACTTGTGAGTTAGGATAAATTACTGGTGGAAAAAATAGTACACAGATAGACTACTTTACGAACCGATGACGTCACAATAATGACGTCATCAACTTGAAAATTTTCACATACGAGGGTCATCCCAAAAGTTTCCGGCCTCGACATATTGGACAACGATTTTTTCTACAATCTATACATCAGTGAAATTTGCATTCTTTCCTGACTCATATGAGTCTGCTGCAGATATGACGTCGTTGTAATTTATGACGTCATGGAGAATTAAATAGAAACGATTTTCATCATCATCATCATCATCAACAACCGTGGGCTCAATGCCCGTTGGTGTCTGACGCCATTCTTACTATCGCTGCCCACCGCTGCCTATCTAGGGCAGCGTGGCTTAACTCCTGCAGGGTTGTCCCACACCACTGCTCAATGTCATC
>Ga0209367_1011452_pt1 | contig 11756 bp, 7 predicted proteins | sample WorMetLIZISLAND2_FD_187412 | JGI IMG/M metagenome (GOLD analysis project Ga0209367, IMG submission 187412) | Marine gutless worms symbiont microbial communities from Max Planck institute for Marine Microbiology, Germany - Olavius geniculatus... ... | reverse complement strand
GGGGAGGTCTGTGGAGGGGGTAGTGCCCCCTCCCCAGAAAAGTTTTTTTTATATCTTAAGGTCAAAATGGCGTATTTTCGTGGACTCTGTGCTAAATTTCGTTTTTTTTCTATGACCATAACGGTATAGAAATACAGCAGTAATTTACAAAGACTGCCATGGAGATTGACTTGCATGCATTAAAAAGCGTTATTCAAGGACGTCTATCTTCCTAAGTCTTTGGAGCAATCCCCCCAAACTCAAGGTAAGGTACCACAGGCGTCGACGGGGAGGAGAATGGGGAGAGAATATCTCTCCCCAGCCGACTAGGGACCATGGGGGAGCGTCGATCATGGGCTCCCCCAACGGGGTCCGGGGCAGAGCCCCAGCGAAAAACGAATTTGGTACGTTCTAAGCGTCACAGAACCATTTTGGTTGCAAGATAGGCCCCCTATCGTAAGTATTATGAAAAGTGCAAAATAATAACATTCAACTCCCCCCTAATTTTCCAAAAAAAACCTTTAATGGTTTTTCCTTTAGCGTTTGTTTCGGTTAGGTTTATATGGCTTAAACTCCCTGGCGTTATTTATTGCTTATTGTTACTTACTCTTACGTAGGCATAGCCAGAAATTGGAGTCACAAAAGGCGAACTAGCCCCCAAGGGCCAAAAATTGAGGCCGAAGGCCGATAACAAAGATGGACGGGGAGAAGCCTGTCGCTGGGGCGCAGCCCCGGAAGCAAACGGTTTTTTGGTCATGAAAACCCCCTAAAATACATACATTGAATATAAATTTTTATTAGTTTTACAGCAGAAATGCACTGCATATGCTAGGCAAAAAGGCGACTTTGGCATCTTGGGGGCATAGCCCCTTTGCCCCCCCCCTCTGATTCCGCCTATGGCTCCGGATGCCGTGCACGCGCGCGTCACGCTGTGCGATAATAGGGCCTAGCTTAGTGACGCGTCGCGAGCCAGAAAATATCGAATAGGCCTATGTACGAGGCGTTGAGATTCGAGAAGGCGGGGTTGTTACACATTGCTGCTTCGGAATTTTTAAGCCTATCATTGATTTGGTCGATAGATTCTGCTGGTCGCTGCTGCTGCTGCTGCCATGCTGGCTAGCGCATGCGTGATGTAGCCTAGACATGAAGTTGCGTGTATTGGCCTGTAATATAATTTGCTGTATTTTTAGCCGACCGTACTTAAGTAACGGTCGAGCTGTTGGCGTTGTTGTCGTCTGTCCGTCTGTCTGTCACAGATGTATTGTGGCTAAACGGTTCGACATAGGGCCTAGGTTGCTATTGGTCACTAATAGGAAGTCGCATATTGGCTTTTAAATGACATGTAAATCATTGACCTTGGATGACCTTGAAGGGTCATATCGCACTATGGTATGCCAATCGTGCGGTATTGTGGCTAAACAGTAAGTTGTAGGGGGTCGGCGATGGTACCACCAGATAGGGCGCTGGCGACTTTTTATAGGCTGTCAATAGTAACCACGTCTCCAGCTGCGGCGGTTTGGCCGCAATCTTCAATGGAAAGTTTTAAGCTATAAGTTGTCGTATCTCGGAAACGGTGAGAGATAGAGCCAATAGATTGCTTTTGATCATTAATAGGAAGCCCTTTCAGATGAGATGAAAATCATCGACCTTGTATAACCTTGAAGGTTACTGACAACCAGTACGGTCGGCTGTCCTAACGACAGCTGGGTTTCCTGTTAGAATTTTACATTCGACGTTGTAAACACGTGTACAAGAGCAACGCATTTTAATAACCCACAATCAGCGTTCCCTGGGACTATGAGCCCGGTGAGGCTATTATTACCGGTAGGCATTAATATTATGTGGTCGTCCTAATAGGCCGCATTACACGTCTTGCCCGTCCGTCCGTCTTGTATGTGTTTCTAACTTGAAAACGAAAAAGCGTACAACCAATATTGGCGCTAACGTTCCCAGCGCATAGCATATACCGGTGTGCCGATTTTCAGTTTAAAGGGTTGAACGCCAGGAAGACGGCTGCGCAGTATGTCGGCACTGGGCCGATATTTCTGACTATTACTGCTGCTACGGTAGTGTATTTTCTTTGTCGTCGTCGTCGCTGATGGTAGTCATAGAAATCGTTTGCCTAATACCCGTTTTACACGACGAAACTGCGTTTAAAAGACGAGATAAAGATGAGGTAGCTAACTCAAGCAGCTCGTCGTATGTCGAGCGCTCGACGAGCGAGCTTGACGAGCTGCTTATTTCGTCGTTTAAACGGTGTAATATTTATTCATTTAAAACGTTTATGAGGCTGGCTCGTCGATCCAGTTTCATCGTTAAACGGGGTATAACTGTCAGGAGCCTTGATGACAATTAGCAGTGTCCTTGACTTGTCCTTGATCCTTTGTCTTTGTCCTTGTTTTTGGCATTGGGTCCCAAGTCCTTAGCATTGATCTTGGCCCTGAGATAAAATCATCGGCCATAACACCGAGGACTTTAGTAAATTCTCTTTATTGTTATCGACAGTTTGCGCACAAAACTGAAAAGACGTTGAACCCGTGATGTCGCTGTGGTAGCGGCTTTTGGGTGTCTTTTGGAGTTTTCTTGGTCTTCGTCTTCTTGGTCTTGGTCTGTTTTATTCAGCAGCACATTGACACACAGTCAGTGTGATGTGGGCAATATCACCTTTTGTAATTTTTGGTGTTTTCGATGTGCAAGTTTTTGAATGTTGCCGTTAACAAGTGTATAAACTGATGTTTTGTACATTTATCACTGATAACTGTTATGTGCAGGTAGACAACGCGGTGCGGTACGTGAGAAGCCCAGGTAGCCACTGCGGCTCGGCAGGTGCATACTCGCGGTTCACGGCTAGAGAATGAAATATACGGAGATCGGTCACGGCTGGCTGGCTGGCTGCATTGTGAAGTGACGGCTGCGACGGCATCTGACTTGAACGATCTTTGGGTATACTCGACGTGCGCATGACGTCTGTTGTTAAAGTGTACAAGGTGGCGCATTAAAAGTGGAGCATTCATGTTTCACGTAGCCCAGATCGCGCAGTCAGACAGTTTCAGATACAGTTACTAGCCTCATCAACACATCAACACATTCTGCCACTCGGCAATCGGCATGTCATGACGGCGACACAGTGGCGTAGCGCGACACAATGGCGTAGCCAAAAATGTGTATTGGGGAGACTCGCTTCTCTTCCCCTTTGTTTCCTCCCCTCTTTTCCATTTTCCTTTTTCTATCTCCTTTCTTTCTCCCTTATAAGTAGGACCCTGAAATTCCAGCTAGGAAGTGTTGGGGAGCTCCCCAATTCGGTGCGATTATAGTCTTAAAATATGACATCTAGTGGCAACAATTTTAACTAGTGGGAACGATTTTTATTATTATCCTGAGTCTCTAGTATCTATTTTAACAAAATTTTGAGATTGGGGTCAGAGCCCCTGCCCTTCCCTTGTCTACGCCACTGCAGCGACACGAATCTGTTCTCTCGTGAATATATTATGTGAGTTGAAGTCGCCAAAAGTGTCAAGCGGGTAGGCTCAAGAGGACTGTCGTAACTCAAACTCCCCAGCGACAGCGAGGCCATCTGAGGAATTCGTATAATAGGGCAATTACTATCTATCACAGAGCTAACACAAAATGAAGTTTTATTTCATTTTTGGCCGACCGTATTAACGGTCAAGCTTATGCCACAGGCTTGTGTCTGTTGTTTCTTGTTTGGAAGTATTGTGGCTAAACGGTACGTACGTCCTACCGAAAAATTGTCTGAACAAGCGAATAGAGTTGTTTGACCGATACCCTGTTGTACCAGTTTGGATCCCCTACGACCCTCATCTCCTCTAAACAGGGGTACTGTCTGCACCCGCATTACTTGCATTGCAAATGGCGGCAAAACCGCTAGTTAGTGCCATGATTAGCATCGGTTGCTATTGACAGCCTATAGAAACACCCTATCCGACCGTACCATCGCCGAAACCCAAAATTTGCATGTCGCATTACGTCCAAACTGTACCAGTGAAATGGTTGCCTACCATTAACAGGCTAAAGACATTTACCAATGCTCTATCTAAAGACTAATTTGTCTATTGCCGACACTCTGCTTTCCCATCAGACAGCGATCATGCCTCAAAACTTGCCAGGCAGTACGGTCGGCCATTCCAGCAACAGCTGGCCTTCTTGTTAGCTCAACAGTCTGGGCATTATTTACTACTGATTGCAGCCTCGGCTCTGTAGTTGCTGCCCCTGTTAGGCCTACAGGGGCTCTGTTGTGTAGGTAGGCTATCGCCGCCTATGGGCATGGTCATTTCTCAGTTCACTCCAGTGATCGATCATCCATTCGAGGCAAATTATTTCCGAAACTGCCAGATTGCTCGATTTGCGTATAGCTTCTATCATTTATTTGTTATTCGCCACCATGTACATATATTTTGCAGCAGCGGCAGTACCGGACAATTTAATTTGTTATTGGTATGCAAACATTAAATTACCAGTTGCCATATGGCTAATAATGCACAATACGCAAACTTGTATTTGTTGAATGAGAATGAACTCACTTGGTCGAAATTCGTGTATTGTAGCAGTGATATTTTGTACAGAATTTTTGCGCAGGTGTGGTTTCTTACGTGGTGTGGTTTCGTCTGTAATTTTTCCTGAGGTGGACTATGACTTGAAAGTTGATAGCCTACTGTCTGGCTTCATTTGAGCTCCGGTGTGCCGGGTGATTATGTTGAGGTAGGCACAATCCACTATTATGTTATGTTGCATTGATTTATCTGTTTATGTTGTAAGTGAATAATATATTGCTTTACTGGAATCTTATGAACTGTAAAGCATTTTTGTCAGCATTCCTGCATCATCAGATATTCAGCAAAATGCAACGACAGCATTTATAGGCTATTTAACACCTAACTCACTTATTTCACGACTCTAATTTGTCTTCTTATTTTTTACCACAGTGTCTGCAGTGGTATGACCGTCCACAGACACAATCGATCAATCATGAAAATAGTGAAATTTTTACAGAAAAAAACGTTTTAGTTTGTAATGCTGCAGTATCTATACTTTAGTTCTCATGGATACTATAAGCCAATGTGTCCAGCCAGAAATCCAGCGTGTAACTTTAACACGTCAAATGCACACGACGTGTAGGCCTAGGCTAACGTGCAATCTGCTTTGCTGTGGCAAAGAACGAAAGACGTATCAGCAAAACGCCTTTTGCACACAATTCTATTTTCTGCTTGTTCCTGCATGCCTGAAGGCGCGTCGAAGTTGTGCTATGCCTATAGGCCATCTATAAACTTGGGGCGACTGAAAACGCGAGACCTGACAACGCGGCACCAGATATGGCTAGGCCCTATTGTGGACATCGCGAGACTTGTTTGAATGCGCGAGCCGCGAGTATCCGCTCATTGAAAGTTTTTTACGCCGCTGACGTCGTCGCTGCTGGCACGGGCGCTTGACTGGCCACGTCCTCGACCGCGCTGCTGCTGCTGCTGCTATCGACTGGCGGCTCTAGGGACTGCGTATGAGCGCCGACAGAATGTCTGACCGCACGCAGAAACTGGAGGCGACTGTACCGTAAGCGCCGCTGTCGAATCTGGAGAAACATACAGGAGTCGGTCCGTTTGTCGTTTAGCTGGTGCCGCGCTGTCATGTCTCGCGATGACAGATCTCGCGATTTCAGCGCCCTAATAAGCTCATGTCTACACTGATTTGGTGTAATCGATCCTATAGGGTCAAGCTCATATTGGAATTTCAATGGCCTTGAGTTTCAGATCTATTTTACCAAGTCGTTTATTGTGGATAATTATTTTTGTCAGCCTAGGCCTACGTCAGGTCTGTTCATATTTTTGCAGTACATTGTAGGCTACCAACAGAAAATTTTCATACTTTAATATTTCGCAAGGTAATGTAGCTACGCGTTTAAGGCGTGACGGGATATTTTAGGCCTAATTAGGTCTTATCTAGGCCTAACTAGTGACATTTCTTTTTTTCACTGTAATCATGCTGGCCATTTCGGTATGATGTTGCGTTAGTTGCATTCCTGCTGTAGTCTGCTCAGAAGGAGACGCGACGAAGGAGAAGTGATAAGCGCGTATGTATGTGAAGAGGATAAAGAACTGTTCAACGTAACTCGATGGTTTTGCGACGATGTTTGCTCTTGAAGCTGACCTGACTCAGAATCTGACAGCCTGACGCTGTGCTCGAGATATGGCTATAACGTATGTCAGCACATCCGACTAAATTTATATTATATTATCAAGATCACAGACACATAGGGCCCCCTACGAACTTACGGAGTTTTGTCTTCAGTTGAAATATATGCTACATGTACAAGCACGCACAGGACATGCAAGATACGCGTAGTTATAGCGGGATGGCTTGAGCAGACCCACAATTTGCTAGATTGAAGTTGAGGCAGAAATGCGTAGCAGCTGCAAGGTCGTCGACGCGTCTTCAGTTGTCCGGTTTTTTGTTGGCAATAGGCATAGCCTACATACGTCGATCGGATGAACCTGCAACTGCATTTCTGGAAATAATCGCAATGCCAGGGTTCCTACAAATCAGGAAAACTGGAAAAAGTCAGGGAATTTGTGCAGTCAGGGAAAGGTCAGGAGAAAATATTTTTTGGAAAACTCTGGGAAAATGGTCTTCGATCACGCAGATGGCATCTGTAATTTTTTGTCTTTAGATATTAAAAAGAAATTTGAGCATTATAATGCTTGCGAGACGCGCAAAAGCCTTCGCAAACTGTCAGTCTGTCGCCAGCCATTTTGTCGCAGTTTTTTTCTTGGAGTGTGCACTGCAGCCGAAGATCGCAAAAATCAATAAAACCCCTTATTTTGGACGTTTACGGTTGTTCAGTCATCGATGTTGATACGACAGAAAAGCTCGTCACCAGTGCAATTAATTGTTGTGATAGGCAGCATGCGACTGCATGCCCATACATGTATGTTTATCTGCAACCGTTTTCACGATAGACTGGCCAACAACGATACTTAGGCATGACAACTTTTATATGTGTACCGCTTTTTGATGCCCTTGTGCGCAGGTTTCCTTGAACCTAGAAAATCGAGACTTGGACCGTCGAAATCTGCGTTCAATGCTGAAAATTTCGTATGCAGCTTTTCCAATCTCAGTTGATTTCGGCGCAATTCCCTCTTGAAATGTGCCTCGCAGCCCGAAATCGCCAAAAAATCCATAAAACCCCTATAGGCGTTCAAGGTCATGCAAGGTTATTGAATTCGGTGGCAATCGAGAGCCAGTGTACGACTTTCTATTAGGCCCTCTCTCGCACCGTTATTGAGATACAGCGACTTATCATGGCTAATAATCGCAAATTTTTCCTACCCCCTTTCATTTAGCGCTTTTATTCGAGGTGACCCCCTTCGAATTTGTGGAAAAGCTTTACGGTTCCTGAAACGAGAGTCTTACAGGCAGCCGACGCTGAAGATTTGGTGATCCCAGCTTGCACCGTTTTTAGTGTACCATTTCTGACGTTTGTGCGATATAGGGTTATTCTTTCGATAAGGTCGGGGAAATTGTCATTCCATGACTGGAAAAGTCAGGGAATTTTGTTACAGAAGACCTGTAGGAACCCTAGGCCTAATGCGTGTTGGTCATTCCACACCATACGTACCGGAGTTGCCTATGTTAACGGTTTTGTCTGCATCACTCGTGTGTCAGAAATGAACAGGCCTACAATAAAGTCTGGACCCATACTTTCGCCAACATTCGGTTACAGTCTCACATTACCATTATCGTTCGCCGTTGATTCAGTTTGTTTGTTACCAGCTGACATTTATACAGTTCATTATTATTTGTTCACTACCGTTCAGTAGCGTATTTAGCAGGGGCACCTGCCATGGTCCCCTGACGTATGCTGCTTCTTGCATAAGCCTCCCTGGTATCAACACTTGAATTCGTGTTTCGTTAGTTGCATTTTTGCTGTAATCTGCTTCAAACTTTTCGATGCCGTTCTTTAAATTCTAAGTATGCTACTGATTCAAATTTTGAAATCGGATACAAAAATAGGTCTGTACAAACACTGTGTATGAACCAGGGAATATAGAACCATACAACTTGCTTTGCTTTCATTACTTCCTTGGTATATATGCATAAATTTCAACAGTTTGTTATTCTTTGCCACAAAGTAAACAAAAATATTTACCAGAATGTGAAACAAGTATTTTTAATGTTATAACTTTAATATGTAAGTTAATCAACTCAGGTTAGTGACCTGATTTTACGAACGTTTTTATGTCACATTGTCAGAATTCGAGTTTATCGGTAACTGGAACTTTCGTACGGGCACGGGTAAAATGGGGACTTGCACACCTGCAGACCGACCATAGGCCTATAGCTTATCCTTAAAATGGAATTCAATTGTGAACTACTAGAATTAAGCCTCTGTAATATCAATAAACACAATACATGCGGACTACGTCTGCAAAGTAGGCGTATCATAAATTACATTAAGTGGAAACTTTTTTCACACAACTGCCTGCACGGCAGCATTAAACGCTTAGACGGGGACCTAAAACATGAACGCTATAGTAACATTACGGCACATCTCTCATTAGGCGTTCGATTGCATGGGTCCGCATTTTAGTGGTCCACAGTTTACCCACTGGTCCGCACTGGCGGTCCGCAAGTTTTGGTCTGCAGTTTACCCATTGGTCAGTCCGCAGGTTCACAAGTTCGCAGTTCTGCACTTTACCACAGCCCGAACCTTCGTTCCCAGGAATCCATGGAACCTTCATCCCTTGGAACTTCCATTCTCAACATCAAAATTAGCATGGAACTTTTGTTCCCTAACGTTGATTGTTAGGCCTATACTGTACACAGTTTAGCTTTTTTAATTACAGCTATGCTATAGGCATGGATGGTACCGTTGTCATCTGTCTCTCATCCGTCCGTTCGTCTGTCTGTCCGTAATGGATGTATTGTGGATATCAATTTCCAATTTGGGGTTGAATAGATGGGGGTAAGAAAATGTGCATTTTTAACGGAAAATTAGCCATATCTCGCTCTTACAGATGAGGTAAAAATCATCAAACTTGAATGACCTTGAAGGTCAGTACTGCAACAAAAACTGTATAAGCTGTAGTGCATCTTAGCTAGCAGCAGCAGCTGGGCTTCTTTGTTATTATTATATCCTGTTGAAACTTTAGCTATATATGTCTAGTGAGTGACACAAAAGTGGAGCTTTTTTGCTGAACTATAAACACTATGTAAGGATAAGGGGTTCAGTAATTAATTAATTATCAGTGTCAGGGAACGAAAGTTCCAGGGAACGAAAGTTCCAAGGGATGAAAGTTCCCGAGGACGAAAGTTCCACATATGGAACTGAACGAAAGTTCTCGGTATGAAAGTTCTATGAATCAGTTTATCAACTCTGATACTCCACCTTTACTGGTGAAAGGGAGTCGCGACCCTTCTGTGAGGAGCAAAGGACTGCCAGCAGTTGTTGTGGCATTGTGAATGTTGGCTTAACACGTTCTACACTTCACACTCTCAACTACCTGACATGGTCTGGAGTCTTTAGCAAGTTGAAGTTTGACCCATCTACTGAAGAAGGATCTACTAAAGAAGAACTTCATACATGACACTTTTCTTGTTTATGCTAATTACTGTAACTGTAGCCATGACACACCACACAGCGTCATATGCAGTATCTGTATATCGTATATCACAGCTCACACTGTAGGCTACTGTAACTGATGTGTCACTCAAGAATTCATCGCTAATATCGGCGATATAGGCATAACATTTTTCAAATATTTCGAGGTGTCTTGAGTTCCAAAATTTTGATTTCTGCTTGACTGCAGACATGAGCTACTTTGCACAGGAAATGTAATAATAACTGGACAAAATGTCATCCTAGTTTGGCCTCTTACTGATGACACAGCATTGATGCTAGGCTATATAAGAAGCTTCTGGTAAATCCCGCCAAGTCTACAGAGATAGTTTTTATGAGACCCTATAACAGTCCTTACATGCCTTTCATGATCTCTGTTTGATAACTTTCTTAGTGATTTTAGTCTTAACACAAGTTGAGTCGATCAAAATGTGATTCTCAGTTTTACAGCATGTCGACAATCTCCTAGCCACACATAAGTACCAATTATGCAAGTAAGACATAAGTTTACATAGTGCTATAATGATAAAAATAACCTTTTGTTCGCTTCCAGACACTGTTCTTCTGAACATTTTGACAACATGGCTTACCGGATGCTGCCTTACATGAGGTGTTTCAGGCCATAGTCATTAGCCAATGATTTGTGCATCTCCAGCTTGGTGGGGATGTGCTTTTTTAGATATCTTGAAATATTGTCAGTAGTCTATGCAAAATAGATTTTATTTTTATTTTTGCAGACTATGTAGGATAACTTGAGTTTATGTCTAGACAAGCAAAACTTTGCAGTCAGTTATATACACCGTGTCTGGACAAAACATACTCGACATTTTCGATTGTAGTTAAAGTAGAATTATCAGATTTTTAATAATTTTTGACAGGAATATTTCTGACACAACTGGCCATCAAATGACTGTTTAATTACCCACTGCATCTAATGTTGGTTTTTGCACTACCTGGGGAAAACAGAACCAACAAAATATTGTATTTTTGTCCAAGGGAGCATTATTACTTAACCAAAATAAGACATAAAACACATTTTCCACATTTTTGTCACTTGAACTGACAGTTCATCTAATTGTTCTTTTTTTCAACTGCCTACAGTAAAAAATTTTCAAGGTGTCAGGACCACAGGCACAGAGATGATTTCTGCTTTTGTTGACAGCAGTGTCAATGATGTTCTGCTCCAGACCAATCCAGATTTCACCAGTCACTTTTTGAATTCATCAACATTCCTGAACGTCATCTGGTGCTGCAAGAAGACAGTCAAACCTTGTAATCAGCTGGCTGTTAGGGGACACAGGTCAGTAGATATAAAATTTATTGAATTTTTTTTTGTTCATTTCAATGCACATATCGCTTGTTTTCATTTTTCCAAGTAGCGCAGAAGCACACATTAGGCGAGGTGGGAACTAAAATGATCGTTTGATGGGCAGTTGTGTCAAACATATTTGCACCAAGAATTATTAAAATCTATTAATCCTTTTTCAAGTTACAATCGATAATGTTGGGATCTTTTTGACATATTTTTGTTTATTTCAATCCATATTTCATTGGTTCAGTTTTCTCCAAGTAGTGCAGAAACAGATATTTGGTGAGGTGGTAAAATGGCTGGTCATTTGATGGCCAGTTGTGCCGGAAATATTAGTACCAAAAATTATCAAAATTGGTAAATCTTTCTTTGAGTGACAGTGGTTAATGTTCGGGATGTTTTTTTTTCTGGACATGGTGTACAAGTGTCTTACCACTTAAGTTTACAAAGTTTTACTTTCTTTTAATTACAGTATTATTTTATGTATATAATTTAGTTAGTTAATGTTTTAGGCACTGTGTGACTGTGAAATGTCATTGTAATAAGCAACATTTTGAGAATATTGGAAATGGCTTACACAAATACTCCAGTGCCTGGTTTCCAACCTGGAGCTGCTGTTCTGCCAGCAACAAAACTTGAGCTGAGTGTATCTTGTCGGTAAGTACCATTATTTGATATGAATGTACAAAACATTAGTTTATACACTTGTTAACGGCAACATTTAAGGACTTGCACATCGAAAACAGCAAAAATTACAAAAGGTGATATTGCCTGCATCACACTGACTGTGTGTCAATGTGCTGCTGAATAATATCACCTTTTGTAATTTTTGCTGTTTTC
>Ga0209367_1011450_pt1 | contig 11758 bp, 2 predicted proteins | sample WorMetLIZISLAND2_FD_187412 | JGI IMG/M metagenome (GOLD analysis project Ga0209367, IMG submission 187412) | Marine gutless worms symbiont microbial communities from Max Planck institute for Marine Microbiology, Germany - Olavius geniculatus... ... | reverse complement strand
GTTAATCACTAATAGGAAGTCGTACACTGGCTCTCGATTGGCACCACATTCAATGATCTTGGATGACCTTGAACGCCAAAATAGGGGTTTTATGGATTTTTTGGCGATTTGAAGCTGCGACACAAATGTATATTATTCACAAGGTGGCACCACTGACCTGTTATTACCAGTATGCAATCCAAATGGAGAATTTGGTATTTGTATATTAACTTAGTGTGAACAGCCCAATTTTAAGCTAAACTACTGAACCGGAACTGCTATAGGCTTTCGCGCATCTCGTGAGCATTCGTTCAAATTTCTTGTTTATTTTTGTCAACGTTGATGACCTTGAATCCCCAAAACAGAGTGTTTTAGTGTTTTTTTTGCAATCTTCGGCTGCAGTTCAGTGGTGAATTGTGGCAAAATAGCTGGAGATAGACCAAGACAATGTGTGAACAGGAACTGCTAAGGCTGTCGTGCGTCTCATGAGCTTTGCTCATATTACTTGTTCTCTGTATGTTTAGATGAACAGTTGCCACTGAGAACCGTGTTGCTAAAATACTGTGACATGAAAAACATCTCACCAAGTCTACTGAGTCTGCTTCGACAGCATTCACCAGAGGGACACGAAGCTAAGAAGTTGGACTTGTTACTTGCTGATGGAGTATGCCACATGTGTTTATTCTTGATGGGCAAAGGGCTGGGGGCAAGCCCCATGCACCCTCCCCCAAATTTGTCACTGCAGTCCAGTCCTACGTCTCCTATTACCCTGCCAGCTGTTCATGAGTATATTTTCCTACACCAAGACCACTCTGCAAAAAAGTAATGAACAAACTCCCAGTGACTATTATTTGTTTTCAGATCTAAAATCTGTTCATTGTGGTGACCGCTATTCACGATAATGAATGACTCAAGACGTTTTTGTTGACACTTCGAATCGTTACCATTTAATGCCCTGTGACGTCATAAATTATGATGACGCCATATTCATAGCTGAATTTTGTCTGGATTTCATTTTGGCCTTTTCCAGCAGCCTGCCGCACTATTTACTGAACTTATTTTGCGTTGAAGTTCATTGTGTTGAATGCTGCTTATTAAGTTCTCTGTTTTTGGACTTTTTCTTTTTTTCTAGATGTAAGTTATATTTTTGAGCTTCTGTTTTGACTAGATTATTGTGTGTTGTATATTATTTGGGGTTTGACGAAACATCAGGCCACTCCGTACTGCACTGGACCCAAAAATATTAGGTGACGACTTTTCCAAGTGTTCAGAACATACAGGTCATGCAGACACCCTCTTACAGAAGGGTGTGGAGTATGGACCCATATTTCAGATTTATGCACCCTTTGTAGCATAGGGGCAGAAAAAAAACTTTTTTACCCTTAACCCTAATCCTAACATGGTTTGATCATTTTTAGTGGTTTGGGGTCCGATGCTGTAGGGCGAATATTGTTTTGCCCCTATTTTGCCGGTGCTGTCGGATCATAATATTTGTGTCTGTATGTGTACAGTTGTTCAAGTCTAATGCTGTTCTCACGGAGTACCTGTATGGTCGGGAAGTGGTCGATATCGTCGGAGAGTTTTCTGATTCGGTGAAGCTCATCTCATGCTCAGACTTTATACGTCACTTGAGGACACTTCAGCCCAGATACTACTCCATCTCGTCTTCTCCCTTACTGGTATGTAAGTTGGCTGGTAAGTTTTTCTTTTATTCCTCTTTTTTCATTTTTCCTTCTATTCTTTCTCTTTTTTCCAGGCCCTCTCTTCAACCACTTAGACGACTGGGGGATGCTGTAAGTGCTGTCAATTTTTGACGTTTCGGGTCTGAGAAGGTATTTGGAAGCAAGTTAGAGAGGCTGAACTACACGTTTGAGAAATCTAATGTTTCTGATGACTGTTGTTATTTTCGTTAAGCGACTTAGTTCATATTTTAGCCACGTTTCTTGAAGGACTGAAAAGTTCTTCCTCTACTTTGTAGAATTTGCTCCCAGTTTTTCAGGCGTGTGGTATAAATGAGATGCCCCTGGTGGTTGATACAGTCAACGTAATTGCCATATGTTCCCTCCAGTTAGTATCTGACTAGGCAACTGTCGGCGGGCATGTAAACCATCTCAGTATGTAACCAGCCACCCAAGTTAACTTAGTTTTCCATTTTTTCGGGATACATGAATCAAGTATGTGGTCTGCCTGGCAGAGTTTAAAGTGAGACAGGTTCACCTGCTTCAGGTGGCTGTGTAATGCCATATGGCAGGTGACGCTCCGTGGCTCTGAGATGGGCTCCTGTGAAGTGCGTGTCATTGTCTACAGGATGCCGGCAGGGTGTGTGTAACGGCAGCTGTAGTTCGCTATGTGATCCACGGTCGATGTCGCTACGGCGTTGCAACTACTTACTTACAGGACCGCCTGAACGTTGGCCAATCGTGTCCTGTCTTTATCAGCCACAACCCTGACTTTCGGCTCCCCGCCGACCAGTCGCGGCCTGTCGTTATGATCGGACCCGGTACCGGCCTAGCGCCGTTCCGCGCTTTCATCCAGGAACGCAGTAAATATCAATCACTCTTATTCTTGTTCTTGCTTAGTTGGGACAGTAGACTTACTTCAACTGCTGATAGCCGATATAAATTAGTTTCTCCTGAATGGTGATGATAAAGAGATCACTGAACTTTTAGTTCGCATTTTGTAAATTAATGCAGTAAGGGCCAGAACTCATAAGTGCAAGAATAAAATTGATTTCATGTTTGAAAATTTGTAAAAATTTGTAATTTTTTGTTCGAATTCTTAAAATTTTTAAAATGCGAACTCTCATACTGTGATCACTGTAGTATCCTATCACGGCCAGGGCTGGAAAGAAAATCAATAGGTTTTATGTTTATTCAAGGTTTGTATAGTTTTTTAAAGGTTTTTTAAAAAGTTTTTTTGGTTTAGTATCGAATGAACATCCTGTTTATAATGACATCATGACATTATTCTCTATAAATTATATCATGAATGAAATATAATACATAATAAATTTCACAACAAACAAAAAACCTTTAAACACCTAAAATTGGACTTTTGAAGTTTTATGGGTTTTTAAAAATGAAAAACCTAGGTTTTTCGGACCAATTTTTCAGCTTTGATCATGGCATGATGCTGTCTGTCTGCGTGTGTGAAGTACAAACTGGTGCGGAAGGTCGTAATCTGCTCTACTTCGGTTGTCGACGTCGTGAACAGGACTTCCTCTACCGCACGGAGCTTGGTACATTCCACTATTTAGTTCGTTCACTTTACCTAGTTTTTGTTGTGAACTTAGTTACTAACTAACTTACTTACTTACTTACTTACTTCTTTGCACGTGTCAGTAAAATAGTGCTCTGTGATTAAATTTGCATGTGTCACACTTTTGGTCATTTTGAACAGTTTTGATTTCTTCGAATACTACTTTGCCTGGCTTTGTGCTACATATTACTACAACCAGTACTACTGCTGCTGCTGCAGCTACTGTTTTTTTGGTTTTTAGCCAATTTTGTTTATCACAGTTATATCAGTTTAGTGATCCGTCCAGAAATCTTGGAGCAGGAGTAATTTCTGAGTTATTCAGAAAATGTTACATGTTTAGTGTACTGCACTCAGATTATCCTTGAAACTGCTGTCATCTTGTGTTTTGTTTTGCATTATTCTAGTATTTACGATCAACGCTGGTTTGAGACGACCTCATTCTGTTGGAAGTTTTTTGCAGCCGGATTGTCATTAATTTATGGTCGATTATTTGAAACGTTTACTTTCGTTAACTTCTTTGATCGATCCAGTAGCGTCCAACAATAGTCAATATATTAGTCTTGAAGGTTGAGATGCAAGAACAAAACGGTGCAGGCGTCGAGTTTGTGCTGAATCTTTGGGGCCCTTTCTCAGCCCACTTTGGAGCTTGGGGAGCATTGTAAGCTTCCCAAAAATAAATTTGGTGCATTTCTAGCCTTACAAAACACTTCTGGTTATGATTCTTGCATAGCGAGTAAGCGACCGAATTTCTGGCTCATTTCTGCTTTTACCCCTGATATAATTTTCAGTGAAAGGATTTGGACAATTCATCTTGGCTACCTTTCGTGGCCACAGTACCTAAACAAAAATTACATCAAACACGAAACTCGAAAGTCACCTAAACGAAACAAGACATTTGTCAGAAATATCAGATTTCTCAAACATGTTCCTAAGTAATTCGCTTTCTTTAGCTTGCTGCTAATTGCTTTTCTAGGCCCAGAATATCTTACAGAGCTCCCCCTGTCCTCTAGTTGGTTTAAGAAAGGACCCCAGAAGGACAAGGGAAAAAGAGTAGGAAATACGTCTCTGGATTCTGTACTTGACAGAGTCGTGGGTGCAGGCTGGTCAACTGGAGTTAAGAACGGCCTTTTCTCGCGACCAAGCGCACAAAATCTACGTACAAGATCTACTCCGCAGCGATGCCAGCGCCCTCTGGCGACTGCTAGACGTCGACCGAGCACACCTTTATGTCTGCGGCGACGCGCGACATATGGCCAGCGACGTGCACCGGGCACTGATGGACATCCTACGTCAACAGGCTGGACTTACTGACCAGCTGGCTGACCGATATCTGACCGAGTTGGAAGCAGCCGGCAGATATCAGAAGGACGTATGGGTTACGTGATGCTTTAGGCGGCACTATCACATCTATTGTGACATACGTTATCATAGTGTTGTCTCTCCGTCTGTATGGTTCACGTGATATTTTTAAGTGGTGCTGTCGGCATTTGTGAAAGTTGTTGCCGTAGCATGGTGTCTCTGTCTGTCGGTTTGTCTTTGTGGGTCAGGTGATATTTCTAGACGGCACTGCCAGGTATTGCAGCGGATGTTATCATTGCGTGGTCTGTCTCTCTATCTCCCCATCTGTCAGTTTTTTGCAATATATTTTATTTGTTTTCGCTTATAAAAAAGCAGAACGGTGTTTTCCTTACGGTGTTTGAGTTATTTTTGTTATTGATAGAGTTATCTGCAACTTGAAAATGAACTTCACTGCGCAGTTTGAATTGGGCATTGGCGTCGTGTGTTAAAAATAGTGTGGGGGTACAAAGTTGCAATTTCCAACAGAGGATATTACGGGTGCTCAAAATTTGCATTTTGCCCCTACATTCCCCCCAAAATGGGGAGTTTCCCCCAAATTTTGTATTTTTTGAAGTACTTTTTCTGACAGGCTATAATAAATTAGGAGGAGGACATTTGCCCCATGCCCCACGACGCAACTGGAACTGTGCATAGATTCTCCAGGTTTTATTTTCTTTCCATTTATGTATTTTTATCGTTTACCAACGGATTGCTAATGGTGCTAACAACATTATATACATGTAATTGTGATTAACTTTTGTTGTGTTTATTTTAATCCTAAATAGCTGAATTATAGTCATGTAATCTTAGAGCAACGTGACCCTTTGGACTCATTGGGGTCTTGAACTTTGTTTCCAGACTATTTTCTTGTTTACCTCAGATGTTATCGGCCCTTCATATTTGATGGGGTCACTGCCGTATCTCGGTTACCGTCAGAACGAAACTGAACTGAATCTGTAGGCTGCATACATAAAAATATCATTTAATTAGCGACAGGAGTCACGATGAAACACACCCACATGGAGAGAGAAAGACAGACAGATAGATAGAGAGATCAACGCCATGGGCGGCGCTAGGAATCTGAAGCTGGGGGGGGGCAACGAGGGGAAGGCCAGGGAACAACGGGGCAATATTTTTTGTGTGTGGGCGAAATGTTGAGGTCCAGGGACAGAGCCCCTGGTTAAGGGGTCAGGGGCAAAGCCCCCCCTCCCTGAAGTTAAAACACTTAGCTTTTGGACATGCAATGGTAGCCGCAAATTTAACTGCTTTATAATATTTGGAAACGCCAAAAAATCACAGATATATGTGTTGTCTTGCAAAAGTGACGTTTAATGAGTCACACTTTGGCATGTGTATGGGTACCAGAGGGCACTTTATCGCCATCAAAACTTTTCCTGGGGAGGAGCAGCTGGGGGCAAGGGAAGTGCACAGGGGGCAGCTGCTCCCCTTTCCTTCTTCCCCCTCTTCTGGCGCCGCCCATGCTGCAGAGAAACATACACAGACAAACAGACGAACAGCATTGTAAAGCCCATATTCCTTTTCGCCGACTTTCACCAAAACTTCCCCGCGGGGAAAGTCACGGGCACAAATCATGAAAGTCAGCGTCGTGATTTGTGTCGCAGACTTTCATGATATTTGTGTCCGCGACTTTGTGTCGCAAAGTCAGCGTAATGGAATTTGGGCTTAAGCAGTTGTGAACCGAACGGAAAACTAGGTGTAGGGGCCTAATGCATTTGACAGACAACTTCTGTGCTTTTTTGCTGTTCGTCCGTAAAAGGCCCCGTTCCTAAAATTTTGTAGCAGACTTTTGTTTGCTTTCAGTTTTACTGAAACAAAACAAAACTTTGCATCTAGTCACAGTGTGTGTGTTTGCGTTCAATGAGTTGCGTAGGCCTAAAATTAGGTCTACGCAAAGATCACGAAGTAAAAATTTTAAAAAGTTAAAAACATGATAAATGTTTTCCGTCCCTGCTGTTTCGCCAGACTGCAGCTGAAAGTACAGAAATTTGTAGACCTAAATAAAGGGCCGACTGTTTACACTGTTGTTATGCGGCCGTCATAATAGACCACATTACGGGTTTTGCCTCTCCGTCCGTCCGTCCGTCTGTCGCGTACGGGATGCTAGCTTGAAAACAAATGCGTATAAACTATATGTGTCCCCTGGCTGGTAAAACGTGATGACCATTCTTATCCTTCCCTACACACCACTTTTCATTTGGAGCTGCTATTGCTGAAAGCATACGATCAAAACGTTTTATTGCTAACATTTAGATATAGAGTGGTCAAAAACAAGCCACCAAGACTCTGACCGATTTCTTAGATTTTTTTTAAAAGCGACACACTTGGCCGGGAGTTTATGCGATGAATAATTATAACGCTACGCCTCGATTATTCTGCCACAATCACATTACCTTGCAGATTGTCAGTTGGGCCTATTCAAGAAGTCCAGAGTAATTTGATAAGAGGAATAATTGCTGTAGTCAGCCCACGCAACTCTTCGTTTCTATTCGCTAGGTAGCGGCAGCGAATTGAAATTGCTTGTTTTGGTTGGGGTTTGACCGAGCTAATCCCGTTCTACGCAATGTATCGTTGGACCCCACAAGTGTAGGCATCTGAATCTGTCGAACGGTTTAAGCAGCGACGTGCACGAATGTGACAGACGACGGACTACGGATAAATAATGTGCAGCAATAGGTGGTGTCGCTTCCGCTATTTTCGATCACCCGGTATCCCGAATATTGCCGGTGGGTCAAACAGTGCTTTTAAACTGAATCACAAAAAATGACAGACAAGTTAAATAAAACCATTGGCGTGACCATAGGGCCGAGACTCTGGGGGCGCGTGCCCTCCCCCTAGGAGCTTACTCAGATACTCAAAATGCACCAAAACTCTTCTATTTTCACAGAAATATTGAAAAAAAATTTCTGAGGGGGAGGTAGGTGCACAGCCCCCTCTCCAGATCATTTTCCTGACTGAGAGGGGACACCCCTCCCCACACCCTACCCATTAAGTGCTCGCTCTAGCCTACATCCAGATTCTGGCTACGCCACTGATAAAGCTGGTACAATACTGACATGTGCCGAAAGCCGCACGAATCCGCTGATTATTTCGCTTAACAATTAAACCAGTTTTACACATGCACGCGACGAATGTAAAATAATGCTGCTGTAACAGACGCAGAAAAATAGTATAAAATAATATCGCTTTAACAAAACTTAACAGAAACGCGTACACTTACACATTATCACACGAATAAATGCACATTTGAGCAAAATTTACCACACGCGCGCGCACGTACACAAAACACTGTACAGAGAGGTCCAAAAGAGAGCAAAATTTTTTTTGCCATAATTGCATCGAATATTGAGGCCTAGGCCTATTTTCGAAATTCTTTTACCGGTATATTCTTTGTATATTTGACGACCTTTCATTGAATGTCCTATCAAACCCAATTAACGTCGCTACATCACCTTGTGAAATATAGTTAGCTGACTACTGTATATTTGACGAACCGTTTAGGATGTGATGACGCCTTTAACAATCATTGTTGTTCAAGTTCGCTACGAGACGTCGTCATTGGATAAATTTTAAAACTTGGTTAATTTACATAATGATAATGTAGGCCTAAGTGTGAAGATTAGAGGCTCACATATTAATTTTATGGCTCACCCGTTAGATTACTAGCACAAAATCACTGGCTGCGATGATGCAAGATTTTATTTTTTTCTGTAAATTGTACCGTTGAAACAGTGTTAGGGCCTAGTGTGCTGCAAGAGCAATACGTTACGTAGACTGAGACTCCAAAGATTACTGAGACCCCCCCCCCCTATTGATTTAATGGATTTACTGAAATAACGCCACTGAATACCGAACTTTTCAAACGTAAGGCCTACACACGTTCACCTAAAGCTGTGAGTATACATAATATATCGTTTAATTAGCGACACAAAGACACATATAAAGAAAGAGAAAACTGTACAGTATTTTGGCTATACAATTACTTACTTACTGTACAGGTGCGACGAAAGTAAATTTGCCCTCGCCCCTCTTTCAACAAATATTTCACCCCTCCCTTTTCGGCCGTCCACTCACATTCACACAATTTTTTAAACACGCATAACAATACAACAAAAATACATTTGGTGGTACGAACGTTGTTAACAGATACGGTGGGATAAGGACGTCCTGAAAAATATATTAATTAGGCTATGTACAGATACTCAGCGCTGGCCTTAAAGAAAATATATAAGATATAGGCCTGTGTGTGCGATCAGAACAACGACAATAATGTACAAATGCGATATAATAATGAATGCAGATCTAACGAACAACGATCGTAATACGTTATACATGTACATACAACCTTTGGAGGACGAAGACGACGTTTAGAGATGTGCAAAAACAACAATTAAATACTCAACAACAACAACACTGAAATTGTAGCAGCGTTCCAGCTCCTCGGTAAGAAAATAAGCTGCAATAGATCCATCCATGGCCCGACAAGACATCTAGCGGTCATGGCCATGGGTGCCGACAAAATAGGGCTGTGCTACCCGAGTAATTTAACTACTCGAGTCTCGAGTACACTCGACAAGTAGCTGAACGAGTGAGTACTCGAGTGTGAGTACTCGGCACAGCCCTACAGAGTAATGCCGTCAGTTCCGATATGAAGAAGCAACGAATACAACAATCACTGTTAACTTGAATACGTACACACCTAAGACATCGCAATTATAGACCTATGCCATAACATTGTATCTTAATGTACAGTAATTTATAAAGCATTCAGTGACGAAGACATATGCCTAAGGGCCCTTTGTCGATAGGGGTCATAATCCCTCTCTCACGAATATCCAGTCTTCTTGGCTGATCTTATCAGCGATCGAGTGCAAGGGGAACAGTAAACATAACAAAATTTAGGATGGAATGAAGGTGAGGTAAGAAAAAGCGTCATAAAAATTCGCCGATAACAGACGAACCAACGAACCGTGAAAAAACTCCATCTCTTGGTTAGTGTTTAGCAAGCCTAACAAAATTCGCTGGTATTATGCGGCCGTCCTAATAGACCACATTTCGCATCTTGCCAGTCAGTCCGTCCGTCTGGCCCGTGTAGGCTTTAACCCGAAAACTGAAAAAAATATGACAACCAAAATCAGGAAAAAAATTGTCTTGAATGTTTTCCCATACACGAGTAAACGGTGTGCCTATTTTTAGCCCACAAAGTCGAAGGTCGCGCAAACGGCCACACAATATGTAGGACAGGGCTGACACATAGTTTACTAGTTATCGTTCGTCTGTACACACGGCTGGTACAGTCGACGGGCACCTGATGATTACGTCACGATGACGTCATTCGGTGTGACGTCATCAGCAGACCATGAAACGATCCCTAAAAATACAATTTTCTTGACGAATTATTGATCCGTGTTCGCTAATCGCCTAACATTTGCCGTTGTCATTGCGATTACGATTCGTTTCTAGACCAGTACTGTTGGTCATCACGTGACGATGACGTCACTAAGCACGGTGACGTCACTAGGCTGCAGCTGGTCGCCGGTGGTGGGCGCATTTTTGTTGGTGCTCTTTTCATCTTCGTGGTGGTCTGTGTTGATCTCCCAGGTCGCGTGCAGTGACTGTGGCGAGTCGTCTTGGTCATCGGTAGTACCGTTGACAGTTGCCAGCGTGCGCTGCCGTCACAAAACATATTATTTTCTTTCTTCTTAGTAAGTGTGTACGAAAGTAATAAATAAATAAGTAAGTAAATAATCCTTAAAAGTGTAAGCAAGTAAGCAAGTGAGTATGTAACAGAATACTAAAGCTCTGTTGTTATTAAGCTTTTATTCTGTCATTTCAGATTAACGGCGACGATCGTTCCAAAGGACTGATCTGTAGCTATGCGCCTTGACATTACAAGAATTTTGAGCTAATGCTCACGAGACGCGCGAAAGCCTATAGCAGTTCTGGTTCAGTAGTTTAGCTGAAAATTGGGGTGTTCACGTTAAATTAATATACAAATACCAAATTCTCTATCTAGATCGCATAACGATATTTCCGTGGCGCCACCTTGTGAATGATATAGACTTGTTTCGCAGCCCGAAATCGCCAAAAAATCCATAAAACCCCCTATTTTAGCGTTCAAGGTCATTCAAAGTCATTCAAGTTCATTGAATTCGGCGCCAATCGAGAGCCAGTGTACGACTTCCTATTAGTGATTAATAGTAACCTAGGCCCTATCTCGCACCGTTACTAAGATACAGCGACTTATTGGTCAAAAATCGCAAATTTTGCCTACCCCCTCTCATTGCGCCCTCGTTCGGGGTAACCCCCTTCGAATTTATGAAAAAAGCTTTACGGTTCCTGAAACTTGAGTCTTTCAGGCAGCCGACGGTGAAGATTTGGTGATTTTAGCCTGCACCGCGTTCGACTGATCCACCCGTGTGACAGACAGACGGACGGACAGAATTGCGATGGCTAAGACGCGCGCGCGTAAAAAATAGACGCATACGCAGCTTGCTCACTTTCAGCCGATTGTGGTTAAATTTTGCGCGTGGGGTCGGATTGACAACGTGATCACTGACATCAAATTTTGAAGAACAAATCGGCAAAGGGAATCAAAGCTACGGGTTTCCCGAAAAAGCCGTTTCCTACAGTTAACGCTCATCGCCCGTACAACAGTGCCAGCAGCACTACCGTGCTGCACTGTGAATAATCGCGAGGACTAACAGCGGAGGTAATAAACAATTATGTATGGTTAATAAGTAGGTTATTAAAAAAGTAAGCAGGGATGGGTTCGGGGCCAGTATTTTCAAGGCCAAAGCCGGGCAAGTGGCCTACGAGGCCAAGATTATGCAAGGCCAAGAGGCAATTCAAATTTATTTGACCAGTAAAAACAGCTGTAGTCTGAACCTGTTGTTGGTGCGATTTGTCCAGAACGGTGCCCTCGTAGTGCCACTGAGGCCGGGTGCTCTTGCGACGTCGATGACTACAATTCACCCAGTTGTTGCCGCCGCCCTTCCCCGTCGCCCCCGCTGAGGGTAGCTCCAGATTGACGAACTTTGGCGTGGCAGTAGATGGTTGATGCTCCCCTATGTCTTTGGGGTGGGCTTGGGGCGATCCGAGAGGTCTCCGCGGTGGAGCTGGATCGCAGACCAAATCGTTGGCATCATCGCTGATCGAAGTGGCC
>Ga0209367_1011449_pt1 | contig 11759 bp, 5 predicted proteins | sample WorMetLIZISLAND2_FD_187412 | JGI IMG/M metagenome (GOLD analysis project Ga0209367, IMG submission 187412) | Marine gutless worms symbiont microbial communities from Max Planck institute for Marine Microbiology, Germany - Olavius geniculatus... ... | reverse complement strand
TCAGAACCACCAGCACCCCTGAAGCTACAGCACTACGGTGCTATACAAATGTATTATTATTTATTACGTGCGAAAGCAGCTACTGCTTTAGCATGTCTTAGCCATCGCAATTCTGTCTGTCTGTCTGTCCATCCATCCGTCTGTCACACGGGTGGATCAGTCAAAAATGGTGCAAGCTAGGATCACCAAATCTCCACCATCGGCTGCCTGGAAGACTCTAGTTTCAGGAACCGTAAAGCTTTTCATAAATTCGAAAGGGTCACTCCAAACAAGGGCGCTAAATGAGAGGGGGTAAGAAAAATTTGCGCTTTTTAGCCAATAGGTCACTGTATATCAATAACGGTGTGAGCGAGGGCCTAGGTTACTGTTAATCACCAATAAAAAAAAAGTCGTACACTAGCACTTGATTGACATCGAATTCGATGACCTTAAATGCCAAAATAGGGGTTTTATGGATTTTTTGGTGATTTCAAGCTGTGAGACACATTTAGAGAGCAAATTGTGCCAAAATCGAGATAGACATGGAGAAGCTGCATATGAAATTTCAACGGTCCAAGTCTTGATTTTTTAGGTTTAAAAGGTTTTTATCAATTTTTGCAATCTTCGGCTGCAGTGCACACTGCAAGAATGAACTGCAACGAAATGGCTAAAGATAGACTGACAGTTTGCGAACAGAAACTGCTATAGGCTTTCATGCTTTTCGTGAGCATTAGCTCAAATTTCTTGTTACTATTTATTATTAACTCACAACTGGCAGTTCTGTTCAAACCGTTGCTTTGTACACTTCTTAGATGCAATTCAAATTGGGAACTCATTTCAGTTCTGTCCCCTTGTACATGAACTATGGTTGTAATAGATGTTTGCAAACATTTTGTACTTCTTATTAAAAGACGTGTTTTGGAAATTTTTTCATTGTTTCAATGTTTTTTTTCAAAACGTTTAAAGGTAAGTATGAAATTTGTTACAAACATCAAAGTGAGTGCATCTGATGAAATAATAGTACTTTTGCACCTTGCAGTGCTGCTTTGAATACAACAGTCTATTTAGTCAATGTCAATATGCGAAAATAAGTAAAATGGAGACAATGTTTTTTATTCATGTCTGCAAACATTTTAAAATAGTTTATTTCATAAAACACATTTTCAAATGTGTTTTATTTTTTTTCCAATGTTTATTACAATTATGACATGAACTGCACTGAACTAAACTGGAAGTTCAGTTTGTTTGTTATAAACAGGGCTTCAGAGATCAAAGGCAAAGACCAGGAACAACACAAGCTGCTAAGCTCTGAAACTCATAAACAAGACCAAGATCAAAGTGGCGTTTTTCAACCAGTAACAGGGCGTGTCTGTTCTACCAGACACCGCCCCTATTGCCTTAGTTCAATGCTCATTATTCAACTAGGTCAACCACTAGCGTGATCTGCATACCAAGGTAAAACTGTGGTACACTGTGGTCGTTCTAGTCACACGACTCTTTTTGGTTGGCGTGTCTTTTGTTGTTTTGGTTTGATCGTATGTAATTAGTTATCAGATCCACGTCCAAAAGTCGTACGGTGTAAATATGTATCTTTAACTTTCACATTACTAGCATGGTACGTACTCCTGTAAGAGAGTGTCTGAGGTGGCATATGCTTGTACCAATGACCACAGATACGTGTTACATCTCTATGCATTAGACCAATATCGTTTTTTGTTAATATATAAATGAACATGACATCAGCAGTGAACAGCCCACCCTATTAGCTGTTGAAAAACTCAGCTCAAGACTCAAGCACAAATGCAAGTTAAAGAGATTACAATTAACTAATACTCTGACTTTCAAAAATCCACGTAGATTGTGAAACGGATGCTTCTGCCCATCACATTAACTCAATCAAACATTGGCCTTTTGTCTAGAAAAAAACGTGAGCGCAGTATAACCAAAATCAAGATGCACACAGAAAAAAACAACCCAAGACAAGCTACACAACAGCTTCAGTCACTTACATGCACAGCAATAAAATCATCCACAAACTAAACAAGAAAGCCTAACTAACGCAAAAGAAAACGCGCAACAGGGGTGCATGTTTGAAGGCCCACTGCAAACAAAATCTAAGCTCACCGATCTCAGCAACTGACATTGGGTATGATGCATTCACATATGCCAGATGGAGCCATCATCTCGCGTGGCTGCTGCCGCTCAAGTGGCCAAATGTGAGTATTCTGAAGGGGGTACCCACACCCAAATTTGATGCCCCCATACAAAAAATTCCTTGAACACAGGGGGCAAAATTTAAATTAATGTAAACTACGTTTAATGTGGAAAGTTTCAACATGCAGACTGTCCTGGTCTATCTTTAGTGATTTTGATGCAATTCGCTCTTGAAATGTGTGTGGCAGCCAAAAATTTTTTAAAAAATCATAAAAACCTCTATTGTGGCATTCAAGGTCATCCAAGGTCATTGCTTTCAGTGAAAATCAAAAGCCAACATAGGACTTCCTATTAGTGATTAACAACATAATCTAGACCCTATCTTGCACCATTTCTGAGATACTTATTGGCTGAAAATCGCAAATTTTTCCCACCCCCCTCTCATTTAGTGCCCTTGCTGGGGATGACCCCTTTCAAATTTATGAAAAAGCTTTACAAATCCAGAAACTAAAGTCTTCTAAGCAACCGATAGTAAAGATTTGGTGGTGATCATAGCTAGCACCATTTTCGACTGATCCACCAGTGTGGCGGATGGACAGACGGATAGATAGACAGACAGAATTGCAATGGCTAAGACGCGTTATAGCAATACCTGCTGTCTCGCGTAAAAAAAAAATATCGTAGGTACGTACTCTGTTAAGAGCCAGGTTCCTTCTACGTCTCCATCAACGTCATCTTGAACAGTGGAAGTTTTGCACAGTTTGACAGCATTATCGACTGCACCCTCCTGTAACACGTCACATGTTTACTTAACACATACATTCAACTGTCGTTTCAAAATTTGTCCATGATGTCAGTCTGCAGTAAAGACAGTACGGCAGAAGTGTACAACATCTGAATGGTGCAAACATTAAATTTGCATTGTTGTCCATCCTAGAAAGTAAATGACTAGAGGTACAATAAATCTTCTGAAACAGCAAAATAACCATAAAATGGCACCTATAAAAAGTTTAATTGGCACACACATAGAAAACAATAAATTAAAAAAAACGAGAAAGATGCGAACCCGCAGTTCATACTAGTGAGGTAACCCATCTATGTTACTGAATCACCGACTATTTCAGAATCGCTTCTGCACATTGGGGCGAACAGAAAAGAGAAGAGACCATTAGACGTTTTTGCAACAACTCCAGTTAAATAAGTCGAGCTAACTAACCTTGAACGAGAACAGATTGTTGGCAGCGTACGGCGAGAAGACGGTGTTGGGATTCTGCGAGACGACGCTCTTGGAGCTGGTGGTGCTGCCCTGAGACGAACTGTACTGTCTGTCACGACCCAGGTGCAGATTTCCACCGCGAAACTGCACTTCATCTACGTCACCAAGCGGCACGCTCACCGTGGACGCGTCCGCTCCAGCTGACACCTCGGCAGCCATTATTTAATCGAATTTTTCACCCAGAAAACCAATTTATAAACAATCCTACCATACGTCTGGGCGTGGCTCCATTCACCACGTGACCTTTCGTCATTTCGTCGTGAATAACACTATAAGTAAGTAAATAGTTGCAACTTCATGTTTCTCGAGCACGATCAAAGTCCATCAAACCATAAAGGTGGTGTAAACCAGGCATAAATAATATCTATTCCCTGGTGTAAACCCAGCTGACGTGATCTTATCAACTCCAGATTCACATTTCATTCAAAACTGCTAGTTTTTGACGCGCTACAGATAAGCTGTAGGGGGTCTTTGGCATGGTGCGAACGACAACCGCGTCTGTCTGTCGTTTGTAACGGATGTATTGTGGCTAAACGGCACGAAATAGGTTCTATAGATTGTTACTAATAAGAAGTCGGATACTGACTTACAAACGACATAAAAAGCATTGACCTTGGATGACCTTGAAGGGTCACATATAACCAACTATGGTATGCGAATCGTGAGGTGGGCGATGGCACCGTCAAATAGAGCGCTGGCAAGTTCATATAGGCTGTTAATAGTAACCAAGTTTCTATATGCAGCGGGCAGCAGTTTAGCCGCAATTCTAACGAAAGATTTCAAGCCATAATTGGCCGTATCTCGGAAGTGGTGATAGATAGGGCCAAGGTCACTACTAATTACTAATAGGAAGTGGCATACGTCATTTCAGATAAACATCAAAATAATTGACCTTGGATGACCTTGAAGGTCAGTACTGCAACAGGAACTGTACGTAGCGCATCTTCCCTAGCGAGAGCTGGACTTTCTTGTTCTTCATCAGCTTGGGTCACTGTCCAACTTTCTGTTTATTTTCTACTCGTCTGCTTTAAATCCATAGCACTGTAACAGAAATAAAGTTTTGACCACCGTTTTTGTTTTTGTGTGTAGGACTAGTCTTCGGTTATTAACAGCAGTGCAAGTGATTGGAAACAACACAACTCCACAATCTGCATGAGTGACCTATAGTGGATTAGGCCTTTTTGCTAAAACTTAAACCTAGCACCAGTCTTACGCCAAATTTTGGAAATTCCCAGCCAGAGTATGCGACACTAGTCTAAGGACCAGTGTCAGTAAAACTCAAACAGAAAATGAATTAAATCAAACTCTCAAATCATGCAGACCAAATGAGTTTAAACTCAAATTCAACTCACCAACTTTGTAATGAGTTAAATCAAACTCACCAACAAAATGAATTAACTCATAAGCTCATTTGTTATCGGTTACCAATTAATCAAACAATCAATCAAGCACTCAATCAATGAAGTCAATACTGTAGGCCCTATATAGGCTGTGCGGTCTTATAATGCTAAAAGCGGTCAATCAGCAAAAGTCACAGTTCACTGTTTCACAAAAAAATATTTCTCAGCCTACTTAGTCATTTTATCACTTAGTCAATGTCAAGTTCACTTAAAAAGACCTCGAAGTGAACTTGACTAATCGACTTATCTGTTTTCAGTCACTGTTTATTTCCATTTTCCTGCGATACTTCATATGTTTGCTAATAGCATCAGCACTTTCTAACAATTTGCATCTGAAAGTTTGATGCATCTCGGAGTTTCAATTCATCTGCCTATGCTGAATATTTTTCTACTGCAGCTGATGATGGCAATGTTGTAGTAAACTAGATGAAAACCGATTTTACTGCCCAAATATTTCTGCATCTTTGTTACGAACGATCGGAGAGATATGATGACATTTCTGCAAGGGCAGCAATAATCAGAAGTATCTGTATCAGTCCAGCTAGACTTACCCTGTTCAACCCAGTTGGCCTCAAAATTAGTCAAATTGCTGTTTATCTGTAATTTTAACCATAAATTGCCACAATGAAATGAGTTGATTTTTGCGACGTAATAAACTTATAACTCACACAAATAATGAATTAAATCAAACTCGTGTTGCGGTGAGTTAACTCAAACTCACAACTCACAAATTAACAAAGTTAAATCATGAGTTTAAACTCATTTGAGTTAACACATGCCCAACACTGTCTAAGACTAAACTCTTAGCGAAACTTGACCTCAGGCAATGCATCAAGCAAGTTGTAAAATTTAGCACATTCACTCGCTTGACCACTGTGCTTGTACGCAATTCACTTCAGGGTTTACAATTTACTGGAAAAGCCAGATACTGAAACACACAATACGAACTACAATAGTCAGCAACTGAACCAACTCCAGTACATTACAGCCAATTCATGTTTTGTGACGTGTTTCATTTCAATTTAAGTTTCATCCACTGACAAGTGAAATATCATTAGGCCTTGCAAGACCTAATGTGGTTGCTTAAAACAATAATTATTCATCACATTCTCAAAAAAAAAACAGTTGGCAAGCATCTAATATGATCACAGTACATGTAAATGTACGGAGTGCACATGGAATAACGAAAGCTGTCAGAGCATTAACTTTTTAATGCGTTAGTGCATTGCATTAATTTCTTAATGCATGTTCTAACGCGTTAATAACGCGTCATTAATATTGCTGATGTTGTAGGAAGACTGCATGGGGAGGGTGACTGGAATGAAGCCCACGAAGTCGTGCCTGTTTTGCAGGACCGTGACAGTAGTGATGGAACAGCAACAAAACAATTTCTAATTACTTGAATATTGTTCGATCGTCAAATGAACTCCGTTTGATGGAATATTTTCACACCTGCTTCATGGAATTAAGTAAATTTACGTACATGCGTATTCATACAATGCAGTATTAAATATATTCAGTGACTTTATTCTTCTATTTGTCAGATTAAAAAAACAACAAAATCTTGATATCTTAGACTTAAGACCTAGTCTTGCTACGACTTGAGATCTCTAGCAACAAACAGCCACAAACTATTCTAGAAACTATTTAGTTTATACACATGTATATGTTGCAAATGTGCTAGCACATTCAATGTGCCACAAAGTTATAAATAGCATTCCGTATAAACTGCGGCTAAGTTGTTAGCAGTTGAATACACTAACAACCTCTCAAGATACGCTGGCTATTTCTGTAATAAATTAGCATAATATTAACACAAAGATATCGATATTTTTATAATGCTAACTGATGCAACAGTTCACCCCGCACAGATAATACAAGCATATCTAAGTTGGGACTTTTGCATTACTTACAGCAATGAGAATTATTAGATGCCTTATCCATAAATCTGCTCAATAAATTCTTTCCAACTTTTTCTTGACAAAAATCAACCAGCCTCACACTGGAATAACAACTAAACAATGCTAACAAATAACAGTGAGCAGTAAAGCCTATTATCCAGGTACATTACATAACGTAAAGTCCTTCCCGAGCCACAAGGCCTACAGGGTGGCGCTGATCTCCATTTCTTTAGCAATCAGCTAGACACCAGTTTACACTGCGGGGTGACCACAGATACAGGGCTAGTGCATCGCACGGTGTGCCTGTTTGCATCCCAGCTTTTGCTGGTACTCGTTGCACTCATCCACAAGGGATGGCCAGGCTGTGTTAACCTGGGTGGCTGGTTACATACCAAGATGGTCTACCCATCTGCCAATAGACAGTCACCCATCCAAGTACTAAACAGGCCCGGTGTTGGTTAACTTTGCTGATGTGACCAGCGACGTTACCAACTGAGCCAAACCGCGAGCAGATACATCACAAGAAACAGTCAGCATGACTAGCAGCTAGCAGTGCTAAAGCATCAATCACAATGCTAAACTCTACCATCTCAAGTATCAGCATCTCATGACCAGTTACTTGCAGAGAGGCCACAACTGTCAACAACTTGAGCCAATAAATGTCAAGCACCTTAATTGAGAATGGCAAATCCATATTAGAACAACAAAATCCACCTCTGACAGTCCTGTCCAGAAAGACTTTTGGGGACCAACCTGCACCTCTGGTAAACGTAAAAAACCAACTGATTAAGGAAAGTATCAGCTGAAACTAGACAGTGCGCTGCATAGTGTAATCAGGTCCATCGAGAAGGGAGGGTAGAGGGGAGGGGGTAAGTTACTCCGAGCCCTGCAACGTTTGGGGGCCCCAACGTCACTCAAAAATATAAAGTACAGCTAAGTGTGCCATTTTAAAGAAAATTCAAAAATTTTCTCCCCAGAGGGGCCTTACAATAATTTTTCCCCGGGCACGGCTGTGGGTCTTGATGGGCTGCTCTAAGTGGTTTGCAGGCTGTATCAAAATTTTTTTCTGTTTTTTTGCCGTTTGTGAGCCAAAGTTCACTAAATTACCTCAGCATATGCTAGAAAGACTTCAGTTTGTAGCGCTATTTTAATTTGTGAAACATCTGCGATCAAAATCTAAGAATGTTTGTTGAAAATCATGCCAAATTTTTTTTAAGTTTTGGCTGCCAAATTTTTAGACATCGTTTTTAAAATTGCGCCCATTTCTGATCATGCGGCAAAGTTTCACAGCGACCGACTAGCGGAGGGACATTGAATAATACGTGCTGAAAAATATTAAACATCACCAGCAAACAAAAATGGCAGCCATAACAGCCACACGAAAAATGGTCACCGAGATGCCAGATTACATGTAACAAAATCTGGCTGAGCGAGATATATCACAGTGAAGAACGATCAATGGATTAGCTCAAAGTGGCTGTCCTGCAGACTCAAGACTGCTATGATGCCGTTGAATTTTGATGAGCGGCGTCTGTACTCCGTGGCACTGCGGAATTCCTCACTTGGTGTTCTAAACATGCAGACACAGAATAACAAACAGAACACTACATCGTGCATTACAAAATGGCAGCATGCATCAGAAACAACGAGTGGAATTTGTAATATCCATTTGTAAAAATTGTCATCTCATCTGTTATGTATTTTGCAATGCATTAGTATAGTCACTACTGTTTCTAAATAGTTTGCTTGCCAGCTGCAAAACAAAGAATATTCTGTTGCTGTTTCAGACACTGGCCTTCGTCACATAAGCAACTTTTTTATGGTGGCATTAAGTCTGTGCCATTTTTTCTTAACTACTCTGTATAACACATCTTACTATAATGCACAGAAAGTCTGTTTGTCTGTCAGCACCCTCTAGCGCCTTCCTTGTTTCACGGTTGCGAACCGAAACCATGACATTTGAGTCCTGCGGCCTTAGGTACATGCCCCGAGCTTGACCCCCACGGGCAGCCTGAAAGGGCGAGGGTCTTCTTTCCCCGATGACTCTACCAAGCCGCCCGTCAGCTTAGCACATTGTGTAGTGCTTCATGGCGGAAAACTCCTGCGGTGGGGCACTTCTAGTAAAATAATAATGAATGCGGTGACTATGGAAGATGGACAGAGTTACATGTAAATGGTAGCAAATAACCAATTAATCATCCACTTTCAAAGAGTTGGACAATTTTGTACAAGTTTCACAAAGACTTAGACAATTCTGTACAAGTTTCAAAGTCATGGCAACAATGACAGTGATATACCTTCTTTTGGAATCATGATGCTGTCTTTTTCTGCGATGGTAACACTGTGCAGCTGACGACGAAACTCGTACACGACGTTGATTTCTTTATCGACACCGATACATGGATCATAGAAGCCGGGCAGCTCCGCCTACAAGTGTACACAAAATCTGTTAAAGAAATGAATCGATATTTAAAAGAATTGCAAATTTTCACCACAATCTCTCTGCAACAAACTTGTAATTACCACATACAGCTAATTAGCTGAGAACTGCAAATAAATGGTAATATTTAACATTTTAAAATTACAATGCATACAATCCAACATAACTATCACTGAAATGCCACTGACACTATCAGAATAACATCTGATCACCACCAAAAAGCCCTACTTCAATATTTCTTGGAGACAGACTGATCCAGTCTAACCTGTAATAACTTGGACAAAATTTGCTGAATGAATGATAATCAAGAGTAGTACAAACATAACTGGAAAAATATGGCACAATTTCATCAAACACATATGACTAAAAATTTGGGGCACCGTAACGACGATTGTTTTTTTGCGTCCACGACTCCTGATTCATTAGGCCACCGATTAATTATAAACCTGGTGAATCCCCTCAATGGATCTAGCTGAAATTTGGCCTCAATTTCTTGCAGGTAAAGGTCGTCCTTCCACCCAACCTTCCCCCCAACCAATTGTGGTCTTGTCTGGTTTTGGAGGAGAAGTGAAACATAAAAAAATATAAAATAAAGCTAAAAAGTGAAAGCATAAAGCCTCCTATTGCAACATACATGCACAGGCGACCTAATAAGAGACTGCAATGGATGCATGGGTCGGCTAATCACACAACATAGTAGAATGCAGTCCGTTCATATACCAGCTGAGTTCCGGCCGGCACAACCAGCTGCGAATTTTTCACCATCGACTGTAGAGGAATTGTTACATCAATGCATTCCAACTCACTGCACAGAACAACATATTAACAGAAATGAACGTTGGTGGCATAGCATAGTGGTTAGAACGTTGATCCTGGCCGGTGAACTTTCCTTATCCTGCGCTAGACTGATGGATGGCCGTTTGACCACTTTGTGGGTAAAGCATCTGCTATCAGTCAATCAACAAGGCCAACTCAGCCTGCCATCCCTCCGGGGTCGGTTAAATGAGTAGTAATTCATTTATATGGATTACTGACGGTGGGGACCTTTGTACAACTGACTGGGGCTGTCTGGCCTGGCCGCTGCGTTAGCCTGTGTCTGCAGGCTGCATGCAGTGGCTGTGCGGCAGGCAGCTCTGGTCAGTGACAAAAAGCGCATTAGAGGCATGTATATGCGACGATGCGCTATACAAATTGACGACCTTTACCTTTTATCTTTAGACAGAGGGTGAGGTCAAGTTTCACTAAGACTTTAGTCTAAGACTAAAGTCTTAGACTAAAGTCTTGACTTTGGACTTATCTACGAACTGGGCTTGACTTTAATCTCGACTTTCGTTTCTGGTTGTCCATCTTTTTAACGTAATGGTCGAATAATCACATTAATACGATTAGTTAATTAACATATAAAAGTGTTTTCCGGGCCTATATTAACCTGGTGTTGTGTGCGTATATTAACCCGTCAAACTAAGTGTCCCATTTTTGAGGACGCTAGGCATGAATGGGTTAATTTGCTTACCTATATGGCCATTTTGTGGATATAAAGGAAATTTTGTGCAATATTTTCAGCAATGCAAGCCAGCGATGACGTCATAATTTACATGGGTGTTGTCTGCTGAGTTAATGCCAGTAAGTAGTAAGTAACAAAACGCCTATTATTTATCAGATGCCATACTTTATTTTACTAGACAAAAAGTGAATATTACGTTCAAATAACGAACTGGGGCAACCGTTTAATTATTCTAAGGCATAATTGTACTCTTTTAACATTAGAAATCGCTAGCTGACTTTGGTCTTGACTTTAGTCTTAGACTAAATTCTTAGCGACCTCACCTAGTGTTTGCTGTCCATACCGAGCAGCTACGTCACTAGCAATGCTTCTTACATTTGTGTCAAAATAACGAATAACTTGAGGTTGTTACACTGGCCCCCCCTGCGGTGTGCTTGCATACCATGAACACTGAGCACTAACTGGCTTCATGATAGTTTCACACCTATGACTCAACTCAACTCGACTCAACTGTCATGATTATGGGTGACGACGCAATGACATCATTAGCGCTGCACTGTCACGCTACTGTGCACAGACCACGTGATGTTTGCTGGCCTGGCTGAGCAGTTGAGTTAAGTTGGGTCGCGTCGGCGTCGGCAATTTGAGTTCACACCTAAGACGTGATTCTACTCCACAGTTGACAGACCGCAGCTGAAAGCAAACTACTAAAACAATAAAAACAGAAAAGCTCAATAGCACCATCTATACTGCATGCGAGTTATAAAACTACAGTCCGATAAGTGATTGTCATGACCAGGAAGAGAGAGACTAAAGACCGTAATGTTGGACTTGAAGAAACGTATGGTGAAAGCACTAGTATGGAGTGAAGCTCTTTATGGCTCAGAGACATGCACACTAAGAATAGAAGACATCAAACATATACAAGCTTTTGAGACCTGAATCTGGTGTAAGATGGAAAAGATCAGCTGGACAGCGCATGTGTCAAATGAAGAAGTCTTGTGTCTGGTGCAAGAACAACGTTCTCTGATGCAAGTCATCAAGCAACGCCAAGCAAACTGGATAGGACATGTCTTAAGACATGACTGTCTTCTGAAGACTGTAC
>Ga0209367_1011448_pt1 | contig 11761 bp, 5 predicted proteins | sample WorMetLIZISLAND2_FD_187412 | JGI IMG/M metagenome (GOLD analysis project Ga0209367, IMG submission 187412) | Marine gutless worms symbiont microbial communities from Max Planck institute for Marine Microbiology, Germany - Olavius geniculatus... ... | reverse complement strand
GCCCGGAGACAGACATCACCGAACGGAAGTAAAAACAACAACGCCGCGACTAACCGGAAGCAGTATTCTTCATGTCTCGACGTCGCGCCGCCGCCTCTGCGACGACGACGTCGACGTTCGTCGCCGACATGACCGCGACCGGAATGGCGGCGAATTCTGTCCGGGTCGCGTTTATCCCACACAAGTGCGAACGAATTGCGAGAAATTGCGAGAACGCGTGAATAACTTCCGGTCTTCGACCGATCGGTCGTACGTACGAATCACTTTCGGTTTCCGCGACTCCGCCCCCGATAGTTTTACATGCCGACGCAGAAAAAAAATCAGAAATGTATGAAACACCCACTCTAGGGGCTGCCGGGATACGCGCTTACTCTCTCTCTTTCAACCGGCTGTCTCTCAAACCGTTACCGCGCGACTTCCGGTGACGTCACGGACAGCTAGTGTTGACGGACGACCAATAACTGTATCCGCTGGCAGCCGGCAGCAGCACGGAGAAAACGGAAGCGCTCGGATTACCAGCCGACAAGACTGCGAGCTGACGCGCCGCTAGAAGACGCCACCGCGCTATGGTAGTACTCTGGGGGCCAAGTAGGCCCGTGTCAACTCCAGCGATGCTGTGCTGATGGGCAGAGAAGCTCTATTGGCAGCACGTACCTGCTAGGGAGGGGCGGCGCCAAGCAAGCAGTTCACTGAGATCGGCGTGGCCTCGTAGCGGCTAGCCAATCACATCCTGGCGACTGGATGCACGGTGGAACCGTAGCAGCAATCCACGGGGGGGTCACTTTGAATGACTTGCCACGTAGGCCTACCACGCACGTGATGTGATGTGACCCAGTGCAGGCAGACACTTTACCGTGGCCTGGCTCGTACGCGACCCACGGCTAACGCATTTCTATTCTTTCTTATTATCTTTTACACTAACTGTCACAGTGGCCCGTATCTGCATGCCAATTCTTTTAGAGTTAGCTATCTTCGACCTTCTCCCTATTCAACTCAGTCTCCTACCCTCAGAGGGAACTCGTTTTTTGCAGTCTTGTATCTGCATGCCAGTCCCGTTGAGCATAGGAGGCTGAGTTAGGATTGAATTACGACAAAGTCAAGTGTACTACTGTCTTTATAGGCCTAAAAGTTGGAAAGTAACGGAATTTTTGGTTATTATACCCGAACAGAAGACCACCAATCCGACTGTGACTGTCGTCTGTAGTATTCAGGCAACTGCAAGTGTTCGTGGACAGCCTGATTAGTTTGACTTTTACGCTTATAGAATTTTTAGTATATCCATTTGCTAGTCATGTGCAAATGTGCGTGAAAATCACAGAAAGTTAGATAGATAAGAAGAGAAATCGGTCAAGTGAGCGACAGAGATTCAATCTGTATTAACAGAGCATGGAGCAATCCACGGTAGGCCTAATGGAAAATTCAGTAAAAGACTGAAGCCAGGAATGATAGGCTAGATAATATCGTATCGGTGATTACATTCAGCGGTCACGTGCGTAAATGTTTGTGTATACAGACGAAAAGAAAATCCAGGATGGGTTGAGGCTAGCATTCTCAAGGCCAAGGCCACTATGTAAGTAAGAAGGCATAAGCAGTAAGCAAAGTAAGTTCTGACTCTTGGCAGATGAGCCCCGCAGACTTATTGTGGCCCAATTTCGGGTAAGAAAAGCGTGTAAACCTAGCTTATCGACTGAAAAACAGCAAGCAGAGCTTTGCCGCTGCAGTTTACAGCGTTCCTCTAAATCTCTATCATACGAGCGATGAGAGGCGCTATTAACGACTCTATGCAGCAAGTGCCCTCTGCGTTTACGAAGTCTCTGACATGTCGCCGACCTTTGACCTTGCGACAGGCGCCCAAGGTAGACCCGTAGGCCCCAAGTCATTGCGAAATTCTCCAGATGCTAGCTAGCTCAAGACAGACGCCTGTTCGTTCATAACTGCCGCCGCCTGCTGTACGTATCTAGACCTATGCGTCATCATTCTGCTGCAGTCAAAACGTTAAGTATTAGTTACACTGCAAACGACTCCTGTTGTGCAATTAAGATATCGTGCCCAGTAACTGAACAACGTCTCGCTCTTTGTGTAATTTATGACACCCGCTTAACTCTTGGTAAATGAAATGCTAATTCTGCAGATGCAGTGCATAAATTCCGCGCGCATGGATTTTTGCTGCCGCGGATTCTGTTAAAAACGTCTGCACTTTGCACTTTGGTTTCTTAGGCATGAGGTCAGGGAAATTTTGTGTTCGTTTTTTTTGTGCGGAACCGCGACAGTTGGTTGCGAACTTACGTTATAGGTCTGCTCAATCAACGTGTAAACGATTCATGAAAGCTTCGTCAGTGTTGATGTAAACGCTCCAAGGTCGAGAAGTATCTATAGAGTGGACACCGTTTCTCCGTTTTCCCACGCTTCCCCCTCGTACTCTCCTTTTCCCTGGGCCGTGTGTATAGGTATACTTAGACCACGTTCGAATGATATATGGCCACCACTTAGCGGGCTGCTGTCCAGGTCTGCAGACAACTGCAGTCACTGTTTCTGCAGCCTGCCCCTCATTTATTGCTTTCTCTGCTCCAGCCCTTCACCGTCTCCTTGCTTCTCTCTTTATGCCGTGTTCATAGCGACAAACTCAACTCAACTGGAGTAATCACACTCAGACACTGGACCATGACCAATGACAGAGTGCCATGACGCTTGGGAATTTCCCACGATTTCACGCACTGAAATGGAAAACTGGGTTAGTTGAGTTGAGTCATGAGCTGATGTCATAGCGTCACACGGCGTCCGTCACACCAGTACGCCGACGACACCCAGCTGCACCTGGCGATGCGTGCTAACAACACAGTTGCCGGTCTGTCCACTCTCGCCGCCTGCACTGCCGACGTTAAACTCTGGTTTATGCAGAACGGACTCCAACTGAATCCAGATATGTCTGCATGAGGCGCTGGTCACGGAAACAGCCAACCAGCTACGGTCAGCATCTTCTCTGACGTCGTACAAAGGGTGGGAACGATCGCCAGTCCGTGCAGTCAGCGGCCGGCAAACTGTCGTGCAACAAAACAGCATAATTATTAGTTGAGTCGGTCGCTATGAACAAAGCTTTATTTGTTTGCTATGCGATGCTTTAGTGTTGCAAAAGGTCCTGCTCTCTGACAACTGTAGAATATTCCAATTTTGTGGACCGCCGCACCTGAAGTAGCCTAACGTATAATAGAGAAAATGGTAGGTTAAACAAAAATAGTGAACTAATAATTATAGTTGTAGTATAAGTTTATAATATAGAAACTGTATATGGCTACAAAAACCCAAGGTTAAACTATACCTACGCGTGAAAACTGAAAACGGCATGATGTTGGCGGCGAATGACGCAGTGTCACCGCGAAGGTGTGATTTCTGTTACCTGTGGCTAGGGATTGCACTGGATTGCAGTTTATAGAAACCGAAATGACATTAACGGTTAACTCGATACATTAATTAGCAGTTTCATTTCACTCGTAACTTCACGCTGCGGTCTTCAGCAGAACGATTCAGCAGAACAGTCTAATCACTGCAGATAGACGTACACTCCTATCATTAATGCTTTGCTTCTAGTGGGCCTATAAGCTACAAAATTAATTCGCATTGGACGAATAATGCTATTTATCGTACACCCTTTATTTTTCCACATGCATGACATTCGCAGCAAGACAAAACAAAGATACGTTCATACTGTTTACTGCACTTTCTATTGTTTTTGCTTTTTCTGCCACATGTGGTGTAAACGCATTAGCATGTGACTGCTCTGTAGATTTTGTTTTCGAGCGAAGCGACTCGCCGCCCCATACGAACATAATGGCAGTCATATACACGCAGTCCATGTGGCTTTTCTATTATATATGCCACGAGAACACGTTGTGTTCGGATACAATGAACTGGAATTGAATGGAGCGTGCATGAAAAGCAAACAACGCGCAAGCGTGACCCTCTCGATGGTTTTGCATGCTATCAGACCTTTGTGAAACTGCAGTGGGAAACTACAGGGTTGAGTTTTTTTTCAGAAATGTTTTGGCCGTGCGTACAATCACGCAAAACATAGGACAAACCGTATAGCTATAGGCTATACACGCCACGGAAAGACGACGTCTTCAAAACATTTTTTTCCAAAACATTCTTGAAACTGTTTTATTTTACGTATAACATTTTCTTCTTAATAGAGCCTATTTGTCATCAGCAGCTTGCCACAGACTCAGCTAGCGCACAGGCGCAGTATCGCTCCTTATGAAAAACATCTGGCGATCAGCGGCTCGTGCATTGGTAGTGGTAGTTGCGGTGTAGTCGCGGCAGGAATTTGCAATTTTTCTACACAGGAGATCATTGATCACTGAGCATTTTTACTCCGAATTTTGTATTTTTGGCTGAAAATCTCCCGTTCGTTCGCAGTCCGAGGATCACAGTTGGACCCCAAAACTTCACAAAACTGTAGACTTTTCGTGAAGTTTTGTGACTGTCGGTTGGCATAGCGTGACATGCACGGCGGGCGTCCAACAGAGGAGACAGAAGCATTGTATTGCTTGTCTAGCTGGCAGACACTATAGGCCTAGGCCTATAATATGAGTCGTACCTATAGCACCTGTTCAGCGTGGCACTCAGGCATCACCGCCATTCGAACAACCGTGATCGACCTTCTAACAGTTTTCCCGCTTAAACCAAAAGCCACGCTCATTGCTTGCACTGGTAGGCTACTGTTTTCACAACTTTCACCCGCAGTCGTGCGTCCCAAAGCAAACGACGATGTAGTCTATGCTATCTGAGCCTGATTTAAATACGACACCGCACTGTCTGGAGTGGTATAAGTTCGTACTGCGCACACACGCTTACCCATTCTAGCAGTGCAATATCTAGTACTTAAACCTTATAATTATACCTACACCGCATCGATTTGCTGACTACGATGCACTATGACAGTGACTAGATGGTTACGCCTGTAAAATAAAACCCTTTGGAAACTCAAGCGTATACACCGGCGGTTTAACAGATAGAAACTTTTTAATTATTAAATATAAATCGAAGAAACGATAGATTAACACACACGCACATGCATGCAATTAACAACACGAAAAGAAAAAAATAAATAAACACACAGGCGTATCAATAATAACACCAACAATAACCACTATTTGACATTGGTGCCATAATCTACAAAGCTGCCCCCGCATGTGGCATATTTAACATCAAACGTCTTGATCGATTAATTTGGTTCACTGGCATAACCTAATTCGTTCCTTTTCGCAGCACCGCATGCTAGATTTCTATGCCTTCTTTTATTTGCTGCTGGCACCGCAGTGCAGTGTCTCAGTTGCGAATAAACGCTTCCATTATAAGATGAACCGAAGCAGCGTAAATTAGCCTATAGATGAAATTGTCTATGACTCAAGCGACTGTGAGACATGCGACTGTACCCAGTTTTATAGGCCTGTCTGCAGTCAGACCAGATGTTTGCGATCAACGCATGCACAGTAGCGGACACGCCTTGCATGCCTGCAGTCTGCAGGTAATTCGATCGATCCGCTGGACGTTAGCTTGGCCTGCTGCTGCAGCTACTGATGCTGCGACATCTGCCATGCGCCAATGGTTGACTCTCGCGTGCTATTTGCTACTGAGGCGTATTTAGTGGGATTTTGCGTCTGGACCTCCGTTAAAAGTAGAGAAAAAGTTTTCTATGAAAAAAGTTAATCGTAAAACTTAAAGGCGTCTGCCACTGCCAGGCTCAACTTATTTTTCTGCTAGGCCTATAGGTACTTCTTTAGATCGCGTTCGAGGCTTTTTACAGTTAGCACGCTATACATAAATTACCCACTAACTTACTCACTTAATGGGCCTTTTTTATATTTCTAAATACGTCATGTATAAACCTCCGACAATCAGTAGCCTACTAGAATGGAATGCGAAGACGACGACGAATGCATTTATAAGCAATAACCAATTACAGAAGAACAATCAGAGACAATAGCAGGTAGTCAACGCTGACGTATCGAGGGAGAGTTTTTCCAGGTGGAAACGAGGCGGACCGTGAAAGAAGGGAAGGTATGACAGCAGTCCGTGCTTTCAGCTGAGCCAGCTGGGGCAATGAACGTGATGTCCTATCCTAGGCGAAGTCAAGTCAGTCACTCCGTGGAGCTATAGGCCTAAGTACGGCGTGTACGTGGACAGTGCAATCGGTCTGCTGTGTACCGGGCGGCATGCGTCACCAGGTCGCCGCAACCTGTCATTGATTAGTTCCAGCGCAACGGTAACGCACGTATGTAGTCTTAGCTCAGTCTGTGGACTCGGTGCCCGCATCTAGCATTTAGTGATGCGCCGGAGAGAGAACCGCTGCACGTCACTCGAAGAACCGCGATGCCGGTTTACCGCGATATTAGTGAACGATGTCACTTGGAATTGCTAGCAAACATGGATGTAAAAAAACGTTCTAAACGTATATTTTAAAACGTTAAAACGTAAAAAAACCTGGCGAAATTTTAAAAACCGTTTAAAACGATGTTAAAAAACCTTAGTCCTAATTTGTTCAACTTTTGCTTAAAACATAACACACGCAGTATGATTAGAGCCAAAGAAAAAAGATAACCTTATTTAATTTCAATTCAACCGTTTGGTCGTAAGACCAGGTACATATATCACTAGACTAAGCAAGTAAATTACCACCATTATAGCCTATTAATTCGTTTCTTGGCTTTAAAAGTGCACCTTGGCGTACTTAGTGCATTTTTCAATAAATGTTTTTAAAGAAAAAACATAGAAAATTTTTTTCTAAAAACGTTTAAAGGCGCAAAAATGTGCAAATAATAAACCAAAAACTTAGCTGTCGCTAGGATAGCCGACCGTGCTGGTTGTCAGTGTCAAGGTCATCCATGGTCGATGATTTTCATATCATTTGAATGCCATGCCACTTTTTATTAGTGATCAATAGCAACCGTTTCTGAGATATGACTAATTATCTCCTGAAAAACGCACATTTTTCTACCCCTCTCCATTCAGCCTCAATTTTGAAATTGTTCCCTTTTCACTAGATCGCTGAAATTTTGCATGTCTAGGTTTAAGACACATTTTCCGTAAGGACCTAATGTTTAGCCACAATACGTTCGTTACTTACGACGACGGACTTACGGACAGACGATAACCGTACCATAAGCTCCACCGTTACTTAAGTGCGGTTGACTAAAAACGTAAAAAACGTTTATTAGCCTACATCTATGCTAGCAAGAGCTTCTCCAGCCTCGGGACGTTACGGTAATTTAAGCAAAGATTGGCCGTAGTCATTTGGGCGTTAAAAATTCTTAAACATTTTGTCCTACACAAAACAGTGAATTCGTGACTTACGGTTCAGTTTGAAAATTCGTTAAAATTTACAACTCTTTAATACGTAAAATTCGAATTTTCAGCACCGTTAACCTATAATTCAATGCCGTGACATAGTTAGAATTTGTTTGCGTTTTGCACAGCTCTATAGCAGTTAAACAGGAGTTTTCTGTGTCCCTGGTGGCCCGCCCTAGTGGGAGCGATGTCTCGACCGTTATGTGCAGACATCTTTCATCGCGCCGTGCGTTGGCCGGCCGATGCCACCGCGTCCACGACCGGTGAGAGAGTGAGACAGGTAGTCTTCAGAGGCGGATTTAGGCATCTTCAGCCGAACAGGGACCCCACAAGAAGAATGTCGGACAACTGCGCGACATTTTTCCAACTGTGAGGTCCTTTTTATGTCGTTTTGCAAGTTGCAACACTATTCGAATTAACGCGTTACCTATAACGCGTTAACGAGAAAATTTTCTGAAGCAAGAGTTCCAATATTTCATGTAATTGCGGCTATTTGGCGATCAAATAACATTCAAGTAATTAAATAAAAAAATAAGTTTTGTTGTCGTGCCATCAGTACTGTCACGGTCCTGCGACACAGCCACGAGTTCGTCAGTCGACATTCCTGTCACCCTTTCGGTGTACTCGTAGTCCACCTACAATATCAGCAATATAATGATTGCGTTAATATTAACGCGTTAACGCATGCGTTAAAGAATTTAGGCCTCGACAGCACTGATTTTTACCGAACACAGACGGTCTAGGCCTAATCGGGTTTAGATCCGGTCTTGTTCCTGCTTGGTCGGCCGGCATCTTCCAGCATTCACAGTGTTCGCCGTCGGTCAGTTCAATATTACGCCGGCGCCAGTATAGTTGCTGACCCGACTGACGACAGACGTCCATAGACCACACACATTCACTCTCATAGTCCTATTAAACTGACAGGAGTCTATGCCCCACACGTGTAGTCGTCGCATAAGCGTGACCCTTCTGTCGCGGTTTTGGTTTACTTGAGCTCGGGGATGAATAGTCATAGGATAGCCCAAAACTAACTAAGACTAATGAACTAAAACTCGCATGCATGCGATTTTTTTTCAGACTGCAGCTTTTGATGTTCTTCTGCCAAACAAAATTGAGTTTGGGTTAAAAATTGAAAAGATTAAAGGTGGCGTACAGCTCTTTATGGGAACCCATTGCAGAGCTGCGGTGTGTCACCTGCCATATGGGATCACCCGACACAGGTAAACGCGCCCCGCCTCAACTCCAGCCAGACAAACGATTTACATACTCCGTAGGGATGAAAGGCTGAGTTGACCTTGGTGTTTAATGGTTTACCTGTCCGCAGACAGTCATTCTTCTTCTTCTTCTTATGGCGTACTCTTCCAGAGCGTAGCCGTGTCCACGATGTGGCGCCAGTCCGCCCGCCCAGAAGCTTTTCTCCACGCAGAACAAAGACACGTGTTCAGAGGTCTCAGGTCTGCCTCCACCGAACGTAACCATCCAGCAGCAGGTGTAACTGGGACAGTCGTTCACTAGCTCGAGCAGTAACCACTTGATAATGATCCGACCAGGAGTCATACCTACGACCTGTCTATCGTAAGTCAGACACCTACCGTTACACCACTATGGGGTGTTTACACGATCCAGCAAACATCCAGCAAACTTCCAGCAAATGTATTCAAAATACACGTGTTAATGCTGGACGTTTGCTGGATCGTGTAAACATCCTATAAGCCAAAATATACGACAGAGACGTGCGGTGAATAGTGGCGGAAAAACATCAGTTTTCCGTATGCTTTATGACCCGATTCAGTGGCGGATTCAGGGGGTGGCGGGATGCATCTTAAAATGAGTGAAAATTTTGCACGAAAATGCATTATTTTGCACAAAATTTTCAAAACTTTTCTGGGCCCCAGAACCCACCCCTTACCTTTCCGCCCCCTATTTCAAATTTCTGGATCCGCCACTGACCCGATTGCATGTTCAAACTGCAGCAACTTTCACAAATTTGTAAGGCCTACCTACAAAAGGTTTTATGTTTTTCGGTTAAAACACACACCAGGTCCTGTTTCTGTCGGAGCACGTCTACCACTGTCCGACTTTGTCAGAGCTTTCTTTTTCGCCGCTGGTTATATCTGCTACAGCAAGGATGATGATGATGATGAACGTTGAAGGTCCTGTGCATACACGTATGGGGCCTACTATGTCGGACAGTGCCGTGACAACACAGAACAGGGGGGGGGGTTCTTCACTGGTTAACGAACTGAGACAGTTGCGTGCCTATAAGTCATCTGACGCACCAAGAAAGATCACCACCATCATCATCATCATCAGCAGCAGCAACCGACTTCAGCCAGCTTCAGCATCTGTCAGGTATCATTGACTGGTGAACAGCTGTTGCTCTGCCACGCATGAAATCATCCTTCCGAAACAAACTGCACGCAGCCGTCCCGATCACCACACAACATGATTATCAATAGTTCCTATAACTATGCCTATACGGTGGCACATAAAAAGTAGAACTTGTATGTCTTACGTGGTATAGAGAAACTGCACAGATCACTGCAGTAAGCTAAGTGACTTTGAGCCAACAGTGTTATAGGCCTATATATCAAACTCAATATAGCAATAATAAGCAATTCTGTGGCATTTTCTAGTGTATAACGAGTTAACGACGGAAGATTATGTTAAGCCTATATTCTGCTTAATATCGTTCATCGTGCATGCTCAATAAAGTTATAGGCCTATAATACGCCTAGGCCTATATAATTAATTTGCACCACTTTCGACTTTCTGGAATAGGCAGCCTATTTCTATACTCATTTTGGTCAAGCACGCTTTTAAGGCATTTATCGCTTAGGCCTATCCGTAAGGCCCAAAATAATTCGGAGCGTCTTGGCGAAAAAGCGTTTAGGGTGTGGTATAGCTGTGATTATTCACGCTTTCAAGTTAAAACCGCACTGCCAGTTCTCATGTTCTAATCTACACAGCGGGCAAAAAACCGGACCTGTTTGAACATTGATAACTCAGCGATGGTTACCCGTAGAAAGGCCTGTGATATGTCAAAAGTTTTAGAATGTTGTAGACAAAAGGGCCAAACTTGCATAGCAAATCATTTAAATATTCTTTGCTTAATTAGCATAAGTCTTCATTACCCCTGAAATTAGGCATTTGCCTGCACTCCCATTTGCCCGAGTTCATTGAACTCAAAAACTCAATGCCAAAAAGTCCAGATTAAAATTCTGTGAGTTATTCAGTGTGGGGCATTGCAACAGATAGCATGATCACAAAATTTCAGTAACTGACCAGCTAAAACGTGTGCTTATCGAATGCTGGGCTCAGCTGATCCTGAACACATTGACTCCAGCGATCGATCAGCTGCCTAAAAACTGATGAGGGTTATGAATGCAAAAGCTGGGCAACTGCCTATGTCAAATTTCATTTAAACTTAACGTATGTGTTAATGACTGTTGATATTTCACTTTATGCTAAATGAAAATTAACTTAAATTCATGTGTTACTGCCATTTTAGCATGATTTAAGGGGTGGGCCAGATTTGTGTAAATCAGGCAAAGAATAGTTAAATGCTGAGACATGCAAGTTGTACACTTCTTCTGTACACAATTTCGAAACATTTGCCATATTACGCGTCTTTCCATCAATAAACATCGCTAAGTTATAAAAGCTCAAATATCCATGTTAAATCCGTGTGTGACAGTCAAATTTGGCAGAATTTCGAGGGTGACAAATATTTATGCAGATTAGGCAAAGAATATTTAAATGCTTCAATATGCAAATTTGTCGTTTATTCTTTACAGCATTCTGAAACTTTTGACATATCACACGTCTTTCTAACGCTAGCCATCGCTGAGTTATCAACGCTCAAACAGGTCCGGTTTTTTGGGTGTCGGCCCGCTATCGCCAAGGTCCGCTATCCCCAAAGGGAAATGACAATTGATAGACCAGAGATTCAAGCCGGCAGGGGCGTCATTTAGGGGGCTGGGGGGTCTACGGACCCCCCAAGGATTTATGATTTCAGTTTCTGTACGCTAGTAAAGAAACATTTATTATCCTAGCAGTTGGACTCATCATTTGAGTATAATTTTGTCAGTTCAAGTGTGTTATAGAACATGCAAGGTTGTTAGAGTGGAGAAGTGTTAGATTTATTGGTCTGTTAATGAATTTTATATACATTTACTGTGTAAACTGCATGAAATTTGGTCAACTGATTCTCACGAAGGTCATTCAAATTGTTGCCACGAGATGTCACATTTTAAGTCTGAAAATGCACCAAATTTAATTTTGGCTGGCACTCCGCCCCAGACCCCGCTGGGGAGCTTACAGCGCTCCCCCAGGCCCCCTATCTGGATTTAAAGGGGGCCTACTTCTAAGGGGAGGGCAGGACAGGAAAGAGGAAAGAAGGGGTGAGGAAAAGGGG
>Ga0209367_1011446_pt1 | contig 11762 bp, 3 predicted proteins | sample WorMetLIZISLAND2_FD_187412 | JGI IMG/M metagenome (GOLD analysis project Ga0209367, IMG submission 187412) | Marine gutless worms symbiont microbial communities from Max Planck institute for Marine Microbiology, Germany - Olavius geniculatus... ... | reverse complement strand
ATACATTAAATCAATACAGTGCTTCACTGGGCAACGGGCAGGGCACTGGTATCAGTATTGGTATTGGGTATTGGTATCGGCAGGACCCAATAGTATTGGTTATTGGGTATTTGGTAGCTTTTTTGGTATCGTTCTAACCCTAATCAAAGATGCATAATTCTGAGTACTTCCTGAGTTCTTTTTACCCTTTGTTCTGTATTATTATATTTTGTATATATACCTGCTGTTAGTTGCTGGCCTTTACTGTCCAATAGCAAGTCGTTATTTATATATTTGTAATTCCTGGGCTAATTTTGAATAAAGTTTTGCAGTGAACAACTGGTTCAGCAAAATTTTTTAGCAAATTCAGACTGCTGAAAACACAGAAGCAAAAATTCAATTAACGGGATTGGATTTGAGGAAGTGATTGTATTTCAGTGATAATGGTATACAGTGTGATGACTGGTGTCGTTATGACAATGTGCTGTTAGGTCTATGTAATGAAGCGGCCGTACGTCGATGAATTCCTGCAGAAGATGAGTGAACTGTTTGAATGTGTTCTGTTCACAGCAAGCCTGGGCAAGGTATGCTCGAAGACATAATAATTTTCAACTCTTGCCCTCATCTCAGCTGAATACAGCATAGTATCATTACTGTCCAATTGTTGTCTGCCCTTATTCTGTTTACATTTGCCAGTGTCAGGCAGGACAGCTAACGTTGCCTGGTAGCCTTAGGCCGCAGTATAAGCCTCTCAGCCATCCCCGATACAACACCAGTTATAACTGTGTACTTCTGTGAGATCTTTTTTTGAACCTTTCGATATCTCGGCATCATGTCTTTTTCATCCACGAAATGCAGTATGCTATTTGCGCATAGTAACTGTGGCCTTGATGATATCTGTAGAGTGCAAACTGTTCTTTTTCATGTCAATTTTTTTTAAAAATGTAGTTGTTGTCGTCAACAGAATCATTATTGTTATCATTGGCATCATTGTCATCAACATAATGACTGTGATTTTTTTCATTTCTTCTTGCTTTGATTTTACCAATGTTTGCCATGTTTGGATAATCTTGTTGTTTATTATTTACATAACGTACTATGAATTTTTAGAAGATGTTCGTGAGTCACAGATTTAGTTTTTTGCCAGTTTTGTTCACAATTTTTTTGAAAAGTACATTTTTGAGGGAATTTCATATGTTAAATTTGTTCATCAATTTCGGAAACGTCTGCTGATGAACTTGTGTAAGGCCATATTCACATAGACATATAAGAGTATGAGTCAGGGTTTCGGCTTACGAGTGAATGCTTCGCGAATAAAACAATAATTTACTACATAATTTTGCTAATGATGCATTCTAGCAATGAACAGTTCAACGTTAACTTAAGTTCTGACATCATTGTTTGTCATAGTTTTTTTAAATTGACATAATGCTATTTACACGTGATTTACTTCACGGGTAATGTTAACTCATATCATTGTGAATAACTGCCATTGAAATGCATGCAAACTCATGTTTACTGGAAACTGTATATGGGTTGGTGGCGTGGTGTAGCAGTAGTAACGCATTTCATCTCAGTAACGAAGTTACTCTATGCTGGACCGGGTTAGTACTTGGATGGCTGACTGCCTGCGTGCACGCCGTGCAGGTACTCCATCTCGATATGTAACCAGCCACCTAGGTCAACTCAGCCTTCCATCCCTACATGGCAGGTAAATCAAGTACTGACCTATCTGGCTGGGGTTAAAGCAGAGTGCGTTTACCTGTGTCTTGTGGCAGGTAACACTGTGTGATCCCATACGGCAGGTGATGCTCCATAGCTCTGGAATGGAAGAGCTATAACACCATCTTTAGCCTTTTTACTTGCACTCATACTTGTGTCTATGTGAACGCGGTCTAAATTGGGTTGCTATGTTGTACATCATCAAGTGGTCTGTGTGTGTCAGTATGCTGATCCAGTGACTGATCTGCTGGACAAGTGGGATGTCTTCCGCGCTCGGCTCTTCCGAGAGTCCTGCGTATTTCACCGAGGCAACTACGTCAAAGTCAGTAGTAGTATTTTCCAGATCTAGTTCTGACAGTTATTATTTTGTTTCTGCATGTGTGATGCCTTCTTTCATTGCAACTAGGTTTTGCCTGGAAAGGCCGTCCTCAAAATGACCTATATTGTATCAGGTGGGACGTTAAACCTTACGCATTCACGCTCACTGATTATTTTAGTTTTTGTTTTTGTTATCTAGCATAGGAAGCGTCAACTGCATTTTTATCTGACATTTTACATGCGATTTGTATTGTTTTATGTTGTATTGCATTGTATGTACATGTAATGATGCAGTCCAGCCTTTTGGCTGCAACACAAAATAAATGCTCACTTCCCAATGTTTATTTCATGCAGTAATTGATTTCCCAAAACTTCTGTTGGTACTGCAGCTTTAAACAAAGATGAGGTTGGGGTGAGCAAGAATAAGCAAATACGCTAAAATGTGGGCATACCCACACAAGACATGTCAGTAGCCCTCTGTTTTGTTATTTGATTTATAGTGAAAATTATGTTTGCGGAAGTGAATATCTTGATTGGTTATGTTTGCAGGACTTGAGTCGGTTAGGTCGAGATTTGAGCAGAATTGTAATTGTCGACAACTCGCCGGCATCGTATCTGTTTCACCCGCGAAATGCGGTATACTGTTTGTGCATAGCTGCTGTATTTTTGTGCAGCTTTAGAAATAGCTGGTTGTTTGCAGACGAGAACATTATAATTTTATGAGTTTGTTGTTGTTGTTATAATGATAATGATAATAATTATTATTCTATATCTGTATTAGCCTGAGAGTAGTTGTGACACCAAGGATAGGTATGATAAGTACTGCCAAGGTTACAGCTGCTACTATTTAAGAAACAGCGAGTTATGTATAGCAGTAGCCCACAAAGGGGATGAACTATATGCACTAGGATACGATTGTGACATCTCTTTTTATTGCTGAATAAAAATACATGCAACTTCCACACAATGGGCCTTTGGGTTTGTGTGAAATCTTATTTTTCTGCATGTATCTACATGAGCATGATGGTGTGTGATATGACAGGTGCCCGTCGTGTCATGGTTTGACGACATGTCCGACCGTACACTTCTCGACCTCGTCCCGTTCTTCGAAAGTCTCGCAACGTCGGACGACATTTACACGTTTCTCGCGGACAACCTGACCCTGGTGCCTACTGTGTACATCGGCGCCGTGCCGACGACCGTTGTACCGATCTCTTCAATACCAATGTCACCGTCGCCCGTGGTGCCAACGGCCGTGTCCTCTGGCTCAACAGTCGGCACGACGCACGTAACTGTGAGCAACTGTGACTCTGTCAGCGGCAACACTTCGTAGCTCAGTGTTCTTCGACGTGTCGCTTGCAGCAAATGGTGCTAGAAGTATTCAGTTTGGCAGCCCACACACATCCAGAGACAGTAGCAGTTATCGTTTATGGCCGTGTTTCTTGTTTTTCTAATTAATCTCGTTGCTAGATGGCCGACCATCGGTTTATGGTTGTTTGTTGCCTAGCAGCGACGGCCATTATTAGACAGCACTGATGACGTATGTCACTGCATGGGCACAGATATCATGAATATTAATGAGCTGTTTTATGAATATTGACTGGGTTGGCCGGCTGGTTAAGGACCAGGAACCAGCCTTTGATGTTCACCGGCCAGCTTGCTGTGCTGCAACAAGCCAATGTTAACATGCTGGATTGACTGGAGTCCGACATCAATCACTTGCCACTGGCCTCTGAGTGGCTTATGTAGTGCTGCTACATACTGACTGTGTCACACTTTGTGATGAAGCAGAGTTCAGACGCCCGGGATCCATGACCTAAAAAGCACGAGTTTTCAGACCAACCTGCCAAAAAGTCCACTCAAAGTTAAATTCAGTTTCTTTTTTTGGCGTGCTTAATTTTTTATTACATTTAAAGTGTTAAGCTTGTGAGTACCAAGTTTGTAGATTTGTATCTTTGTAGATACTATTGCCCTGAAGCGAAGTGCGAAATAAATGTGTGATCTTTTTTTTCAAATTTCTTCACAGATTAGGCACTGGTTGTGCAGAAAACTTCCAAAAAAACCCTGAATGCACATAGGGTTGGACTTGTTAATAATTCTGGTTTTGAACCTGGACAAAGTACTTAGCAATGATCTGATTCTCGTGATCTGCATGTATTTTTTGCTTTAATTAACATAGCTAACATTGCTGCTGCTGCTGCTGCTGCTGCTATTTAGCTAGTAGCTACTGATAACATTGAAATCAGTATTTAAGAATGTATGCAGCCGTTGTGTAATTAGAAACAGTTAACTTTAATCATTGCAGTGACAGTTGGTCAACAGGTCATGTTGAACATTTTGTCTACGATCACCTTTTATTGCTATAATGAAGGCTGATCGTTTCTGATTTTCAATATTCTGCAGATGTTTGATCATCATAGCATGTGAATGTTCAACTTTTTGTGCATTACCATTTATGTAGTATTCGTTAATTTACAGCTTGTGATCAGAGCAGATGTCCATATTCATGCTGTTACTATTGCCACGCCACATGTTCAGTTCCTGTTACATAGCAGTAATTAGTGACCAAACTGTGTTGGCATAAGATGTAGAAATTGATTGTTATGTAATAGTCATTATCAAATAACAAATAGCGGAAAGAAAAGTCAGGTGCAGAGTGCCTTTATTGAATTGTAGCAGTTAGAAGAAACATGTTAGTATTTGTATTCGAACGTTTTGAATTTGTGGACGGATCCTCACTTTTTGTACATCACAATATGAATGGTATCAACTACGAAGTTGCCTGGCTTGCAAGTACCTGGGATGCAAGGTGCTTATTGAGAGTGTTGTGTTTGGTTGGTGATGTGCTTGTAGAGCTGCATGCCAAAAAAATTAGTTATACAGTTTAGTAATGCAGATTAAGCCCATTCCTTTGTTGCTGTGCGAAAATGATTTAAAATCAAGACTTGATTATAGTGTGTAGTGATTCCATATTCTGTTTTTCTATGGTTTATGTCCATAGTGGTATCCGACTAATAATTTCTGGTGTGAATGTTCCTGACACAACTTGCCATCGAATGACTGTTCAGCTTCCCACCTCACCCAATGTTTGCTTTTGCACTACCAAGGGAATGCAGACCAGGCGAAATATGCATTGAAATACGCACAAATGTGAAAAAAACATCCCCAACATTATCAGTGATAACTTGAAGACACATCAGCAGGTTTTAATAATTTTTGGTCTAAATATTTCTGACACCACTGGCTGTTGAATGATTGTTTAGTTCCCACTTCACCCAACTTCTGCTCTTGCACTACCTGGGGAAACTGACCAAGCAAATCATGTGTTGAAGTGAATGAAAAAAAATTCCGTAAATTCCTATCTATCCAGATCTCTGGTCCCCAACAGCCAGTTGATTACAAGGTTTAACTGTCATGCAGCAGTGTGTCTACCAGATGACGTTCAGAAATGTTTATGAATTCAAGAAGTGACTGGTGAAGTCTGGATTGGTCTGAAGCAGAACGTTATTGATACTGCTGTCAATGAATGCGGAAAGCATCTCCATGCTTGCGTTTGCACAATACACCCATATTTTAAGCAATTTTGCTGTAGGCAGTTGAAAAACGAAACAGTTGGATGAAATGTCAACCAAAGTGTCAAGAAAGTTAACAAATAAGTTTTTGTGCTTTATTTAGATTGGGTAAAAAAAAACAATATTTTGTTGCTTCTGTTTTCCTTAGGTAGTGCACAAACACACTTTGGGTGAGGTGGGAAATTGAACATTTATTTAATGGCAAGTTGTCTCAGGAATATTTGTACCAAAAATTATTAAAATCTGATAATCCATCTTCAAGTTACAATCGAAAATGTTTGGGATGTTTTTTGAGACACAGTGTATATTGTGCTATCAGCAGTGATAAGATCCAACGCGGTGTGGGGTTATTTTTTATTTGATTTGGTACTTAGGGTTGTTACCTGACAGTGGGATGGCTGGGAGTCAAACCCATGCCTTGTCATCATTGCATCGGGCACCCTAACCACTAGACTATCAAGCTACACTAGATTTTGAAGCTACATGTGTGAGTTAGATGTGTTGACTTGAAATAGAGCTATGCAGCTGCTGGCATTAGATTGTCTTGTACATTTATGTGTTGGTGACACTTGTGCCTGAACTTTGTCCATTATAGGATTTGTACAGTTGTGTACATATATGTATATAATGTGTATTTAACAGCAAGTTGTACAGGATTTCCTGTGAACTGATTTGTACTGCAGATGACTTGTATGTATCAGTGTTGTATGTGTCCGCATTTGTCTGATTTAGGTGATTAGCTTGTCTGGCTCAGGCTTAAGTAGTAGTAGCAGTATGCTATATAGGCTCTGCGTTATAAATCAGTGTATACTATGTAGGGCTGCTGTCGATTAAAACTTTTTAATCATTTAATCTCCAAACATTAATGGAAATCAATCGATTCAATATTCATTGTGTTCAGAAGGGTCACAAAACTCCAGATAAACATTTTGTGGGCAGAGCTAGCAGAACGTAGCAAAAAAATTTGTTGGATTTGAAATTCTGTGGTGGCTTAAGACTGTTGCAGGGTAAGATGCACATACTAAGCTAGCAGCTACGAGAATCTCATAGAAAAAGTTTAAGATGCACCTCTGTAGTTTACATTCACCAGAAATGTGCGGATAAGTTATGTTAACAAGTCTTAAACTTTTAGTTATTGACAGAAATCAATGGATTATTTTTATTGATTAATCGATTAATTATATTGTTAATTTCTGCAACCTTAATCCTTGGGTTTGGTGTTCTAATGTCACTGGTCCCAAGTTACTACTGTGGTGCATTAGAAGTTAACCAACTGCTGTTTACACACGCTGTTTTAATAGTTTTCTCCAAGTACACATGGTCGAGCCATTTATGGATTATTCTTATCCATGGATTTTAATTTATGTGTCTTTTCAGCATGTGCATATATTTTGTATCTCGCTTGAAAAAAATGGCTTTGGTATAGGTGCAAAGACTAACAGGGTACAGATGTACTTGTGGCTTGGTTCAAAGGTAACAACAGTTTGGCAGATTTTCATAGCTTTATAATCAATGACTGTTTTTGAATTTTTGGGATAAATATTTTACTTTTGTTGTGTAGCATTAGCAACAACATTGTGTGGTCTAATTCAGCATACCATTCGTTTCACTTGATGAGCATTTGAGACTGCAATTTTGAAATATACAATTAATTTATGCTTCTAATGTGTTATGTGTAAGCTAGCAACCATAGGCTTCAATCTGTTGTATTTTTGTGCATTAAATGTGTCAGTTCTTTAGCTTTTCATAAACTAATAGTGATGACACACTGGCCAGTTTCAGACGCCTGTTTCTGGTACCAGTCAACTGGTACCAGAAACTGGTCAGTCTGTCATAGTTTTCGGCACCGGATAGAACATGTTCAGTTTTGTGCCGGAAACCGGCTGGATTGATCAGTCTGAGCAGTTGTAAACAAAGATGAAAGATGAAGTGGAGTGACAAAAGTATTTTTCAACTCGTAGAACAGTACGAAAAAACGAATTTCTGTAAAATTGAAATCCATCTTTGTTTTTTTTTGTCGGTATCATTTGCCGACTAAGTGTGTCATGGTTTCTGGCACCAGCCAACAGGCGCCTGTTTCTGGCCAATGTGTCATCAACTTAAGGTTATGTTTTGCATACAGTGTACTGTTTGTGAGCTGATGTCCACGGAAACTATGCAGTAGCCAGTTGTGTGGTCTCAATACAGTGTTGTTATTTTCATCAACGTTATTTGCACTTAAAATTATTTCACCGTGAAATCTTCAGCTGGACCGTTGGAGTTTGATGTATTTTTGACAATTTCGAGATGGATTTGTTTTAATTTTTACACCTTGGTGATGTTACTGAATTTCTACTCACATGCGATGTTCCTGACATCGTAGTAAAGAGGAGTATATGGCATTAGAGTTTGTATATTAATCATCAATCGTCCAGTCCATCCTAGAACCAAACCAGTGTTGAGCAGGGTTTGAACGGCACTATGTTTGATTGGGTCATATCCAAGATAGCAGTAGGTTTTATCTTGAAAATTTTTAATTGGCCATATCTTTGCGTACATGTGCTCCTGGTCTTGGGTTTTGGGGATCGCCGGATAACCTGCAACGAATAAATTAGTTTGGTCAATATCTTGCACATTTCTTCTTATACATTTTATATCCGTGCACTTTTTTGGAAAAGTATTTGTGTAATAACCAGTGTGTGGTCAACTTCCAAGTGGTGTATACATCTTACGGTCGCTGATGATATAATGAATTTCATGTATAACAGCCGTTTACTGCTGACTCTGCTTTGCCATATTTTCGGTGCAAATGTGTTTCAATTACATTGTGGACTGCTGTGAGTAAGTAAGTAAGTAAGATTATTTAGAAGGCGCAATTTGACAATAGCCACAATGCGCCACGCTCTCAACGCGCAAACAAAAATGTCTAACTGCCATTTAAACTGTTCGAAGTTAATGTCAGTTTGTTTCAGATGAGCTGGCAGACTGTTCCACAGCCTCGGACCTGCAGCAGCAAAGCATCTGTCTCCATATAGCTGCTGCAGGTCCTTTTGATGACACATGTCCTTGAGTTGGCAGAACGCAGCTGACGACGACCTTCGTTGGAGACCAGCTGACAGTCAGCGGCCAGATAAGGTGGAGCCATACCGGACAGTGACAAGTAGACCAGAGTGGCCATCTTGAAGTTCACCGGACACCGAACCGGAAGGCAGTGCAGCTCCTGTAGCACCGGCGTTATGTGGTCGTCGACACCAAACGTGCAGCCGCATTCGAACAGACTGCAGCCATTTCATCAGACCGTCAGTGATGCCGTAGAACATCGAGTTGCAGTAGTCCAGGCGACACAAAATAAACGCCTGGACCAGCGTCATGACGGCGTCAGATGACATCGATCTGACGAGCGGTCGGAGCTGCCGTAGCTGGTAGTAGCCACTGCGACACACGGCGGCCACCTGTGCAGACAGCATCAGCTGGCTGTCGCCAATGACGCCGATGTTATGGGCCGTCTCCGAGACGTTGATACGTGCCGACGCCACTGGAACCTCTGAAACGTTGACTTTCGTCAGCTGTTGTGGAAAACCCAACCACATCATCTGGGTCTTGATGGGGTTCAGTCGAAGTCGGCTGGCCTTCAACCATGCCTTGGTGTCGATGAGACACGCAGTAAGACGTCGGATGGCAGCCTCAGCGTCACCAGCCGGTGTGCTGATGTTAACCAGCGTGTCAGCATATTGGTGCAGGCTGAGGCCATGACGGTTAACGACCAGGGCCAGCTCAGCTGTGTACAGAACGTACAACAGCAGGCCCAGTACAGATCCTTGCGGAACCCCAAATAGTACCGACTGCACGAAAGACAGTAGACCACTGTAATCAGTCTGCTGCATTCTGTCGGTCAGAAATGACTGCACCCAGTTATGGACTAAGTCGGTCACACCGAAAGCAGACTGTGTACGTTCATACTGTGTACCATGGTGCGTAAAGCTTCAATGTTGGGGTCTTGGAAAAATTTCAACCTTTGTTGCTTTCGGCATCTGGCAGAGGAACACATAGGCGTAGATGCAAAATGAAAACGAAATTGTTTTTTGAAATTATATTCTATGTTATTTTCGACACAAAGTTATTGACTGATGTCATTGTCTCAGTGTTACTTCAGTTATTTTATTGCAGTGTCAATTTTAGTTTGTAATGAAGTGGCAAATTGTACTGCTTTGTGAGCAAACTTGTGTTAAATATATGTATGTGACTGTTGCAGTTGTATGTCATTAGGGCTGTAATGTGATACTGTGTCAAAATGTCAATTTATGTGGATTCACTAAACTACTGTGTATTCTTCATAGAATGATTATTGCAAAACAAATAAACTTGTACCATGTGCACATATTCTTTTGTGCAATTTGTCGGTATTGTTTCAATGTATTTTCACTGCGGCCTTCACGGAATTTTTTTTACCACAAATTTATAGTGTGGTAGACCACATACATGACTGTTTGGGCTACAAGAGTGCTACATTGAGGTGCATTTGTGCTTGCCATTGCTGTACCGACTAGCAATCTGTCTTAGAATTTCCGTTACTACCCTGTTATCTGAAACTGTTAGCTGTTTAACTGTTCAGTTGCCATAACTACCGTGTTCTTGCACATGTGCTTATTTTGTTTTCTAAGCAATACTTATTTTCACAAATCCCCTATGCATACTGATGCACTTTGAAAAGAGTTTCAGCAGTTGCTGCTTTAATTTCAGTGCTTTTGCAGCAGTATTTGCATTTCGCTCTTTGCACGTTGCACTGCTGTGTGAGTTATAAATTGCATTGTGCTTTTGCAGCTGTATCAAGACTGCCATTTAGTTATTAAGACACTTATTACCTCCGCTAACGAGGTAATGTATTTGCCAGACTTTGTTTGTTTGTCTGTCTGTCTGTGAGTCAGCAAGATAACTCAAAAAGTTATGGACGGATCTTTCTGAAATTTTGAGGGCATATTGGGAATGGCAATGATTCAATTTTGGGGGTGATCCAAAAAGAATCCTGGATTCCGGATCACTTTGAAATTTTCGTTACCATTGCTTTCAATGGGGCATAAGGGAAACCACTGCAAAACCGAAGATGGTGCTGCCACCTAGCGAACAACATTGCCTTGGCGGAGGTGTGCAGGCTCTGACTGCTTTCTAGTCTTTGTTCTGTTTCAGATTCCACCAGCTTGTCTGCTGACGTTATGTACTGTTTACTTACTTGACCAATAATTAACTAACTACTGGGCTGATGGCTTCGTGGTGTAACGATTAGGACATTAGACTTACATTGTCTGTGTTTGACTCTTGGCTATCGATTGGATTGGTGACTGTCTTTTTTTTTGTATAACCAACCATGAAGGTCATCTCAGCCTTCCATCTCTCCAGTGTAGGTAAATAGAATACCATTCTGTCTGGCTGGGGTTAAGGCACAGTTTAAGGCATAGTCACCTGTGCCGGGTGACTGTGCCAGGTGATAGGTAACACTGTGTGATCCCATATGGCCGGTGACGCTTCATGGCGCTGAGATGGGTTATCAGTTTACTATTAAGAGCTATCTATATACGATCTTTAGCAGTTAACCTTATCTGTCTTTAGTTTTGACTTGGCAGCCGTGTGATTGTTATTTGTGCAATGTAGAACCAGTGGTTGTATGGAGTACGACAGTTGTGTATATTCTGCGTGTATACTGCACTGATTGGTGCCTTATTGATGACGTGGAAAAATGGATATCTGTTATTTTTGTGATGGTAGTCTGGGTGTTAGGTATGTAGGCATGGGTTATTGTTGATTTCTCTGTTGCTGTTTTTCTCGGTGATTTCTCTGTACTAATGGTACCAGTAATACGTGGCAGGTTTTGCTTTAAATGTCTGATTATATACAGGGTGCGGCAGAAAAAAGTGGACCCCTAAATGTTTTCGCCGTTTTCTCAGCAACCGTTTGGGATTTTAACATGAAATTTTACATCTTTGTTTAGTGAAACATTCTACATTTAACTACCAAGTAAAATGTGATTTTGTTGAAAAACGACGAAGTTATCGACTTTTTAACATGACCGCCTACCGATTTTTCGGCGTTCAAAAATGTTCATGCTAAAAATGCTATTTAATTTTCAAAAACTGGTTACACGTTACTGCCGATGACGTCACAGTGACGTTTTGATAAACAGCAATTTATATTGTTTAT
>Ga0209367_1011444_pt1 | contig 11765 bp, 6 predicted proteins | sample WorMetLIZISLAND2_FD_187412 | JGI IMG/M metagenome (GOLD analysis project Ga0209367, IMG submission 187412) | Marine gutless worms symbiont microbial communities from Max Planck institute for Marine Microbiology, Germany - Olavius geniculatus... ... | reverse complement strand
TAAGTTAGTTACAGTAGAATGCCGTGATAAAAACCCATGCTGTTGCTTGCAGATAAGTTTATGTGCTAATAAATAATCGAGCAAATTACTTTTAATAATCCCTTCCATAATTTTAACACATGTGCATGTGCTGCCAATTTACCTCAGTTACGACCCTACTGACCCCGAGAGAAAGAGGTTATGTGTTACTCGTTTTTCCCTTCCCCTCTCACGCTCAGCCCCCCGACTGTCCGTTTTCTGTCACAAGTTTGCTTAACATAATTTTTGTGAACGAATTACCATGAAATGGTTAAAAGGACGGAACGTAGGGTTTCGTGAAGTCAGCTTAATTTGAATTTCCAGCGACAAACAAAAAAAACTACGCAATGCAAAGAAACGGAAGACTAAATAGATCATTGTTACATAAATGGGCCTACTACATGCACGCAGACAGTGTTTGTGGTTTGTGCGTTAATTAAGAAACCGCTATAAATGTCAGTTGCCGACAACGACATAACCGTGATTGGACGCATGAGAATGGCTTGTTATCATATCAGACACAGTAAAACATACCATAATTGCATTAGCACATCAATATACACGACAGTGAATCGCTAGTTGTAACTGACTGGCTCTTCGTTGCGTGAAATGGAACCCATGTTTATTGTCTGGCGGGACTTTATATTCGGGTCTTCGCAATTGGGTTTGGTTTGCGAACGGTTGCGTTACGTGTTTTACGAGAACATCGCGCAGCGTTTTCTTTGGCAACAGAAAAAAATGTTTGCGGGTATGCCTAATTATCTCCGCCAAGGTGAACGTAGTGAACATTGGAGGAGATTAAGAGATTAGTCGTTCTGTCCGTCTGTGTGTACAAGATTGACTCATCATCTCCGCACATCATACACAACCGGCAGGAACGGTGGCGCCCTACTGTGAAAACTTCTACATTTTACAGTAGTAATGTTTAAATCACTTCACTCGGCGGAAATATGCACTCTCACGAGCGCCTTCTAGTTTGAAAATAAATTTTATGCAGAAATAATGCACTTAAGTGCCAAAATTAGGTTAGATGGTTGACTCAATTATTAATTTATTTATTGAAGAGACTAATGCCCGGTTTACGCACGATCAAGCAGACATCAAGCAAACACCAAGCAACCATCAAACATATGTATAAAAAACACGTCCACGACGTGTGCTCTAATTGCCTTACGTTTGCTTGACGTTTGCTCGATGTTTGCTCGATGTTTGCTCGATGCTTGCATGATGGTTGCTTGATATTTGCTTAATCGTGTAAACGGGATATAAGTTTTTCTGACCGTATTTCACCAGCGCGGCAAAGGCTTTGTCATCGAGTAGACGAGTTATTCTGTTGTCACGCAAATCGACGTTCATCCAACAGCCGCTGCCACCCCCTCCGCTGCCGCCAGCGCCCTGCCTCTGTAGCCGATACATCAGTATCGTCTGATGGATTGCCTCGCTGTCCAGCTGATTGTCGCGTAGTGAGATGGTCACGTGGCGCCCTTTACCCACTGCTGCTGAATCTGTTGATGATGCGTTGCCATGGGCGACGGCGGCGGCAGTAAATTCGTGGACGTGTCCAGGGGTATCTTTGCAGACGCGGTAGAACGCGTACTTGTACACCTGACGCAGCTGGACAATAGCGACAAAACGCACGCTGACATTATAAAATGAAACGGTTGCAAAACGTTGTTAAAGATAAAGTTAACGAGGACCAAACTAATTTGGCAAAAGGCAAAATCGCTTTCTCTCTATTCGCCACAGTTTGGCCAAAATTTGCCCCTTCCAAATTTTTCCTTTTTCATTTGAGAATCAGAAATCTCCATCTAGCACAATGTGTCACTGGACCCCACAAGATTGTACTTATTGAATGACATCTAAATTTGTCGAACGATTCAGGCAGGGAACACTAATGTGACACACAGACGACAGACGACAGACCAAGCTACCGCAAAATGTGTAGGAATAGGCGGCACCGCTAGCGCTGCAAGAGCAATTCCGTCTGGAAGCGTTGTATTAACAGAAAAAAAATTCGACTTGGTAGTCGGCTAGTGGTACGGCAACAGAAAATGACAGTCCACTTTTCAGCTATAAACGAAGAATATGCTACCTAGCTAATAACGACACAAAGTTGTCACAAAGCCGATACAATGATGTTAATATCTGCAACATATCCTGCAAATTTCACGAATCAAAACAACTACGCTAACGTCTTTCGTTCAATAGATGCATCATCGCCGTATGTATCTCTAGCGTCATAGCATGTCACGCCGGGCCGTGCCGGTTTTTAGTCCGGCCCCGTCGTCCGTTCTTTCGTTATTCAATCAAATTCTTTCTTTCAAATTCAATCAAGTTCTTTCGTTATTGCGTTACGAACTTACGAGCTCGGCATTCATTGTGCCGACACACTTCCGCTTCCTGTCACGTGACTCCGTCGATTCAATTGACCACGTGATCCTCCCGCTTTCGCTCCCTTCGTGGTCGAGAGCCAAGAGAAACAGGAGGTCAAGGAGAGGGTTAGCAGGGAAAGGGGAAGAAGTATTGAAAAGAAAAAAGGAAATGTTGTTACAGAGTGGTCGACAAAGAGCGATGCTATTATTTTTACATGCATCGTGTGTATAGCGGCTTAGCTTAGCGGTTGTTGCTGTACAAAAACCATGCCTATTAAAGGCGTTGTATTTCTCTTCACGAACAGCATTTTGCTGAAATATTCTGAAAAATTTTAAAGACAAATGTTCGGTACTTGACATAGCATTCTTGTTACACAAGTAAGACTCGTGACCAAAAGCGCAAACGTTCTCGGAAGTGACAGCTGATCGGCATGAGCTAATGATACCACAGCGCACTATGCGGTTATCCATTGCCCGCATTGGCGAACAATTATTGGGCCCACGGTTTGCAGCAGCTAGCAGACATAAAAGCACCCCAATCAGTCACACACGCCTTTACCCAGTAGCCCTTAATACTTATTTTCCATCCCGCTGAGAGTAGAAGACTGAGATAAATTGAGCAAACGTTTTTGCAAACGTTTTAGCTGAAAGCATTTCGAACATGTTTTGTTTTACGTGTGGCATAGTGACGCAACGGTTAAGATACTGGACTTACCATCAAGAGGTCATGAGTTCGACTTCCGGCGGGGTCGCTATTGAGTAGATACTACCTGGATAGGTGACTGTCCGTGGACAGATAAATCATCTCGGCATATAACTAGCACCAAAGTAGGTCAACTCAGCCTTCCATCCCTCCGGGTAGGTAAATCGAGTACCGGTCTGTTTGCCTGAAAACGTTCATATTCATAACATAATCATAACACACTTTTATTGTTCTTGCAGCCAAAATGGTTAGATAAATTTCACCTATGTCGGGTAATCCTATATGGCTCCATAGCTTTGCGATGAGTTTCTACGAGAATGCATTGCTAGATGCTGTTAACTGGCCGGTCGCATACCTGGTTGTAGCTAAGATCAATGTGTTCGGCGTTGGGCAGGTAGAGGAACGTCATGCTAATGAGCTTGCGCAACGCATTGTGGGATAGGTTCACGTGACGCAGGCTGGTACTCGAAAACGCGCCCACGTCCAGCCACACGATGTCGTTGTAAGCGAGGTTGACGTGTACCAGCTGTTTCAGGCTGTCGACCATGTCACGTGGCAGCCGAGTCAGACGGTTGTGCTGCAGCAGCAGCTTCCTGTCAATTGCCGACAAAAGTCTCACTTTAGATACAGCTCGTGATATCAGTCCAGTTTAGCCTGTTTGGGGTAATTTACTGGTTGCGTTGGAGGCCGTTACAGCTAACGCGCTATATAAATTACTTACTTACTTACTTAAACAAACCTCGCAGTTCATCCAGCAAAATTGTTCATGTGTTTAAAAAAATATTTTTTGACTATGTCTAGAATTTCGTTTTAATTTTACAACAGTAGCAGCTGCGTACATTGTTTGTCGCCGGCTTCTTGGCAGATGTTTTAACAACGGCCAAAACGTGCTAAACATAAAATTAAAAAAAGAATCAAAAACAAAATTAAAACAGACATTAGTAGGCTTTCTCATAACTTAGTAGATTATTCGCGAATATTAACGCAGCTCTGATGTGGTTAGGCCTATTCGGAGATTTTAAATTGCCCATCAAAATTTGAAGCCGGAAAAAGTGCAGATAATTTACCCGCGAAGAGCAAAGAAGCTCCGAGTGGCAATTTTCAGAAAGCCGTATTTAATTATACCTAGCTGGTAACAAATTGGACAACAGCAGCAGTAAAGCTACAAAAAATTAGCGACTAATGACATAATTAATCGTTTTAAAATTTTAACCAACAAAGATATAATTATTATCATGACAAGCATTTGATTAGCGATGATCAATTTATCCGAAAAACGCGCATGATTGAATGAAATAAACATTTATGACAATATTAACCTATTGTTGTCTAAGTCAATCTGTGACAGCTTTTAGCTACTGCAGTTAATCAAAATATGAATTAGCCTATTGTGCAATAGCCGCCGTTAGATTTGATTAAAATTAACAACGATTAATTAATCGTAAATTCCTGAAGAGTTAACTAATTAAAATTTTAAATTCCCACCAGCTCTAAGTAAAACGCAAGCAAGAGACAGCTGTAAACAAAAATCGTTCACTAGTCCCAATGATGTTGATCTGACCTGACAGTTCTGATAGGACTGTCAAAGAGCCGATCGCTGATGTAACTGAGGTCGTTGTAACTCAAATCAATCACTTCCAATTTCAACCAGGCGTCTTCTTCTTTCTCTTCCTCTCCAATACTTCAACGAAATGCACGCATTTCGGAAATTTATATAATTTCACGAAATGTTTGCCATTCTGGCGCTTATATTTAATAACATATTCATTTATTTAATATTGAGATTCGAGATCGTACATACAAAAACTAGAACAGACGCAATAAAACACGCAAATACAAGCGCAAAAACTGCTACAACATGTACAATATATGCTAAAAAGACTTAACATTACTGCATTAACCTGTACATAAAACATTTAGATAGAAAAATATACATTAGTTTAAAAAGAATCGTCGAAAATGCGCAAAAACATATCGGAGAGATTTGCCTCGATCTGCCATGTATCACATTGTTGCAGATAAGCTTTATTATAGTCTCGGCGCAAGCGTATCAAACGGGAATCTCCCAGATAAAATTTCAAGTGGACCATATCATCAACTGAGTCAGATATGAGAGCGTATTCAATGGCTTCTATCTCTATACCTGGTGGGCGCAGCTTGCGCCCAGTGAAAAAAAATAAGAAGAAAGTTTTGATAAAACTTTTCCCCCTCCTATTTTTTACTTCCCCCTATTTTTCACTGGGCAAACTAGACCTACACCTTAACAAAACTCCCCCCCTATTTTTTTTACTTTTTCCTATTTTTTTAATTTGCGCCTTTAACAAAAAACTGCCATCTATTTTTACTCCCCCTATTTTCACTATATAGGGCAATCTACACCATTAACAAAACTCCCCCTATTTTCTATCCCCCCTATTTTTTTAAAATCTGCACCTTTAACAGTACTTCTTTCCTATTTTTATCTTCCTTCTTTTTTACTGGGCAAACTATACCCTTAACAAAACTTTCCCCCTATTTTTACTTCCCCTTTTTCAATCTGCACCTTTAACAAAAAAACTCCTTTTTCTATTTTTACTTTTACCCTATTTTTCACTGGGCAATCTACACCTTTAACAAAACTTTCCCCTATTTTTATTTTTCTATTTTTCAATCTGTACCTTTAACAAAAATCCCCTTTCCTGTTTGTTATTTTCCCCCTATTTTCACTGTGCAAACTACACCCTTAACAAAACTTTCCTACAGTGAAAGAAGCCCAAAATAGAGGCGCTTGAGTCAGAAATTGGAGGGAGCCTCAGTTCAAAACTGGGGGAAAGTTGGGTCCGATTTTGATTCCAGATTTGGGGGATAGAAGCCACTGAGCGTATTAGCTACATGTACTATAGCCTCTTTATGGTGGTGTCCTATCGATGATCAATGATGACTGCCGCTAAATGACTCTGAGACTGAGAATTCCCAGACTCCCACAACTTGCTCTCCACAAATGATTAATACAATGTGCTTATACATTTAGATGCTATAGAAATCCAAAGCTCTCATTATCTTGCATGTTCGTGTTATCACAAGGTAGATCAGTTATAAGAGTATGCGAGCCGCTAGTACTTTTAGTTTTCTTTACTGCCGTAAGTAGAACGGGCTTTTATTGAACACGGCAACGGCGCGCGCGACTGAAAACGCGAGACCTGACCGACGGTGCGAACTACAGCACCAGCTGCTGCATTTTCGTAGTTTTTCTGGAAGACTTTTTTGTACAAAATCTGGTGCCGCGTTGTCGGGTCTCGCGATTTCAGCGCCCCCCACAGCGCAAGCACGCGTCACGACGATATTCGAAACTATCACTGTCACTTCACGTCATTTTACTTAGCTTTTCATACGATCGAGAGCTGGTCCTTTCTGTACATAACATAATGCTACTAGACCTCAAATGATCTAAGCTCAAACTATGCATATACTCCAAAATGCCTCTAAAAGTCACATTTCTCATAAATGCATTTTGACTAATTAGTTATACGATCTTAGAGCAACGCAACAAGCTTAGTGTTGAACAAGCGTCGAGACTTTTCGGCTGATAACCTAGGTCTGTTTGGCGCAGAACTACGGAATTCCAGCATGTCTGACTTTTCCTCGAACAGCGTAACGTAACGCCGCACTCGACGCCAAATCAAATTAACAAAAGCGAGTAGGCCTCCTAGACTTGATGGCATTTTCAGCAGCATTTAACAGTAGTAGCGCTGTAGTTAAATGCCATGAACGAACATTTTTACTGATTATGGTGGAAATCCGTAGTATCGTGGCAATGGCTCCTTCCCTAAATTTTAGCCGGTCGGATAATTTATTTTGTGTCGAAAATATTTTTTAAAAAACACACACAAAATTCAGTGCTGAAAAATCCACATTTTGAAAAAACTTACTGCAAAATAAAAATTATCAGCACCAATAATTAATCAAATTAATCAATTTATACAAATTTCTAAGGCGCCTCTTAAACAGACTGATGTTCCCAGAAACTCCCGCTACAAGTATTTATAAACACAACAAAAACGCCACGTCTTAAGGCCTTATTAAAAACACAGTCTGCTAATGTCACTTCAACAACGCAACATGTAATCTCCTCTGACGGAAATTAATTGCAGCGCTCTATCGGAAAATTGCTATATTTCCCCTCTACCTAATGCTCGCAATGCTGCAGGTGGACGTCTTTGAGTCCTATTGCCAGCAGACTGCTTGCTATCTATCTCAAAGCACACACAGTATAACGACGGTCACAAATTATCCGACCGCACCACGCCGGATATAATAATGTAGGCCTATGGCACTTATACCCAGACTCACGTCAGTAGACGTTGACACAAGTATACAACGTACGGTATAAGCTTAAATTAGCAAAGCAACGCTAAAAAAACCCTGGGCATAACATTTCCATTTTGCGTTCGTTTCATTTATTTTTAACAACAGGCTAGTAACCCGTCAATAAGAACACTGAAATAGGCCTCTAACGTAAAATAATAAACAAATTCCCCAGAAAAATATACGGCGCTAACTCTTAAACAGACGTGACTGAAAATAAAAGTCCGCTATTTGGTTGAATGTTATATAACAGATTTTTCATAAAGACTTTCAACACAAACGATACTAAAACTGTTAAACTTTGTCAAGACCACGAGTAAAGCCCGACTTCGATTTTCCTATGCCCAGTGTTATTAATGCAAAGTGAAAAAGGCGTTTTTGGCACGTTTTGAAAACTGTCGCGATACTACACTGTGTTTCAAAAAAAAACATCCCCGACATTTTTAACTGTAGCTTTGAAATCAATTATCAGATTTTGATAATTTTTGGTACGAATATTCTTGACACAACTTGCCATCAAATGACTGTTCAGTTTTCAGCTCACCTAATGTATGTTTTTGCACTACCTAGAGAAATCAGATCAAGCGAAATATGTGTTGAAATAAACAGAAAACCTAAAAAACATCCCCGATATTATCGATCGTAACTTTTAAAAAATTAGCAGATTTTAATGATTTTTGGCAAAAATATTTCCGACACAACTGGTTATTAAATAAGTGTTTTAGTTTTCACCTCATTTATCGTCTGCTTTTGCACTACCTTGGGAAAATAATCAGACCAAGCGTAATACGTGTTAAAATGAATGAAAAAACGTCGATAAATTCCATCTATTCTAATCTGTGGGCCCCAACAGCCGGTCTATTACAAGGTTTGACTCTCATGCAGTCAGTGTGTCTACCAGATAAAATTTGGGAATGTTTGTGAACTCAAAAAACGACTAGTAAAGCCTGGATTGGTCTAGAGCAAAACATTATCGATACTGCTGTCAATGAATAATTGAGAAGGCGTCTGTCTATTTGCCTGTGTTCACATAGTGGGCCAACACTTCAAGCAATTTTACTGCAGACAGTACTGTTGAAAATGAACAACTGAATGAAATGTCAGCTAAAGTGTCAGAAATGTGAACAAAATGTTTTTACGCGTTATGTTAATTAAGCAATCATATCGCATTGGATAAAAAAGTGATATTTCACTGGTTGTGTTTTCCCGAAATAGTGCAAAAACAAACGTTGGGTGAGGTGGGAAACTGAATGGTCATTTGATGGCAAGTAGTGTCAGGAATATCCATATCAAAAATTATCAAAATCTGATAATTCGTTTTAAAGTTACAGTCGAAAATGTCGGGGATGTTTTTTGAGACACACTGTCGTAAATATTTTATTTCATTGTTTGTTGTTTTCTTTCTACAATTTATTATTGTAAACAGCAGCGGATTTGAAACGGGGAGGTGCCCCCGATTGACCAAATGCATTTTTAATCAAGTAAAACCCTTTACATAAAAAATGCGTTATTTTTGCAATTTGCATAAAATTTCCGAAAAACAAATTCTCATGCCCCACCTCTTCGGATGTTCCACCCTTTACCCTTCCGCACCTCTCCTGAGTTCTAAAATTCTGGATCCGCCACGGACTGTGGATAAAGATTTTTGATATCTGTAGTGCATACCGGATATCGACGTCGTCGAAGGCGTGCGGTGCGATGGACCGTATAGCGTTGTGCGACAGATTGAGTGAAATCAGACTGGTCAGGTGCGTGAAAGTCGCGTTCAAGATCTGCGTCAGATTGTTCCGCGACAAATTCAGCTCCACCAGACACTTGAGACGACGTCCGTCGAACAAACCGGAAACCAGCTGCTCCACTCCGCTCTCTGTTACCGATAGCGATCGCAAGTCACGTGACCACCGAAAACGATCGTAAATCAACCGCCAATCGATGTTATTGAGCCCACCCACGGAAGGATGGCCAGGTTGAGTTCGTCTGGGTGGCTGGTAACATACCGAGTTGGTTTAGCTGTCACCCCTACGAACCGCAAGTCACGTGACCACCGGAAACCGTAATGAATTAGCCACGGTCGGATAACATCGATGTCGGCGCTTTTCACGATCACGTGACGGACGTACCGGAAACAGTTGAGTGACGTCATCGCCCAGGACGACTCGTTCAGCGGTCCGCCGACTATCGCGATACGTTCCACGTTGGCGAAGCGACAAATTGAAAGTTGATCCACCGGAAGTAAACTGTCGTCGCCATCATCGTGGGCAAGTATCTTCAGCGTCAGTGACGTCACTGTATCCGGGTCTTTGCATCCAAAACCGGAAACGGTTGTTGTCGGTGCGGTAACATCGAAGGGCTCGACGGCTGTCGTCATTTCGCGAGCTCCGGTAACTGAAATCTCGCAGTGGACGAGATCGTGACGAGACGTGACTGCAGCCACAAGCGATGACGCCATATCCGGTTTCATCGTAGCGCCGAAGAGGCCAGATGACGTCACATCAAGATCGACGACTGAGCTGACGGCTACCGCGAAGAGGATCTCGACAACGAAGAATATTCCACTTCGATGCATCGTTGTAGTAATACGGTAATAACCGCGACAATGTTTACAGTGCTGTAATCATGTCACTGTCTTTACGAGTGTTCAACCGATTTAATTATCGGATGCAAATGTAACAATGTAATAAAGTTCTTATCAACAAAAATGATGTTATTGGTTTCCGATTGTTGTTAGGTTTTCTTTGTTGCAAGCTTTATACCCCGTTCAGACAATGAAGCAAACATCGAGCAAACATCGAGCAATTAGAGCACACGTCGTGCACGGTATTTTGAATACATCTGCTTGATGGTTGTTTGATGTTTGCTTGATGTCTGCTTGATCGTGTAAACGGGGTATTACTGTCTGCGCGCGCCCCGCGTCAAATTATATCGTATGACGTCACAGCTTCGACTTCCGGCTGAACGAAGTTTGACAGATCCGAGCTGAAACAGTTTGCTTGGCAGTATAGTCACGCCAACGCAGTTGGTCCTCAACTTTACTGGAATGTTTCTGTCGCTTTTCCGTTCGTTTATTTTTTGGCCAGTTCTCAGTCACGTGACTTCGAATGCGAGTGAGTGAGGCCTGAAAAACTCGTGCTTTCGGTTTCCGTCCTTCCCTGGAAAAAACCTTTGTCCCTAAAATTTTATTGGACCTTCAAAAATATCGGTACAGTTTTTTTGTATGTTTTTGAAGTTTAACTGAAAATTACTGCTTGCAGCTAATCTGAAACTTTCCTCAAGTTTTAGCGCGTACTATTTACTGTGTCATGAGTTGTTGGGTAATACTAAGTGACACGTCATGTGATATAAAATAAATATTAATAAAACATTTTCCGTTGCCCCCCGTCCCTAGTTATTTTTCGATTGCAACCGCTAGCACAGGTTTTTAGGCCTGCGTGAGTAGTTTTTTACGGGCGCCCATCACCAGTTACACCAGAGACCATCATTGCGTGCCACGCGATGCCGAGCATCGGACAAATAAAAATGGGCCACCACTCACCAAACGACAGTCTCATCAGTTTCATTCTGACGCGGCTATCATCGCCCCGCGGTCGCCATAGCAACGTCTTCTCTAGCGACCGACCGGAAATAGATCGACAACGTCAGCGATGACGTCGTCATCGCATACCGAATGTTGAAGACGTAAAACCGGAAGTAGACTGGTAGTTGGTGGTGGCAAGCGACCGGAAATAGATGGACATCGTTCCTGCGAGCGTCTTTAGTCTCTAGTTCGGTTGATCACGTTCTATTCTTGGCGTAACTGTCCTCGACGTCGCTCGCCACGAAACTGAACTGCAACAGTACGAGTAATGTAACCGAGTCTTGTAGGAACGAGATCTGACGTGTTCTGCTTTGTATCCAGCGATCTGCTGCCCTTGTCTCTAAGTGTCTAAGTGCACGGCTGTAGTAGTCCTTGTAACAGAGAAGTGGAGAAGAACTGCGACCTCCCTTCCCCAACACACCACACCCTTGTCTAAGTATCGTCGATTTTGCGATTTTATTCCAAACAGCTGCAGCTTTCACAGTGTGAGATTATTGGATGCTCTGAACAAATCCAGCAGTAAATCTGCCACGAAATTCCAGCCTCTGCGAACGAGGCACAGCAAATACAATGTTCAGCGTTTTTCCTGTTCCGTCATAATTTCTGTGACGCGCGTGTAGTCTAAGTGTCGTCGGTAGCGGTCTCAACACGATCTGATCTGATCCGGTGGGCAATTCGTTGCTCGTTAGCGCGACATTCAAACGGCGACCGAGACAAACAAGCTCTGACGCGCGCACAAATGAATGAATGCGCC
>Ga0209367_1011443_pt1 | contig 11765 bp, 5 predicted proteins | sample WorMetLIZISLAND2_FD_187412 | JGI IMG/M metagenome (GOLD analysis project Ga0209367, IMG submission 187412) | Marine gutless worms symbiont microbial communities from Max Planck institute for Marine Microbiology, Germany - Olavius geniculatus... ... | reverse complement strand
CTATTAATCACTAATAGTAATAATAATGTATTTTATCTAATCGTTATTAATTACTATTATTTATGTAGTTCCTAATTTTTTCATCTATTTTTCTTTCTTTTTTTGTTGTGCTACCAATGTTGGTGAATAAAAGATTGTCAATAGAAACTCATACACTGGCTCTCGATTGGCGCCGAATTCAATGATTTTGAATGACCATGAACGCCAAAATAGAGGGTTTTATGGATTTTTTTTGGCGATTTCGGGCTGCGACACAAGTCTATATCATTTACAAGGTGGCGCCACGGAACTATCGTTATGCGATCCAGATGGACAATTTGGTATTTGTATATTAACTTAGCGTGAACCGGAACTGCTATAGGTTTTCGCGCGTCTCGTGAGCATTAGCTCAAATTTCTTGTTAGATACGTCAGCATACGTCTACAGTCTACCTACATACACAAACTCATCACGAATGCTATGCATCAGCTTTTACAATTATTGTAATATTTTATTTTTAAAAAGTTTGGTCTCAGTCTTAATAAGCTAAAACACCTTGGTCTCGTTGCGTTACATTTAAATACCTTGAACGATTGTCTACGAACAAATTGTCTAAAGATGCGACTTAAATGCCAGACATTAAATCCGGTGAACAAATATTTCAGTTTTCATTTTAATGCCACGATTACTGTTCCAGCCAGTGACAATTTACGCCTCGGTCCCGGTCTTGTATAATGCGGTCTTGTTGACACACAGGCGTCTTGAAACTCTACAATACTGATGCCGCCCTCGCGTCAACTAATCAATGAGAGTGCAAGAGCGACGATGATGTCTACCCGTTGGAGTGACCGCCGACCGGCAGTGATACATTAATTGCAGTTTCGATCCGTCCGTCAGTCAGTCCGCCTTCTCGTTCGGAGACCGCGTAAATCGACGAAGTTCTATTTCTAAACCTCCACTTTCATTCCGTTTTTACTTTGCTTACATTTGCAGAATCAACAAAAAACAGTGTTATTTTTATACAGAAATAAAATCAAAGAAGTTGTTGAATAACCGAATTCTATTTGTGCCATGCTAACGCCATGCCATAAAAGACTGCTAGGCCTATCCATGAGGGATTCGGAAGCTAATTTTAAAAACAAAATCTCGGACCCACAGCTACCACGACGGGTCCGGCTAGTAGGCCTACTTCGATAGGTGGCCATCACTATGTAACCAGCCAACCATGTTAACTCAGCCTGGCCATCCCACCGTGAGTAGGCCCAATGAATTACGACTAATACCCCGTTTACACGATAAAGCAAACACGAAGCAAACGTATTCAAAATACACGTGCACGACGTGTGCTCTAAGTTTGCCTCATGTTTGCTCCATCGTGTAAACAGCGTATAAGCCTATCAGCCAAAGCTGGGGTCGTAAACAGGCACACCGCGCGATGCACTAAACCAGATGCAGATTATGTGGTCTTGCAACGAACAGAAGTTTTTTTTCAAATAGGCTACAATCCATCGGTACAGGGCTACAGGTGTGGGCAGTGCATAGTAAGAGTGTGTCAGACACTCGTAGCTTACAATGCAAACACAATCGGCAGCTGCTTGCTATATGTAACTGATAGTCGGTACTTGTTATGAAGGCCCTTACGATAGGAAGACAAGGCCATTTTTATGTCATACTTACTGCATTTTGCTTTAGCGCATAACCTCCGAGGTCCCTCCTCCAGTTGCCGCGATCTGGCATTAACGTATGCCGTACTTGAGGGTTTGTTAGCCTACCGGTCCTCTTTGTAGCAGAACTTCTCAAAACCAGCTTACAGTACGTGTTCTCGTATCAACAGACAGACATTTGTCGCAGTGCACCTGTGCATGGCCGTCATGGCATCAGCACAAAGCACTGTATACACAAATTAACTATGCTACGCAGCATTAAGCCAGCAGATTCAGCAGCAAAGCTTTTATGTTGCCATAATAACAGCCACGCATCACTGACATCGTACGGCCGGTAACTGATGACGGTTATAAAATAGTCATCACTAGGCCTACCTGGCGGAACATTAACTCGTTATAGACCGCTACTGCTGTTGAACATTCGTACCGGTAATCGCTTCGATTCTGTCGATATCTACACTGCTGACGCTTTCTATCCGCACTCGTTCCATCAGAAATCATTATCATACTGCCATCAAATGGGACGATAAAAATGATTTAGCAACTTGGCCATTTATTCTGAGTCACGTGTTCACAAGCAGCGACCTACGACTCCATGATACAACATTCTCCGTGTCCGTGATTGACATCAACTGACTAACATCGTGGGAAATGTCATGCAGTAAACGGTCCAAATTCCATTTTAAGGCTAGGCACGCACACTCCAATTAAACACAGTCTTCGTGTTAGAATAACAATACTAATACAAGATTTATATAGCGCCATGAAGTCCGAAGATACAGAGTTTGGTGTACCGCATAGCTTTGTCTTGACGCCTTGGCTGTTTGTATTACATAGGCCTACAGCCGATCTTGCCTCGCTGAGTTGGTGTCGGCCATGCAACGCCTGCTCACTGCGAGCTAGAATGTCGAGCGAGGATGGATGCGTGGTATCAGGCTGCAACTGAATGGCGACAACACAGAGTTCCTCCGGTGCGCTCCTCCATGTCGTCGTCACCACGTTCCGAGTGGTTATGTTCAACTCGGTCCCGACCAGGTACAGCCAGTCCAGTCAGCGAGAGACCTTGGCGTGTACATAATGGACGGCAGCATGACGATGAGAATTCACATCAACAATGTTTTGTCGTCGTGCTACGGTTCATTGAGGCAGATACGAAGCATCAAGCGGTCTCTGCCAGTTCACGCTCTCAACACACTCGCCACAAACCTCGTTCACAGTCGATTGGACTACTGCAACGTTGTGTTCTCAGGACTGCCAGCCTGCGACATCCAACGCCCGCAGTCCGTCCTTATCAGTGTCGCCGTACGATTGGTCACTAACGCCTTAAGACGAGACCACGTCACACCACTGCTTCGCGAGCGTCACTGGCTGTCCATCCAGCAACGCATCGACTACAAGCTGTGCGTGATGGTTCATCGCTGTCTGCATGAAGGTGCTCCATCTTATCTGTTAGAGCTCATCACGCCATCCGCAGCTGCACACAGCCGAGCTGGACTCAGGTCGGCAGAGTCGAGGACTGTGGCAGTACCGCGCACACTTTCATCACTTGGAGATCGTGCGTTCGCCGTCGCAGCGCCTCGTGCATGGAACAGTCTGCCGTTCTCACTTCGCGCGATCGATTCCGCTGCCTTTATGCCGTAACATTTATGATTTTAGTTAATTTGATTTTATGGCTGTTACTGTTGGGCGCCATTGTTGTGTTCTTAGAATAGTTAGATCGCCATAATCTTGACTTTTTGACGGATTGATTGACTGATTAACTGATAACCGATCAAACAAGCAATCGATTATAATTCTGTAGCGGATCGATCGGCTTTTGACGTAAATCGTGCGCATCATGCAGACGCAGCTATAGGCCTAAGCCTTTTTGTTTCCCATAATACCCCGATTACACGATCAAGCAAACATCGAGCAAACATCGACCTGGCTCGTCCAGTTAAATAGAGGCAGCTCGTCGAGCCAGCTTTATCGTGTAAACGGGGTATAAGCGAACACAGGACAGGCAGACGGATAAACGCACAATGTGGCTTATTAGAACGGCCGCATAATAATAATAATAATAATAACTAGAAAGCAGTCAGAGCCCGCACACCTCCGCCAAGGCAATGTTGTTCGCTAGGTGGCAGCACCATCGTCAGTTTTGCAGCGGTTTCCTTTATACCCCATTGAAAGCAATGGTAACGAAAATTTCAAAGTGATCCAGAATCCAGGATTCCTTCCGGATCACCCCCAAAATTGAATCACTGGTAGTTTGTGCCATTCCCGACATACCCTCAACATTTCAGAAAGATCCGTCCATAACTTTTTGAGTTATTTTGCTCACACACAGACAGACAGACAGACAAACAAACAAAGTCAAATGGCAAAAACATTACCTCCTTGGCGGAGGTAACAATAATAATAATAGCCATAAAATAACGTGTCTGCATTGCCACATCGCGCGACCAGCAAATAAAGCCGAACTAAGCCTGCACAAACAATAGGCCTATCAGATATATGACCGCAATCTCATTACTTTAATGGCGACACCGGCTTGCGATATACATCGTCTGCTGACCGTACAAGATAAAACTGCCTTAATATGTCACGTTTTATGGACAGACACGACTGGACAGGGATCCATAACGGCTTTAGTATCAAGCAAACAAGCAGCTGAGGATAAACGGACAAAATACGAAGGAAAACCAAATCGACAGCACAAATTGGCCAAGAAGTAAAAAATGTTGTTTTGTCGTCACGTGAACGCAAAATCGTCACCCGAAACACGCAGTACAGTGACATTGTACACTGACAGTGCATGTACGTAAGTCATTAGGCGTATAAGCAAACAGTAATATCCGAGACAAGCGAAGATGTCGGTCCATTGTGCCGACGTGTATGCGACCGTACGTCCATTTACCGATAACCTAAACAGTGATCTGCCAGCCGTAGGTAAACATGTATGACGGTCAGTAGATATGTGGCAATTTTTTTTACATTTTTATGTTTTAACTTTCCGGATAGACCTTGACTTGTTTTTCAGGTAAGGGCTTGAAATGTACGGACAAAAACGGACAAATTACGGGCAAGACGCGTAAAGCCTACATGAAGTCTATAATACGACCGCAGTTGTACCGGTATTTGACCGACCAGTGGCGGTTCTAGCCCGCAATATCTGGGGGGGGGGCATGGCCCCATGGCAAGCGCGGTAGCGCGAGCCTATATCTGGGCAACGTCCAGGGGCAGAGCCCCTGGTCAGGGGGTCAGCGGGGCCAAGCCCCCCCCCGCCTGAAGCTGAAGAACTTTCGGTTTTTGGACGTTCAATTAATGGAAACCCCAAAATTTCCCATTTTTCTCAAATGTGGAAACGCGATGAAATCAGATATTTGTTTTATCTTTGCAAAAAATCACGGGTGGCCACGAAACTGAAAGGGAGTGGCTAGCGCAAAACTGGGGGCCTGTGCTCTCTCCGTCGGCACGAGCCTTAAACCGCCACTGCGTACGACGTTTTCAGATCACTGCATTCTGCACCGACCAGGCTGGCAGATTAAAAGTAATCTACAGCCCGGTCACGTGTCTATTAAATTGGCGGAAATGCTAAAATTGCCGTATTCATGTTTTCATGTTACCACAATAAGTCATCAACCTGCTATGCAAAGTGCAACATCAGATGTGTATAAGCTAACTGACGGCGACATGCTCGGATTACTGTCCAAAGGCGATAGGCAACAGAGTAGGCTAATTGCAAATAATATTCAGTTTACATCGAGCAAACGTCCAGCAAACGTCCAGCAAACATCAAGCAAGCTTGATGGAACCCCGCCCCCTAGGCTTAGCCCACAGCTGATCACGTGTTATTTTTCCAATTACACCCGCCCGCCCTCCTAATTAGCATGCTAATTACCATATCTCGTCGAGCTAGCTCGATGTTTGTTCGATCGTGTAAACGGGGTATAACGTTTCACGAACGAACGTCGTCAGCGCAGACGTCTGGAATATAGGTGCGACATAACTCCCGCAACGGACTCCGCACTTCTATCCAATCCTTGGCTACGTCCATTTTCACTGTTGCGTCACTGGCGCCAAGAAGTAGCAAAGTCGTCAAATGTAAACCAGACTTAACACAGAGGACAGTGGCAAGCAAACGATGAGCACTGTTTCTTTAGCACATCCATCATTGTACCAAGCAAAATAACACACAGGCGTATTGAATACATAAACCTCGCCACGTACTACGCGCACCATTACTCCCATGCTGTAAACGCTAGTAACTATAGGCCTACTAGTAAGCAATGGAATGGGACTATAATCCATCGGCACGTCGTTAGTAAGAGCCGTTAGGTATGGTCCTGGAAGGCTACAAAATACGAATGACGAATGACGTTACAAGTTTACACCCACAGTCAGGTCTAGGTCTACTGTACGTGTGACCCATGAAGTCGACACATGATTCGTAGGGTCTCGACCAGAAACGACCCACGACAGACCACGGCCATAGTTCTCTGTGTGCTAATGAAGTGTCAGGTTCGCCGATAAAATACACACGCAGGCGTGCCTGTAACCCACATGTATTGAGTCAACGTATACTCTGCAGAAATGTCGTTTATTTGATTCTAGCTAAGAGGAGGCCGGTGTTTTTTATTCTACATTTGATACGATTTACACTACTAGACAAAACGATAATGGTACGGTAAGCCCGCAAATAGCAACTAATTATATGGCAGAATTTCTTGACTTATTCGTTGTTCAGGCCATAGCCTGCGTCTGAACGCTTCTTCTCTGTACAATTGCATTTTACTACCGGTATGCTATACATACGGCTACGAGAACAACGCCACGTCCGTCCACGTCTCGCCTAAATGCACTGCAATGAGGCCGTCACTACTGTCGTCTCGTCGCAGCTGCAGAAACCTCAGGCAATCAGACTGACGGCTATAGATACACTGTACATTGTACCGTGTGGCGTGTCTGTGTATGGCTATATAAGATTCAAGTCATGCACAAAATGGTTCTCGCCTATACATATTACGTAGCCAAGCCAGGCAGCCGGTCGCGCGTTACTGCTGCAGCCAGGAAACCCTTCGTGATTCGTTACGACCGACACATTGCTTTCATTAGACGTATCAACCACGTGGTTCCATGCATCGACACGGGTTTTCTACCAGGAAGTGACCAGTCTTTACGTTCAAGATCGAAGCCAGGTTGGCATACGACTGGGTCACTTATCAGAGACTGGTTAGGCACTTCCTTTTTAAGCCAGTCTTCCTTCCAGGCCTCGTCGATTGACCAGTCAGGCTGGAACACTATGGACCATATCGGACTTCTAAATGGCAGTCGAGCTTCAGGATGAGCGATTACGTCATCAAACACCGGTACAGCTATAAAATTAAACAAATTGCCATTATAATAGTGCCGACGTCTAGCCTATATATAAAAGTTGGCTTTAACGATAAATAAAATAAATGCATAATGCACGCAAGACATGTACGGCCGTCCGCCTAGTGTGCAGTGGGCGAAACAGCTACGAAACGCGACGCGCGAACCGTAACCAACTTGCGCGAAATACTTGTCACTTTCGGGAGCTTCTTGGCGTCCGAACGGTCCAGTCCAGTTAGCTTCAACTTCGACCTTTCGAACAGAAAAATACTGGAACACATTTCGTGACATTGTTGTTAGGATTTCGTGCAGGGGCGACGGACAAAACCAAAAAAACGTAATAATGCGGCCTGTTAAGTCGGCCGCATAACAATTTCAAACGCTAAAGGCTGGGAATAGAAAACACCACGGTGACAGTGACACTAAGACGACTGTTAGAACCTGTCTCTATACGTACAGTCGAAGGCATCCTTGGCGTTGTCGCTGGCATCGACTGCTATGACAATAACTCTCTGTCCACTGCCGGTTGTCGTCATCACCTCGACCCAACACCAGTGATTATTAACACACGTCAAGTCTCCAGTCTTAACCGCTTCGCAAAACGTTTGGACCACCAAGCTGCTGCACGCGTACCACTGTCAGCTGCAGTCACACAAACGCACGCACTACCAGTCAGCTTGCAGGCCTTTGCTTCTAGGCTATGTACACACTATCGCTAACTGCACCAGCCCGGAGAGCTGGCCGATTGCTCGGTAGTCTCTCTCTACTGTAGGTTAGAGTTGGGTCAGAATCAGAATTTCAATGTGGATATGACATCGATAACTTACAAGTAAGCTTGTCTAACGATCTAAACCATCCACTGCAATTTATAAGTTAATTTTTAATTTGTCTGACGCACAGTTTTAGCAGTAGGCCTAGGTCTATTTTAATACATCATAGATGTTAAAACACTGATTTGCAAATAAAAACCATAAAGACATGTTTTTTCCACTTTTATAAAAACAATGTTTAAAAACATGCATAAAAACGGTAAAGTGCAGATGTTTCCAATAGCTACTTTATCGCCATCATACATACAGAAAATATCTAACTCAGATAATTAAAAACAAAAACCTACCATTTGTAAAGACTAAAAACCGGAATGTACTGAATGTACAGATCAAAAACAGCTGAACGCAATTTGCTCATGAGAAATAAATCATATTTGTAATTTTGTTCATTTATGTTTTAACAAGAACAAAAAACGCGACATAAAAAAGCACAAAACATTAAAAAAACATTTAGAACAATATAAAAACATTTAAAAACAATATAAAAACATTAAAAATATAAAAAACCTAAAACATGTTTTTAAAACTTTTATAAAAAGCATAAAAATGTTTTTTACATCTATGATATAACGGTGCCTGTTGCAGTAACCTGTAGTGTAGGGCCTATTAGTACAATAGGCCTATTATAGGTTGACATTATCAATCACGTCACCATTGCAGCTACCGCGATAAATCGAAATTTCGATCAATATTATAACTGGATCGTTTTACGTGCGATAACAGCATGCTTTAGCGCATCTTAGCCATCGCATTCTGTCTGTCCGTCTGTCCGTCTGTCACACGGGCGGATCAGTCAAAAACAGTGCAAGCTAGGATCACCAAATCTTCACCATCGGCTGCCTGGAAGACTCTAGTTTTAGGAACCGATTTTTAGCCAAGAAGTCGCTGTACGGTATGTCAGTAACGGTGCATTAATTATCTGAGTTCTATTAATCACTAATTAGAAGTCGTACACTGGCTTTCGATCGGTACCAAATTCAATGACATTGGATGACCTTAAACGCCAAAATAGGGGTTTTTATGGATTTTTGTCGATTTCGGGCTGCAAGACACATTTCAAAAGCGAATTGCGCCGAAATCAGTTGAGATATACATGGACAAGCTGCATATGAAATTTTCAGCATTGAACGTAGATTTCGATGGTCCAAGTCTGGATTTTCTTGGTTCAAGGAAACCTGCGCACGAGGGTATCAAATAGCGGTACCCTCATAAGTCGTTATTTTACCGTTCTTGGCCAATCTTTCATGAAAACGGTTGCAGATCACCATGGGCATGCTGCCTATCACAACAAGCACTAATGACGAGCTTTTTAGTCGTATCAACTTCAATAACTTTGAAAGAATCTGAACTTTCAAAATAAGGGGTTTATTGATTTTTGCGATCGTCGGCTGCAGCGCACACACTAAGAATGAACTGCGACTAAATGGCTGGAGATAAACTAACAGTTTGCGAACAAAAACTGCTATAGGCTTTCGCGCGTCTCGTGAGCTTTAGCTCAAATTTCTTGTTCTACTAGACTCCGTTTACTCAGCAGTGACCACGTATCCTTACAGTGCAGTCTGTGTTGCGAACATCGGCTGTAGGTCTATGTCGAATGTGTTACACGCATTTAGTCTACAGTTTAAGCTTAGGCCTACATCACCGTGCGCCGTCATCTGTCACGCCTTAATTCTCATCTCATGGCACGACATTTGCGTCACTGTCTCCGTAGGATAGGCCTAAGAGTAAGCGACGAACTATCCTGTCAATGCGTATAAATACAGGAACAGCAGTGTCGTCTGCATGTGCATAAATGAGCGAACAACCAAGAAAAGATAGGGGGCCTAACAGAGCTCAGCTGTCGCCAGTGTTTGAATTGTGAAAAATTAGCTGGGGGAGAAGGGAGTTGAGCTTTTCGACGGTCGGAGCCCGACCAAAATTGTGATGTAAATCGTAGGTATACAGTATAGTTGATTCTCCCAGTACATAATTTGAGTGTGTTAGGGGGTTGAGAAAACAATTGGGGGTTTAACCACCCGGCAATTCAAACACTGGCTGTCGCTACGGAACGATATTAGTATGCCTGTCCCTCTCCACATTTAATCTGTTATTTGGTAATTTTATATTGATATCGTACGTTCTACTTTTGGTTTAACTGCTACCGTTATCAGTAAATAAGTATAAAATGTTTTCCATGGTGGCGTGGTGTAGTGGTAATCCCGATCAGCGAAGTTACTGTACGCCGGGCCCGGTTAATACTGCGATGGGTGACTGCCTGCGGGCAGGTAAACCATCACGGTATGTAACCAACCGCCTAGGTCAACTCAGCCTTCCATCTTTCCGGGGTAGGTAAATCGAGTACCGGCCTATCTGGCTGGGGTTAAAGCGGGGCGCGTTCACCTCTGTCGGGTGGCAGGTAACACTGTGTGATCCCATATGACAAGTGACGCTCCGTAGTTCTGTGAGGGGTTCGCTCCTTAAGAGCTATAATCTGACCTTTACCTTTATTTTAAGCGTTGCAACTTGCAAATTGCGGCCAAACCGATGCAGATACAGCGAAGCGCGTTAACTGTGAACTTGCCATTGCCCTATCCATTAACGGTACCATCGCCAAGTCCCTACGACGTTTCGTTTAGCCACAATGCAAAATGTTACAGACAGACGACAGAGAGAGAGAGAGAGAGAGAGAGAGAGAGGTATAAGCCTAAACCGTACGAGTACGACACATCGCACGGTAAGCGCGACTGTCCGAACGGTCGGCTAAACAGCCAAGAAGACGTAGCGACTACAATATTATTAATTTTATTATTATCAACTGCAGCATAGTTGTTTGATTATTCTGGATACAGACTTGTCCAAAAAGTTTTAGCATCAATTTAAGTTTCTGATGCAATTTTCTAGGCATAAAATACTGATTGCGATTTTTTCCCTTTTTTTACGCGCGAAAGCAGAATGCTTCGCGCGTCTTTGCCATCGTCTGGGCGTCTGTCTGTCTGTCTGTCCGTCCGCCCGTCTGTCACACTCGTGATCTGTATCAAAACGGTGCAAGCTAGGATCACAAAATCTTCACTGTAAGCTGCCCCAAGGTCTCTAGTTTATCGTGACAAAATTTCGTGCCACTGGGTGAAGGGGTTCCCCTCGAACGAGTTCGTCAAAGAGGGGTACCCCCCAAAAAGACGTCATTTTGCCGTTATTAGCTCGAATAATGTGAAAACGGTTGCAGATAGGTCCATATATGCTGCTTATCATAACAAGCACTGGTGACAGGCTTTTTGGATTTATTAACATAAATGACCCTGAACGACCTTGAACCCCTCAAAAAGAGGTTTTTAGTGAATTTTTCGCAATTTTTGGATGCAGCGCAACACTGAATTGCGACGAAATGGCTGGACATAGACCAAGACAACCTGAGTACGAAATTTTCAGCATTCAACGCAGATTTTAGCAGTTCAAGTCCCGACCCCTAAGTTCAAGGAGGCCGGTGCAGGCGGGCGTCAAAGACAGCTACCTTCTAAAAAGTGGTTATTTTACCTCAATTATGTCATGTAGCGTGACACGGTTGCAGATAGGCACAGACATGCTGCTTATCATAACAAGCACTGGTGACAGGCTTTTTAAATTTATCAACATCGATGACCTTGAATGACCGTGAACCTTCCCAAAAGGGTTTTTTAGTGAATTTTTTGCACAATTTTGCGCTGTGACACGCATTTCAAGAGTGAATTGCGCCAAAATGGCTGGAGATAGACCAAGACAACCTGCGTATGAAATTTTCAGCATGGAATGTGGATTTTAGCAGTTTAAGTCCAGACCCTCTAGATTCAAGCAGGCCTGCGCACCAGAGCCGTAGCTAGCATTTTACGATTGGGGGTGCTGAACAAAGCAGTGCCGAGCGCCGAAGGCGCGAGCCGAATCGAGGCGCCGAAGGCGCCGAGGGGGGTACGGTGTGGGGAGGGGG
>Ga0209367_1011442_pt1 | contig 11766 bp, 6 predicted proteins | sample WorMetLIZISLAND2_FD_187412 | JGI IMG/M metagenome (GOLD analysis project Ga0209367, IMG submission 187412) | Marine gutless worms symbiont microbial communities from Max Planck institute for Marine Microbiology, Germany - Olavius geniculatus... ... | reverse complement strand
GCGTAAACGTGAAATTTTTCCGCCCACCGCACCTTTATTGTGTGACCACATTACCTAGCAAAACAAACACTGTCAAAGCTACAGTGGTCTTGGAGAACAGGCAGCACATAAAGATATCAATTTCGTAGCATAAAAAAGCTTACTTACTTATTCGCAGTAGTGCCTTGTGACGTCATTGTTACATCATATTGTGTTTATTTACTCTGTTTACCAGTAATAATTTTAAAAATAAATCGTTTGATATGGGCAGAATAAACACCGATATTAGCAGTAGTGTTTGTTTTGCTAAGTAATGTGGTCACACAGTAAAGGTGCGGTGGGCGGAAAAATTTCACGTTTACGCGCCATAAATTTCTGCTTGTAACAGTGAAAGAATGGTTAAAATCAGTGCTGAATTACCGAAATTATCCCAAAAATAAAACTGGGTATCCGTTTTTTTGGAACACCCTGTATGTTCAAGCAATAACCATTCTAACATTGAATCTCACCCAACCCTCACTTTAATCTTTATATAAGTGAATGACTATCCGGTTGTTAAGGCATGAATGTATGAATGAATTAATAAATAAATGAACTAATATCTAGAATAGCCGGTGCCAAAAGGTTGTATTTTTTGGCTCTCAGTGTAATTTACTTTTTTCTAGGTAATTTTTTTTGGCTGAACAGTTGTTTTCACACTCGTGCAATGTCCGAGTTTACGCCATGACCATTCCAGACATAATTTCCTTAGCTTTGTATTTCAGCTTTTAGGAATTAAGTACGGTGGGTGGTAAAATGGATGAATGAGAGAGTGAGTGATTGAATGAGTAACGGTCAAAAATGAATAATACAACATGGTTGTGTACAGAATAACGACGAAATTGATGAGGGAGATCGCAGTTCACAGCAAGCTGAAGCATCAGAATATCATAGTCCTGTTGGGAGTCGTGTTTGAGCCAGAAAACTATGGTGCTTTGCTGGAGTACGCTGCACACGGAGATCTCTGGAATTTCATTCACAAATTTTCTCCGGTTTGTCGCTTGTCATTGAGTAAAAATGAAGCTTTTCGAATCCATCGGGCGGCGCTCATCTCTATTATTTTTAAAATCTCAAACAGACACTAGTTTACACTGCGAGGCAATAGGTGCAGCTCTGAGATAGTGTGCCTGTTTAAGCTCTGGCTTTTGCCGGTACTTATTGCGCATACCCACGGCGGGATGGCCAGGCTGAGTTGACCTGAATTATGACTTGTTACAGTAGCAAAAAGCTCTGCTAACGTCCTGTATGATGTATTGCTTGTTTACACGTTCGTCTTGATCTACGAACTTCCTTTATGTCGGGCTCAGTTACTACTTGGATGGGTGACTGTCTGCGGACTGGTAAACCATCTCCGCATATAACCAACCATCAGCTTTTCATCTCTTAGGGCACATTAGTTGAGTGCCGGCCTGCAGTGGCGTAGCCAGAAATTTTAATCGGGAGGGGCCTCGCCTCCTGATCCCTTTTCTTCCCTTTCCTCTTTCGTTCATTTGCTGCCAGTTTCTCCCCTTTTTATTTCTCCTCTCCTTTCCCCTGTTTTTTTCGTCGTTCCTTTTTCGTTTTTTCTTTAAAAATAGGACCCCTAAAATCCAGCTAGGGGGTTTCAAGGAGCGCTGTGAGCTCTCCCAGCGGCGTCTGGGTGAAGCCCCAACCGAAATCGAATCTGGTGCATTTTAGGTTTAAAAGATGAGATCCGGCGGCAACATTTTAATTATATTTCTGAGAACAAACTGACCAAATTGGCAAATTCAGTACAGTTTAAACGTATGCTAATGTTTTGTCTGGAGGATTGGGGGCATGGGCCCCCTGTCCTTTTCTTGTCTACGCCACCACCAGTCTGGCTGAGAGTAGAAGATGATGCTGATGATGATGACATTAATGAAAACTTTGCCAGTTAGTCTGTTATGTGGAATATTTTCTGTTATCATCTGGCAGCATCTAAAAAGCGTAATTGATAAAAATACTTACCATATTTACTATTTTGTATTCATAAACGTTGAATGTTTGTAATAGGAGTCAGTGATGTAATGTGTTTTACAAACTTCGCCTAAATGTGTTTTTAAGTTTATTCATGTAATGATGTAGGTTTGGACGATATTAAAAAGTGCATTTGTGACGATGACAATGAACAGTTTTTCTATTGTGGTAAAACTGAGACGTACTTACTTTTTATTTGCGGTGATTAATGATACAAATTTATCAAAATTGATTAAGGTTTTTTCTACATTGTTTCAGGTTTGCTGGGCGTGGAAATTGAGCATGGCGAGCGGTATTGTTCTTGGTATGAACTATCTGCACACAGCCGAGCGACCGGTGATCCACGCAGACCTAAAGATGAAGAACATTCTTGTTTCTGAGGGTTACAAGCCAAAGGTACGTCGGTCAGTAATACTCCGTTTACACGATGAAGCTGGCTCGACGAGCTGGATCGATGTTTAGTTGATGCTTGCTTGACGTTTGCTCGATGTCTGCTCGATGCTCGATGTTTGCTTGATGTTTGCTTCGTGTAAGCTATGCTTTATGCATGCTTCATATTTGCTCGATGTCTGCCCAATGCTTGCTCGATGTTTGCTTGATCGTGTAAATGGGGTATAACGCTACTCGTTATTGACCGGTTAAAAGTACATTCTTTACCGACTCATATGAGTTAGTTGTGAAAATGTCTTCACCGTAATTTATGTTCCATATTGGTAAATACAGCTCCAGCAGGGTTGACAGGTTTCTGCCGAAGTAAGCCACTTTGGCAGAAACATGCCAATCCTGAAACAAAGCGAATATAATAGTCAATGTAAATGCGAAAAGCACTGAGTTATTCGCCAGTGTTCAAAGCATAAATCTTACTGCTACAAACAATGTAGTCACTTTTCTGCGTCAGTGATCAGCGGGCTTCTGGCGCCAAAAAAACACAAGGGCGTAGAAAAACTAAAATCAGTGGAACTTTCCCTCTGTCAGGAGCAGCCAGTGTCCAATTTTCCATTGAAAATGTCGGGCAGTTTAAAAAGTCAGAGTAAGATTAGAGTTGCCCAGTGCAGTGAATAATTGAACGGACGACTGCATAATAAGTCGGTGCTGGACCGACATCTTCTGCTTTTCCTATAGGCTCTAATATTTGTTTAAACAGAGATCAGTTGACATCACGTGTTCTCGCTGTTTTGATTTTTAAGTCTTCTGGTGGGTCATTTATGCATTGTCGTAATTCTGTATTTTATTTTTCTGCAGTATCTTGGTTAGTACTTGAATTGGTGAACATCGGCAGGCAGATGTGTTACCAGCCATTCAGGTCAACTTCAGACCTGTTGAGGGGAAGGGTGGAGAGGGTAGTTACTTCGGGTCTCGCTACGTTCGGGGCCCCGCGGTCGCTCAGAAATATAAAATACACCAGAATGCGCTATTTTGAAAAGAGAAATTCACGAAATTTTTCTTTAGAGGGGCCTTGCAAGAATGTTTTCCTGGGCCCCGCTGTGGTTGTCGACGTCTCTGGTCAACTCAGCCTGGCTATCCCTCTGTGAATAGGTGCAGTGAGTACCAGGGAAAATTAGGACGTAAACAGGCACACCGCGCGATGCACTAGCCCCCTATCCGTGGTCTCGCAGTGTAAACTGGTGTCCGGTTGAGTGCTAAAGAATTGGAGATGAGCGAGGCCGAATGGCTCTTATGGCTTTGAAACGACTTTACGCAACGTTGTTACTTATTTTGCTTTACTTTTACAGTGTTAGTTGTATATGCTACCTTTTGGCGTGATAAATGGTTGACTGATCGTGTAGATTTCGGACTTCGGGCTGTCGGAATGGAAGAAGTATTCGTACGAGATGACGCGCAGAGGTAGTCCCTGGGGTACAGTGACCCACATTCCACCAGAGAACTGGAAAAACATTAACGAAGTTCCCAGCAAGAAGTATGACGTCTACAGTTTTGGCATTATGCTCTGGGAATTGCTTACCGAGTCATCCCTACGGTACAGGTAAATGGCGTTGGCTATACTGAGTAAAATCAGCGAGTCAATTTTCAGTCGTTCAATCAATTTATTGATCAGTTAGTAAGTCAATCAATCAGTCTTACTAATAATAATAAAAATAATTAATAATAAAAAAAAATAATAATAATGATAATAATACATTTGTATAGCGCCGTAATGCCGTAGCTTCAGAGGCGCTGTTAATCACTCAGTCTATAGGCCAATTGAATCATTTTGCTAAATCGATCAAGTATTTTTAGAGCTGTCAAAGCGTTAATTTTTAACGCATTAATTAACGCGTTATTAATGCACCAAGGCCCGTCGAGAGGGAGAGTAGGGGGGAGTTACCCCGGGCCCGCGACGTTTGGAGCCCTGTCTGTAGAACATAGAAAGTTAGAAACACATTTTTGAACGAATAATTAACCACAGATTTATACATTAAATGTTTAAATAATCATTTATTTACAGTAGTGACGGAACGGCAACTATACAGTTTAGTTACTTGAATTCATAGGATTGTTATATAACCGCAGTTTGACGGAATATTAGAATTTTTGCTTCACGGAATTTAAAATTTAGTAAATTAACATAAATTTACGTAGGCGCATTATTTTTTTGAACGCGTGTTAATTTATTAACTCATTAACACGTTAATTAATGCGTTAATTTGACAGTTCTATTTTTTGTTTTTATTTCACAGTCTCTATACCAGTTGGTCGAACAGACACACCGACATTTAAACTAAATATTATCTTTTTGTATAGAAGCTGTAGATTATAGCTTCTGTAGTTGCAGTTTTAGGCCTGTAGCTATTCCCTCAGCAGCACTGTTTATAATATTGTTTGAAGTAAAGTTGCTGCATTATTTGAGGCGTGGTTTATCTTTTTCAAAATCACAAAAATTACATACTGGAAATTAAGCGTGGTGCTGAAGTCTGAATAGACAGATTAAGGGCACGTTACGTTATTTAGCAAAAAAATGGCGCCCATCATATGTAGCATTTGGGTTTATCACGTGTAGTTTTTCCTTGTTTCTGCCACGTGTGTATGGCATTTAGGGAGATAATTTTCTGTTGTCGTTATTGTCGTTGTTGTATGTAGCTGACAGTGAAGCAATTAGGGACATGGTAGTCGGTGGTCATCGTCCTCAGATGGACTCCATTCCAACTGATGTACCGGACTTTCTCAGGAACGTTATCACTCGCTGCTGGGCTCAGAACGCATTCGATCGGCCTTTTTTCAACAGTTCGTATTCTTGTTTAAATGCTTTTTTTATTTTTGCAAAGTTTGTTTTGTATGCTACATTCTCTGTGTAAAAATTACAGTGATTTAAGCGACAATTGGAGTGTTATTGATAAAGTAATGATTGTTTTACAAACAGTGCGTCTTCAACGTTTTTAATTTTTTTCTTAACTTTATCTATATGACTTTCGAATATTAGTAGTGATGTGTTTACAAGTTAGTGACACATTTTTTTTTTGGTTTTTGCCTGATCTTTGACGAAAATATTTAGACCTTAAGCCTCTTTTTCTAATAATGGTAAGAACAAGCAAACAAGAAAAAGTGCAACTTAACTATAATTAATCACCCGAAAAATGTGTTAACGCATGGTTTTTCAGATATCTCAAAAGGGGTTTTAACAAAGGCGCATTTAGGCATCTTCAGCATGTTTGACCAAATAAGTCCTAGGGGCTTACAAAAAAGGCCCCACAGCCCAGAATATGTCTGACAGAAGCACAACATCTGCAGGCCTGTAACGGCTTCGTCATGGCGTGTTGCGACATTTAAAAGTTTATACCCTGTTTACACGATCAAGCAAACATCACGCAATTAGATCACACGTCGTGCACGTGTATTTTGAATACATTTGCTTGTTGGTTGCTTGATGTTTGCGTGATCTGTAAACGGGGTATTAGTTGGTGCAGCACGACATTCTCTAGCCTAGGCCTATATAAGGGTATTCTTTTGTCGTACCAATAGCGTCAAAGCATTCAAGGAAAAAAATCTTAGTGGTTACACTGTGTGTTAAAAAGGTCTACTTTGAAACATGGTAATGAACCAATTTGTACGCTGCCCTGTGTACGTTGGGTGTACAGTTCTGAAGCTGGAGTTTGAAGTCCAAGTTGCCGCTCACGGAGACGCCATTCGCGTTGCCAAGCAAAAGCTTCAGCAGCGGGTATGATTCATTCAATTATCTGCAACCTATCTTTTTACGCGCGTACCTGCTGTAGTAATTCTGTCCGTCTGTCTGTCCGTAGCCTATGTCACAATCCAGTGCTGATTCCAGTCGAGGTGAGAAAGATTGTGGGTTTTTTGCCGTATTTTGCGACCAAAAATTAATTATGTGCTGTTGGGTGAGAACTGAGGAGATTTCCCTTGAACGAGGGCGTAGCTTTATACGTCGTCTACATTTGGCTGATAGTATCCATTCTGACATCATACACTTTATCTTCATTGCGACTAGGTCATTTTATGACGAAAAAAGACTGACATGACATAATTCTGCTTTATGATGAAGAAATAAATAAGTAAAAACACTGTAAACGAGTATGTCTAAGCCACAGATGTCATGCTGCTTAGTATCGCTCTAACTGCAGCTACAGTATGCACGGCGCGCCTGCATAAAACGTCTCGACGAGACGCAATGGCCCGAGACCCGAGACGAGACCTACTGGGCCGAGACCGAAATTAATATTTCTCCGAGATCGAGACGAGACCGAGACGTTAAGGATTTTGTCCGAGACGAGACCGAGACGAGACGTTAGTACGTCTCGAGACCATCTCGAGACCGAGACGTCTCGACCGAGACCACATCTCTGTGCTAACAGCCTATCTGGGAGTAGCAACATCGATGACTTTGAGCGACTTTGAACCGACAAAATAGGGGTTGTAGCGAATGTTTCGTGATTTCTTGCTTCGACATACATTTCAAGAGTGAATTGCGCCGAAATCACTTGTGATGGACCAAGACAACCTGAACGTGAAATTTTCAGCACTGAGCCTCGACTTTTGCCGTCTAATTTTCGACCTCTTACGTTCAGGGGCGTACGGGGGCATCAAAGTTGCAAAACGGGCTAATACTATTGCACAATGTAGGCCATAGCCTACTGATTCGCAAGGTGGCGCCGCTATCAACCGATGCTGTCGCGCGTTCAGTGAGCAATAGCTCAAGATTCTTGTTGCACATGCAACTATATAAGCTCGAAGTTGGCTCTGTTGTGCAGGAAAACAGCGAGATACGTTTACCAGTTCCAGTTCGCACAATATCTATGAGTTCAGTCCAGACGGGTGGAGGGGGTGCAGAGTTTGACGACCAGTCTGGTGTGGTGACGTCACTTGACCGCCATGTCTCAACCAAAGAATGCGTCCAGGCCGCAGACAGCAGTAAGTTAACCCTACGTGTCGGCTTCACTCGAGCTGAATAAAAAAGTTCGTCAAATTACACAGACTTTTAGTAAAATATAATTAAATTACATTAAATTTTGGGCTGCCGGTAAACTGTTGGAAATTTTTTTTATTTCTTGGGAAAATTTTCTTTAAAAAGTGCAGAATTTCGAGCTGAAAACCCCCATTTTTGGGCAAGTTTTGGGGCGAAATTACATCTTGAGCACCCACAAATAATCTCCGCTCTCTGTCGGAAAATTGCAATTTTCTGCCCCGCCTATTTTCTCAACCCACGACGCCGTTGTCGTTGACCTTTATTGATTAAATTTTTAAATGTTTTTTGTCATTCCGTGATGTAGTCAAGTTCTCAAGTTTGAGTCCGGTCCCTTACACGCTATAGTGACGCTGCTATATCGAACGTTACAATTAACGTTAGTACACGATGCGGTTATTCTTCGCACGTCATGTTGGTGATGGCCGAATATAGCAGCTTTGCATTCAAAATTGCGGCCAAACCGCTGCAGATACAGACATATGGTTACTGTTGACAGCTTAATTATGGGAACTCGTCATTGCTTTATTCAACGGCATCATCGCGCTCGCCGACCTCCTACGACATACGGATTAGGCACAATGCATGCGTCACAGACGACAACAAACAGACAGGCGACACATCGTAGGGCCTACCCAAGGCTCAATCTAACGGTCGGCCAATAACTTTGTAGCAAGTTTATAACTGATCTTGATTGAAGGTTAATCAATTTCATAATTTCGACTGTACTAAATTAGTATTTATGACGTTCAACAGGTGGCAGCGACATCTCAGCGCCCAGGGGTACAGTTGATCTTCATCCGAGCGCCGGCGGCACGGACCGTCCATCCGATCAACGGATGGAGGGCATGGATCTATCATCCGGGGAACGATCAAGCACCGATCAACAACATCCGGGCACCGCGTCCACTCGTCATGAACCCATGGACCAATGAAAATCTTTATTCACTATCACAGGTGGCACAACAAAATACATGTGTAATTGAAGAAAAAAAATAAACATATACAATAATATGACAAAATCAGTCACAAGACCATAGGCAACAGAATTCTAACTACCTAGGCTTACTGTAATAATATAAACACAATAATGTACGGGATATCAAAATAATTACGTAGAAATCTCGAATCCCGTCATTCGAATTTGCGTATAAATTTATAAACACGATTAGGAATTATGACAATGTACGTGCAGTGGCTTCTACTCCTATACGTGGTGGGCGCAGCTTGCGCCTAGTAAAAATATGGAGAGGGATTTTGTTAAGGGTGTACATCTAGACCTGTAGGCCTAAGCGAGAGCGAGAGCGAACGGTAGCGAGCGAGAAACGGGACGAGCGAGAGCGAGCGAGATTTTTCCCGTGAGCGAGCGACAATACATACAAGCGAGTCGAAGCGAGCGAAATTTAAAACGGCACGTGATTTTTCACGCCCGACAGCATGTGATGTTTCGCGCATCTTGGCTATTGTCGAGGCGTCTGTCTGTCTGTCTGTCCATCACGCTCTGCATACTACTGTCAAAGCGGTGCAAGCTAGGATAACGAAAACCTTCACTGTCGGCTGCCACAATTAAATTAGACTCTAGTTTCAGGATCTTAGAAACGATGCGAGATAGCGCCAAGGTTACTATTAATCAGTTATAGGAAGTCCCATAATTCCTTACGATCAAAACCAAAAGTGGCGACTTTGAACAACCTTGAAACTCAGAATAAGGTGTTTATCAGTGATTTCTTTTGCGCGTAACGTTTAATCTTTGTTAAGTTTTACATAGCCTACTTTATTTAATGCTGAATAAGTAAGATAAAATTATGTGTTTTAGAAGTCACTTTTGAAGCGGTCTGCAGCAGAGTTCAGTGACGTCACTACCGTCACAGACCACGTGATCGGACACTTGCAGTGGACGTGGCTTGTTCTAATTTGCTGTACTGGTGTACGCTGTAAATTATTAACGGCTAATAACTGAAGTCATAAAATTATGTCTCACGCGTTTATAAGCTAATTTGTCTATCTAACTTTGTACTGTTACGACTGAAAATTTTATCGCTATCATGCAGAAGCAACCAAAGCTTTCAAATTTCCACCACGAATGTTGCAACCAACGAGCGAACACAGCAGAATCCAATCTAGGCCAATTTCATAACGGTAAAAAAGTTCTGGATGATCTAGAATTTACAAAAGAATCTGGAACGCCACCGAAATCTGTTCTTTTATGCCCAAACTCTTCCGAAAATTTTAACAAAATTCGTTCATATCCTTTCAGTTAGTGGCGTACAAATGGGCAGACTCCTCATTGGTGATGATCAGAACAACTAGCGTTCGCAAGTAGCAGTATACAATGTAGGCCTGTTTTGTAGTGTCTGCAATATATTTGTCATATGCCTAATAGAATGAAATTATTAATATTGCATTATAGTATTGTCCTAGTTACGTAACTCGTAAGACAATCACAAAGAATTTACACATTTGGAAGTACCTGCAGGACACTTTTTTGACAACGGTTGGTGATAATTTCGACTGAAAGTTTTGATTACTGCGTACGTCACAGAGAGAAATCGAAAGTAAAATCGCGGGCGATCGAGACACTGGAATTTTTCGTGCATCAAGTGTAAACGTGTAAACTTTGTGTTTGTACTGTGATTGTGAAAGCAATATTGTTGTTATAAATTGTTGAGATAATGTCGCGTGAGCGCGCTTTAGATGACACAGTTACAAAATTTTTGCTAAACACTTGTTGACAGTGTCCGCCGTCAAGTAGTAGACATGCTTTATATGAGCTGCAATGTCTTGCGGCGTAATTTCGACTGTGACTATGCGGCCAATTGACGACTACACTGACGAGGAAGCCGAATACATTCCGCTGATAACAGGAAGCTTCACTGCGTCGCAAGCCGGCTGCGCTGGTTCTGAATCCGCATTTTAGTTTAAGCTTTTGGAATCGGCGTCTTATTGCTACTTACGCCACTGGTTGACGACGTCATTGTTGATTCGTTTTAGAACATAAAACATTAAAACATGCATTATAAAAACAGCAATACTTCAAGATGCCTACAGTGCGACAGAAATCAAGTAGCCTTGATTTTATTTCATTTTAGCTCATTTTCTTTCATTTCATTTTGTCACTCTTATACGCACATTTAGGCTGGCGAATCAGGTGTTTACCGACGCGTGAGCTACCCACTATCACCAGTGTTGTGCCGAAAATAGCCTACCTGCAGAAATAACGTGGGTTTTCCTCCAGATTAATGTGACCTAGACTCAACTGCAAGTACAGATCCGACTGGCACATTGTGGCGTAGTGTTTTTCTGGTTTCTACTTTTTCATCATAGAAATTCTTTTGCTCTCTGCCAATCTGTAGGCCTACAACTAATCGATCACTGTTTTTCCACAGCACTCACTTGGGCTTAATACTGATAGCTGCGTTTGTGCTGCAACAAACTCGTAGCGTGGCTTGCTTCTATACACCGTGATTATATAAATGATTTAAATTTAATGCTAGCATTAAACGTATGACATGTTAAAGAGTTGCAATGCTACAGTTCGGGCGGCGAATTTTACGCTTGACGCCAAAGTCTATTCCTGTGTCACCGACTTTAATCACAATAATCAGTATAGCTCGACGCGATACCCATGGTTATGGACTGGGTTTTCCACACCACTTTCACTTCCGATATCATGACAAAACATAGCACTGTTTTGTTTATTTCGTTGTAATCAACGGCAAACCAAGTCAGGTATGTGAATACGTGTATTTGGAGCTTATTTAGCTTGGCACAGTATATTTATCCGGCAGTCGTATCAATAGCTTACAGTATGCCATTAGTCGGATACCAGTTGGACAGAGAAATAATTCGCTTGGGTCGCCTGGTTTTGGTAATATGGAGTGCGTATTTAATTAAGCCCAACTCTACTGAATTCTTGTTAGGCAAAATCACTCCAGTGCAAACGATTTCGCCTATAGCTACCCATTTTCCGTAGCGTGGTCCGTCTGTTTCTCGTCTGTCACATACAGGGTGGGCCAGCTAAAGTGAGGCCGACTTACATTTTTGCTGGTAACATTTGAATGCATAGGTAAAATTCAATGATTTTTTGCAAATGTGATAATAGTTCAGACACACACATTGGGAATCATAAAAATTTAATGTTGTTCGTCAGATGGCGTAACCTGGTTAGGTATTTTCTCCCTTGTTACATCTCTCATTTTACTGACTTACTCCATAGGCCGATAATTTTACGTTTTGACGAACTTAATAAAATTCTATGGTAAAATCGTCTGGTTTTGCTGGTATTTGTTAGCCTTTGCTTTTAAAATAATATCTTTGGGAATAACTACCTGTTTCTGCATTTTGATGGGTAAAATAAC
>Ga0209367_1011441_pt1 | contig 11767 bp, 6 predicted proteins | sample WorMetLIZISLAND2_FD_187412 | JGI IMG/M metagenome (GOLD analysis project Ga0209367, IMG submission 187412) | Marine gutless worms symbiont microbial communities from Max Planck institute for Marine Microbiology, Germany - Olavius geniculatus... ... | reverse complement strand
TTTTAGTAACTATATCCAGCTATACACACAGCAGTGCTACAGTACAGTAACTGTTGAGTCCATAGTCTTCAGTACAAAAATATGAAGCAAGATGCCTAGCTTCAATGTTTAACAATCAAATTTTACGGATTTTGACACAAAATTGCAGCCTGTGCCAAAAAATTCACGGCAAATCACGGCAAGCGCCAAAATTCACGGCTTCCGTGAATTCGTGATTTTTGTCTAGCCCTAGGGATCATCTAGCTGACATAATCAACCGTGCCAAATTCTATCTCAATCGGATCAGGGGTTTTGATTTTGTGGGGTCGAATTTTTGGCTTTCCCACAGGAAAGAGAAGTTGCGATTAACACAGGGCTAGAACTACCGTTCAGCCTGTGATAACCTGTCTTGCCGTGCGCTTCAAGGATGACTTGGAGTATTAGCTGTAGTCAGGAGTGAGGCTGCTCAGTAGATGTTTCAAATATTAGCTTTATTTATTTACTTAGTTCACTATGACAAGGTGATTATTCCTATTATCCTATCCTTAACACCGGTACAGTGTTAGATGTGAGCTGTTGGCTGTGTGTTGAGACAGCTGTTTTAGATGATAACTACTGATGACTGCTTGGACTATTTGATCTTACTATAAATTTTGTAACTGTACATTTTGTCGTGATCAACAGTGTATTATGCAAGTGTAACGAGGTGTAATGAACTAAAGATTGTGTTGAAACATGCTTATTACATTACTGCGATGTTGACAGTGTGTTATGTGTTGGATGCGCATCACACTCGACTGGAGTGATGTTGGGTGCTTATAACATTGTAGACACTGTTAAGAGCGAAGACAAGGAAATGCGTCATGAAATTAACTAAGTTTTAACTGGTTTGCAGGAAATCCGTAACTCTGGTGCGTCTGGCTACAAGTACATTGCAGTGGATGAGGACGACGCTGCCAACGTCATCTACGCCAACAACACTCTGGTGCACTTGAGTGCTGAACAGATTCCCAAAGGATCCGCTGTATGTCTCGGATTTTATATATTTATTTTTATTTCTATTTGCAGTAATAAAACTCATATTACTTAGTTCTCCAGGGCTGAAATATTGAACAACAAAAGATTATGTCTGTAATGGTCATGGAGAGGGGGAATGTGTCTGCCACTTGAGTGCCGAACAGATTCCTAAAAGATCCGCTGTATGTCTTTCATTCATTGATTGATTTTGGGTTTAATTTTAAGCCCAAGGTTTTCTGTTCACTAACTTCTAAAATAGGTGGTCAAATTAGAACTGAAGGGATGGGAGAACACTAATTCCTAAGTTCACTTCAGCCTTCCTTCCCCTTTCCTCTCTTTTCCTGCCTCAGCTTTCCCATCTCTTCCCTCAATCCCTCACTTCACCATCCCCAGCATCCCGTTAAAAGTAGGCTCTTTAAATACAGCTGTGGTGTCTGGAGGAGTGCTGTTAGCTGCCCCAGTGCTAAAGCTCCATCCACAAATGTGTTTCAGGCTCAAAAAATTGCATCTGATAGTTACATTTTTGGTTATGTTTGTGCAACATTTCCTTGTTCCGGCTGATGGGGCGGGGTTTGATCAAACCTATTGAACCCCTTATTCTGGATCTCAAGGTTAGCAGTTTCTGCTGAAGGCAGTTTAAACTGTCCCAGCAGAAACAGGTTTCTGCCGGCAGAAACCCAACAACTAGTTTTGCCGGCAGAAACAAGTTTTGCCAAAGTAAATTTTGATGTTAACTCGAAACAAGTCACTTGTCATTAGCTAAACCAACAGATGCTAAGAAAGAGATTCGTAAATTTATTAAAATGCACCAAAACACCAATTGTATGACTTATCATCATTACTTATTTAACCACCAGCCATTTTATGTTCATATGGTTTAAACCACTTTTGGCAAAAACCTGAAAACCCTGAAACAAACCAAATTCTGCCGGCAGAAACCCAACCCTGCTGGGACAGGTATTGAGAATGCATTGCTGTTGTTGTTTACTGTTGTTTCAGATCTATCTGAACAAGATCGATTACTCTCGTGTGGCGCTGCGAGTGACGGAACCGTTGAAGCGTGGAGGTCGTCTTGGTGGCTGCGTTCTGCTTATCAACAGAGTCCGACATCCTAAGCGCATACCCACCACCATGCAGTAGTGGGCTTTCATTGAAGTTTATTTATTACAGTATTTAATTTTCCGTTTTGCATTACTTAGAAATATTCTGGATTTAGGCTTCTTTGTTTCAGTTTTAGTTATTTTTCAGTGTTAGCTACCGTCTGCCAATTGCCAGCACCACAGCTGTTTTGCCACCATTCAGATTTGCAGTTTCTGACCAATTTACTTAAGTAAACAATTTGTTTGTGATGGCTTGGTGTGTTGGTTAATATTTTATACTAATAACAAAGTTGCTCTATGACTATGGCGGTTCCAGTTACTACCTCGATGGAATGACTGTCTGTAGCAAAGGGTCAGGGAAGCAGTTGCCCTGCCCCTCGATATTTTTGCTTGTGAAAAATGTTTTTTGGTTCAAAAATTTCTATCTAGATATACATAACTTGGGTGGAAATTTGTCCAGTGTGGTACGTACGCTTTGGGGAAAATTGAAATTTTGAGCACCTATAATCTCCTTTGACAGAAACTTGCAGCCGTTTGTTGTGAAACTGCTACATCCTGCTGCACACCTAACGTATTTAACCCATGGCACCACTGGTGAAGTAACTTTGGATAGCTAAGCTATCGCAACCCTCCGTCCCTCCATGGTAGGGTGAATTGGTTCTTTGTTTGTTCGATGTGTTCTGTACCGGAGATGTGCAGACTGCGGACGCGTCTGTCTGCAGACGCAAATCCACCGGATTAGTTGCAAATGCGGACTGACAGTGCGTCAAAGGTAGACCAAATTTGTGGACGTGGATTCCATTCCATGACGAGTGGATTTTTTTCTAACAACTGCTAACTGGAAAGCGTGTTTAATTTCTGTCTTATTTAGCAAAATGCATTACCAAGCCCTTTACTGTTGTTATTCGGTTCATTAAATTGAAATCTGCTATAAGCCTAGTGGCCTACCTTACGTACTAAAGACTGGGCCTATTCGGTGCGGATGAAGACTGACAGAGGATCCAATATTTCTCTCTTGTTCTTGATATGGACATGGATCTTTGGTCAAAAACTGCGGACTGATGCAGATTAAAAATTTCGGGATCTGCACATTTCTGTTCTTCACATTGTTTTGCTGCTAGTCTGTTAGTTGTTGTATTATTTTGTTGGGAACAGTTTGGTGTTTTTAGTATCAGTAGTCAACTTCACTGTAATTAGCATTACAGTATTTAATTCATGTGCTTGTTACTTATTTAATGACAAATTTGTTAAACGTTCGTTTGACCTTATGTCGGTGTTTTAGTCTACTTGGTGGTGTATTACCTCTGGCACAGTAGTTGCAGGCTTCTAATATTAGCAGCAGCTTTTGCTTTTATTATTAGCAGCTTTTATTCTCAATGTATGATATTATTTATTCTAATAATGTCGTTATTAATTGTTGTCATTTTTGTATACCTTTGTTAAGTTATTTTTGGTGTTAGAGGTGCATATGTCTTTACATAGCTGTTTTTTAATTACTTTTTTATTTCCAACAGTGTAATTTATCTTTGCTAATGCTCGAGTCCACACTGCCTGTAGAGGATATTGATAACGGTTTTTTATCATAGATTATTCAACGATGGCTGTTATACAGTGATGTAGTCGAGTTCACTTAGTCTGAGTACCACTGAATCGATGCATTTCATGCATGGTATTTGTGCTGAGTTCAAACGTTTTTAAAATGACAAAAGTGGTCACAAAAATGTTTTTCATGAAATATGTGGAGACCCCTGGGAACAAGAAATCTCATGAGAAACTAAAGCAGTTCCTGCTCGCTGGCTGTCTTGGTTTATATCCTTCCTTTCTTCGCAATTCACTCTTCTGTAGCCGAAAATCGCAAAAAAAATCATTAAAAACCACTATTTTTGGGGTTCAAGGTCATAGATGTTAATACCATTAAACGCATGTCACCAATGCTTGTTATGATAAGCATCACGTCTGTGCCTATTTGCAAGTGTTTTTACGCTCGACAAGCCAATAGCCATGGTCCCTATTGTTAGGGGAAGTCAGGGAAATCAAAGTACCAGAGTGCAAAAGTTTAAAAAAATGCAGAAAAAATTTTGAACTGTTGTACAAAGACTGCATACAACAGTTCAGAATATTTTCTACTCGCTTCACTTGCAGATTATTTGTATTTCCACTTTTAAATTTGTTCTGCTACCCTTGTTTCTAGTATGATTGCAAGCGATTGCAAACCGACATTGGTATTTCACGTGAACAAATTGGTCATAGAAATTGATTTATTTTGTCCTGAAAAGTCAGGGAAAATGAAATCTGTAGAGTAGTGGGAACCATGATAGCGGAAAAATAATTTTTTAGGTGGGTACCCTTCTTTGACACCCACATGTGCAGGCCTCGCTGAACATAGGTCGGGGCTTAGACTACTAAAATCTATATTTAATGCTAAAACTTTTATATGCAGGTTGTCTTGGTCTATCTCCAGCCATTTCGGCACAGTTCACTCTTGAAATGTGTCACAGTGTGTCAAACCCCAAAATCGTTAAAAATTCACTAACACCCCTTATTTTGGGTGTTCAAGGTCATTCAAGGTCATCGATGTGGATACCCCTAAGAAGCTCATCGCCAGTGCTTGTTATGATAAGAAGCATGTCTGTGCTTATCTGCAACCATTTTCATGCTAGACAAGCCAATAGCGGTAAAATAATATCTTTTTACGGGTACCCCTCTTTTTCCCCCTCTTCCGGGAGACCCGTCACTTAGCAACATGAAATTTTGTCATGAAATACTAGAGACTCTAAGCTATCATGAGGTAAAAACCCAAAGTCTCTATCTCAGATGTCTTGGAACGGTACCGGGTTGTAACAGATACCAGGACAGACGAACACCAAGACAGAATTACCATACCAGGGTAGCTAATACACACTATAGCTAGCTAGCTGGGTCATTTCACCAATTTTTTGGATTTTGGATGATTTTGGATATATATGAAAAATGAAGTATAGAAAAAAGTATAAAACCAAATATTTTCTGTATCTATATTCATTGCAAAATAATAATTTATGAATTTCCCTGCACGATTCCTTACAGAAAATTTTTTGCAGCAAGATTTAGACAGTGCAGTTTAAATTCTTCTCATTACTGTCACACGTGTTTGGGCAGCAAAGAATGAATGCTTTTGCAATTAGAAACTAAATATTAAAATGATAAAAGACTAGATGAGTGACCATTTGATATTTTGCTTACTGAGTAAGATGTAGATTTAAAGGCAACCCATGTTTATGGCGAATTGAAATTCACAAAAAGTAATACTTAGTTATTTTATGAATCTATAATTCTATGAGTCTATTGGGGGATAACTGGCTGTGTACAAGGCATTCCAAGTTGTTAATCCGTGACACTGTTATTGTTGTAAGGACTAGTTTACTCAATTTCCATGCTGATTGTTGTGCAATATTCTACTTTAATGATTGTGACAGTAATGAGAATGATGTGACAGGAATGAGAAATTGCTTGCAGTGATATGTAGAGAGAACATTTGAAAATTTTCTCATTACTGTCACACCTGTTTCGGCAATGAAGAAAAATCCTTGTACAATTAAAATTTTGTAATTAGATAATAAATATCAAGTCACAGAAAGTAGACTTGTGACCATGTGACATTTTATTCACTGAATACACACACAGTTTGCAGTGCACGCATGTGTGCAATGAATTGAAATTCTCAAAAAGTACATATTTACTTGATTTGCCAGTCTATCATCCGCAGTGTAATCAGGTAGGGCAAACTGACTGTGTACATGGTGCACCAAATTGTTAACACATAACTTTGCTGTCATTACAACAACTAGTTTACTCGATTTGTATGTTGCATGATTATTGCACATTAGCTGTTTGAATGACTGTGACAGTAATGAGAATTGATGAGAATTACGTGACATGAATGAGCGAGTGAATGTAATGATACGTGACTGTAATGAGAAAACTGCATTAAACATGACCACACCCAATGATATTGAGCGCGGTTCGAAGTGCAAAACGTTTTTTCGCATTCAGACAGTAAATCAAATTCAGCAGTTGGAGCGCTATGTTGTGCTATTAAAACTGTAAACATAACAGGCGGTGACAGCAATGAGACCCGAAAAACAAACTTCAAAGTTTTTAATGTTATATTCCGTAAATGGTGAAAAATTCAACATTATTTACTACAACGTTTACCTTGAACACTATTTTTAGCTCAACAGGAAATGATTTCAGCCATTTTGGCCCAGTTTGTGGAAAACGTATTTTAGATTTGTAATCGAAATACAGGCGTGACTGCAATGAGGTGCTACCTGAGGGACAACGTTGTTTGACGCGCTGCGCGTAGAACCTACCTCCAAAGTAGTTGAACAGTAAAGCGTATGAAAAAGGACTATCGTAGCTTTAATAAATTGCATCATCGGTATTATTGGTGACAAAAATGAAGTTTATGTGCAGCTCCAAAAATTAAAAATGCAGATCGGGATGCGTGACTGTAATGAGATTTGACAAGTTCGAAGCATTAAAGAAAATTAGAAACAAACACTTTTGTCTGTTAATGGTAGCGCAATTTGTTTGACTGTTTATTGCAAACATTTTGGCACATTCTGTGCCAGCTCAGCTGTTAGAATGTGGCTGTAACTGCTCAGGGGTCCAAAATCTAAAAAAAATTTGGCAAAATGACCCAGCTATGCTAGCTCTCGCGCATAGAAATGCACAACATTACTCATCTCCGAGGATTTCTGCATAATCAGAAAAGAACAAGAAGAAACTGCTCATTCTTCGATATGGCTCCCTGAATACTAATCTAACTTTGAGTAGATTGTTGGACTCGAGTGGTGTTACTGTGATGAGTTATCTGTCCATGTGTGGTGCTATATACGTGGTGCAGGATGTCACATAAAAAGTGTAACATGCAGGCTATTGGACAGTTGGACAGTTGTGGAAATGATTAGACATAATTACTTACTTGCAAAAATGTCGAAGCAGTTTGCAACTACTGCTGCCATACATTTTCACAGCTGTCCAATTGTTTCACCTAGGTAAAGCCTGCACATTACACTCTATGTACCAGCCTGTACAATGCTGACATGAATGATGCCACTGTATGTCTGTTTATCTTCTTTGATGATGCCATATGGTATATTAGTAATCACTGAATTATAATAAATTCTGCTTGTTTGTTTGCACTATAGTTAGACGTTTGGCCATTAGATGCGAGCATAGTTTTCAAATGACATCAGTGTTAATAGTACATAAGTACTGTATGTATGAATATGTATATTTATATATTGTATGTCAGTTTAATTCTTTTTGAAATATCAGCATTAAGCCCCAACAAATTCCTGCACTTCCAGTTGCAGCCTGGCAAAACAGTACGGATGGGGAAATAATATCATTCATTGCTATTTTATGACATTCAGTGTAATATTGCACAACGGTTCACAAAACAGAGTGCCATTTTGGGAAAATCTAGGGGGAAATTGAAATTTTGAGTGCACAATCTCCTCTCTCGGAAAATTGCAACTTTCTTCTCCTCCTACAGTTTTAACCCACAGAGCCTCTCCTAACTTAGAAAACAAAAGGGGTAAAACAAAATTGGTGTGAACGTTCCTCAGGGCAAGAGTAACCCCACTGTGTCAAGGTCAGGCTTACACTGTCATGGGCAAGTACATCAGTGTTGGATAAAGTAGTCAAAAATTCTACTTGAGTAGAAGTAGAAGTAGCCAAAAATAAAAGTACTTAAGTACACCGAGTCCCAAAATTAGCAACATCCATTGATTCAATGACACTTAATTCAGTTTGTCATTGATGAATTTTAATGAAATATTGTACACTGCACTATCGTAGCATTGCTTACCATCACACTTATTGTGACGTCTGCACCTTACCGTGTCTATTCAGTGTAACGTCATTATGACATCAGAGTTTGTTTACATTAGGGTTACATTCAGTACGTTATTGACAGGACGATCAAGCTGTGGCATACACACTACATACCTAAGACTAAAAGCTTGCATTGAGGCCAAAAATAGCCACCTTTAGCACAAACTTTAAAGACTACTTCAGAATGATTTTCTCCACCAATGTCTTGCATTTTGTAAGAATTTGTCGGGTATTAACAATTTTAAACCAACTTATCTGTAGGGGTGTCGCTAATTTTGGGAGATGATGTAGAAGTAGAAATTTTTTCTACTTAAGTAGAAAGTAGTCAATCTTTGGAAACTTAACAGTGTGTTTTAGTGTCAATTCAATAGCCTTCATGCTTTCTGCCTATTCACGTCACCCTAACACATATAGCCTGTATAAGCTTAAGAACCTTTTAGGAGAGAAATACATTATACAAAATACAAACAAAACTAAAACGTATATCCAGCTGTTTTTTACTGCAGCTAAAATTAAAAAAAAATACTGACACTTAACTGACCTCAAGCTTAAAGCCATCGAGTTAAATGAATGTTGACTGCTTTTTCTTGCTGTAAAGTACAGGGTGCGGCCAAAAAAGTGGACTCCTAAGTTTTTCACTGTTTTCTCAGCAACCGTTCTGAATTTTAATTTGAAATTTTACAGATTTATTTACCAAAACCTCCTACATCTAACTGCCAAGTAAAATGTGATTCTGTTGAAAAACGACGAAGTTACAGACTTTTTAACATGATCGCCTACCGATTTTTCAGCATTCAAAAATGTTCCGGCTATACAACACCAATTTAATAACATTGTTGAAACAACACAGTTAAATAATGACCAGATGCCAGAATTCCATTGCCACTGCGAATGTTCGAAGTGTTCACTGCCAGCTTCAAGCTACAACACCAGTCTCCAGTCACCTTATTTGAGAAATCTTTTACGGCCTTGTCGATCGGTCCCTGTGGCAGGTTGCTTCAGATAACCTGAAGCGCTTCCTTGAGTTCGGCGCTTGTTTTCGGCTTTGATTTAAGCTTGCGGTAAGCCTCCAACACTGCACCACATATGCGATAGTACATTGGGTTTATATTCGGCGAATTTGGAGGCCATTGGTTCTTTTGTGATGATACGGCATTGTGCGCTGTGTGTGCTGACACACCGTCCCGTTGGAAGATGAATCCGGTGCGCAGCTGGCGATTGCTTTTAAGGAACGATAATTTAGTAATAATTTATAAACAATATAAATTACTGTTTATTAAAACGTCACTGTGACGTTATCGGCAGTAACGTGTAACCAGTTTTTGAAAATTAAATAGCATTTTTAGCTTGAACATTTTTGAATGCTGAAAAATCGGTAGGCGGTCATGTTAAAAAGTCTGTGACTTCGTCATTTTTCAACAGAATCACATTTTACTTAGCAATTAAATGTAGAAGGACAGGTTTCTCTGAATAAAGTTGTAGAATTTGATATTTAAATTCCGAATGGTTGCTGAGAAAACGGCGAAAAACTTTAGTGGTCCACTTTTTTGCCGCACCCTGTGTATGCTGGATCTGGATGGATATATCATCTGCCTTTTAAAATGTTTTCTTTCTATATAGATGTAATAAACTTCTTTACGTTTTTTCTTGGCATGTTTTTTTATGTTTTAGTGTATTTTTCTTTTCAACGTTTTTTTTTAAATTTGTAAAAAAACTTTCATAGAAAAATATGTCAAGAATTTCGACAGACACTTTTAAAACCACATAAATGAATTACTATAGGCCATAGTAGTGGTAGTTTACTTAGTTAGTCTGCTGATAGTTGGTTTTATGCCTTCTAATCATTGCAAGAACTGACTGGGCTTTCTTTACTGACTGAACACACTGCTCCTGACACTTCAGGTCCTTCATTATGTATATTCCTAGATCTTTTTCTTTATCTGTCGACTCGAGTGTTGTGACTTCTGAGCCATCCTTCATTGTGTAACTGGTTGATAGTTTGTGACCAATGTGCATAACTTGACATTTGATTGGGTTGAATTTCAGTAACCATTTCTCTGACCACTGTACCAATCTATCAAAATCCTGTTGTAGTGAGACAGCATCGTCATGGCTGGCAATCTTAGTCCAAATCTTCATATCATCAGCAAACATCTTGATACTGTTTCTAACCCAATCTGGCAAATCATGTACAAATATCAAAAACAGAAGTGGCCCCAGCACTGAGCCTCGCAGAACGCCACTGATTACATCAATCCAGTTTGAACAGCTGCCACGAACATATACCTTCATTTTCCTTTTGTGCAAAAAATCCTGAATTCAACGTACTATTTCTGTACCCAGACCTAATCCCCTGATCTTTTCTAGCAATCACTGGTGTGGAACAATGTCAAATGCTTTACGATAATCGAGATACACAACATCAATACCATAACCTTCTTCAATTAACCTGGTCCATGATTCGAACGTTTCATGGGGTTAGAAATTTTGAATTTTGTGACTGACAATTTGTTGCTGTCCCATTTGTGTCGCCGCCTGTTGCCTCAGACAAATGGACCTTATGGCGACATCTTGTGTTGACAGAAAATTTTGAGTAAAGGGGTTATGTTTATAAGTAAGACCCCCCCATCATGGGAGGGTGCTATCAACCGAAAAACACTATTGTATTATAAAAATGTTGAAATAAGTTTTGTGGGCCTAGTTATTATCATTACTATCATTACTCAACTAATGTTGTATTCTTATGTGTTCTACTTCTTGGTAGATTTGTCGTTGCATTCTACTGGCGCTGTTCATTCTGGCCACAATTGCCGAGAAATCACTCAGATTATTGTGCGCTGAATAAGATTACGTCAATATACTAATACATTCGAAGCTGAGTTGTCAGCTGCCGTGAGCTAATCGCTATGTACAAGACTGTTTGCTATTGTAGAGGAGTCACTAAGGGGCTGATGGCTTAAGAAAGAGAGAGGAAGTAAGAGTGATGCCCCAGCTTGTTGATTAAAGAGAGTGAAGGTGCGGTCGACGTGACGTCACGTCGGCCTTCGTTGGGTCAATGGGCTGGACGCCAATCACGCGGAGTCTGCCAACATGGACTCTGTTCTACATGCCCATACTATCCAACACTGAAGTACATATATTGGTTGTCTTATGTTGATACTCGGTTTAGATTTTGGGTTTAGACTTTCCTGTTTAGTGTATTTTTGTGCATTTGTTATATATTTGTTCAGCGTACAGCATGCAGGGTTCTATAGTGCTTTGTGCTGCTAGTAGATGACCGTTGGCATTATGTTATTTGCTAAATTTTTTTGTATTTTGATGTTCAGCAGTAAAGTTTATCAACGACTACGAATGACTTTGACTGTAAAAAAAACAGTAGAAAGTGGAAGCCAGTTGAACTTGATTCCATGTAAATTTTGGAAATGAAAGTGACTCTAGCACTACGTCTCTAGTAGTATAACGGGCTGATAACTCAACAGGTGCACTCAAAAGTGATCAAACCAATGTCAGTGTAGGCTACCAGCCGTTGGCAGTCGTGGATTAAGTGTGTCAGTTAAAGTCATGCTGTTCCATTACAGACAGCATAAGTAAAACATGCTTGTGAAAGGTGCTGAGATTATCTCAAGAAATACCATAAAGTGGTTAATATCAGTTCAGCAGAACATTATGCAAGTGGAGAAGCAAGTGACGCACTTGCTGCTGATTGTGAGACTGATGATATGTGAGACTGAGACTGATGATATATATATATATATATATATATATATATATATATATATATATACTGT
>Ga0209367_1011437_pt1 | contig 11769 bp, 5 predicted proteins | sample WorMetLIZISLAND2_FD_187412 | JGI IMG/M metagenome (GOLD analysis project Ga0209367, IMG submission 187412) | Marine gutless worms symbiont microbial communities from Max Planck institute for Marine Microbiology, Germany - Olavius geniculatus... ... | reverse complement strand
GAATAGTCAATTATTTGCAGTTTCGCACCATTAAATTAGTCTGAAACATGCATAACAACACTAATTGTACCTATTTCAGTCATTTCTGAAGCATTCTGGGGTGGCGGACCTAATGTAAATTTTTACCTTAATGCATTGTAACGGGCTAAATTCCATTAGAGCGACACAAACGGGTTTGTCACGGACTTTGTCGCAAACATCTCGACATGTCGAGATGGTTTGTGTCCGCAACTTTCGTGATTTGTGTCCACGACTTTGCCCGCGGGGAAGTTTCGGTGAAAGTCGGTGTAATGGAATTTGGGCTTTACACACAAATATAAAACAGTTTCACTATTTCGCCTTTCATACCGACACTAGGCCTAGCGAACTGCACACGCACGCACACACACATACCTCGCTGTATTATTCGCCACATCTTTGTCTTTTCAGCCGCCGTCAGATATCAGAATAACCGCCATCAGTGACCTTAATGCATGTACTCCATACCAATGCTCTCAAACTCGTCAGAAAAAAATCTTCACTTTCCCTTACACCAGATACGAGACAAAAAATAAACAAAACAGACCGGAAATGGGAAAACATTAAATAAGTAAAAATGCTATAAGACAATTTTCAGTTCACGTACCGTACTACAAAACAAAAAAGCCCAGCTATCGCTAAGGAAGACGCGCTACAGCCTATACAGTTTTTGTTGCAGTACTGACCTTTAAGATCATTTACGTTTAATGATTTTCATGTTATTTGAAAGGCAAGTAATCAATAGCAACATAGGCCCTAGCTATTAATCAATCAATCAATCAATCAATCAATCAAAACACATTTGTACAGCGTATTTGTTTTTAATAGTTTTTTTTTCCATGGAAGCTTCGCATTAAATTTTTAAAAAATGTAGGCTACACAAATATTGCATAAACCTATTTTTAGTAGCTTACTTGCGGTCTAGATTTTACGATTTAGCACGCTTTATATTTTTATATGTCTGACGAATAGTTATGTAGGCCTACTATGCTCACTTCGTAAGATGTAAAACAATAATTACGAGTAATTTTGGTTTGGTCCAGTGTACATTTTTTTACTTATTTTTCTATAAGCTTAGCTGTTTCTCGTCGACATTTTCGCGAAGTAGGAAGTGAAACGACTGCGTCGACAAGTCGATTTTGTTAGCTCAACTGCAGTGTAGACTCATCGACCGGTTGATAGAACGTTTGTTTGTTAAAATTGCTTAGGGCCTAACGATTATTTGTATTTTGTCGCTAAGCTTGTTTGTTCAGGTCGATGTTATGCATAAAACAGCTTTGATGATGTTACTGTTATTCGTTGTTCTTTCATCAATAAGCTTTTTCAGTCAAATGTTCTCAGTGACGTCTTTGGCCGCGTTACTAACTGTCTACATTTTAAACCTTTGAGTTGACGATAGAAAAATTTGAACGAATTGCATAGAGGTCTAGGGATTTGACAACAAAAGTGAGTTTAATATAGAAAGTAACTCCACTCTGGGAGTTTTGCGCAATAAAATTACCCAGCAGGTTGGGCTGCCTGACTCACGCAGTGAAGCTTGAAAGAACATGAACAATGCACACTGCTGCAGTGTGCACTGTTCATGTTCTTTCAAGCTTACCAACCACCGTAATACCTCGTTTACACGATCGAGCAAACGTCGAGCAAACGTCGAGCAAATGTATTGAAAATAGACGTGCTAATTGCTCGACGTCTGCTCGACATCTGTTCGATGTTTGGTAGCATTCATCCAGCTAGCTCGACGAGCTATATGGTAATTAGCATGCTAATTAGGAGGGCGGGCGGATTGTAATCGAAAGGTTGTAATCGTGATCAGCTGTCGGCTAAGCTTAGGCCTATATTTGAGCCAGGGGTATGGTTCCATCAGGCCTGCTTGATGATTGCTCGATGTTTGCTCGATCGTGTAAACGGGGTATAATAGTCTTTGGCGCTACAGACCGTAGGCTGTAATTTATTATAGCATTTCGATGAACTTCATCAGAAGACGTGGTTTGTCGCTATTTTGTCACATAGCTCGGTCGTCTTATTGTCTGTCCAATGCAATGCATAACATTGGACAGATTCTAAAATCACTTGAGCGTCCGTGCGTGCGTTCGTCGAACTTTTGAGGCGCCATATCTCCATAACAATGCAAGATAGACGCATGGTCACAATGGACCACCCATAGGAAGTCACCCACCGCGAGTCGAATGGTCACGTTACCGATGACGTCATTTTCCAGGCGGCAGTTAACAAGGTCAAAGCACTACGACCGAGACCAGATCAAGGCCAAATGCTTAAGGTCAAGGCCAAAACCAGTTTGAAAACCGAGGCCAAGGCCAACATTTTGGCCTTGAGATTACTTTGGCCTTGAGGACTTAATTATTTCTGCGTTACAGTATTTGCAAATATGCCACGGCCAATCTTAAAACCACAATAAAGTTAAGCCCGAGGCCAGAAAAAGAGGCTAAGATCGAGACCAAAGGCATTGTTTAAGACTGTAGTTAACGATAAAACAATAGAAGTGACAATGACGTCGTAACTTTTATGGTAATAACAAGGCCAAAGCACAACGACCGACGCCAGACCGAGGCCAAATGCATAAGGCCGAGGCCGAGGCCGAAACTATGGCTTAAAGGCCGAGACCGAGACCAAGACCAAATACTTCCTTGAGACCGCTTTGACTTCGAGGAATTAACATCTCTCTGTGACAGTATATAACGAGGCCAAGGGCAGAACTACGAGGTTGAAGTTGACGCCAAAAGGACGAGGCCGAAATTAAGACCGAAACCAATTATTCACCGTCGAGGCCAAGACTGAAACCAAAAGTACAACTATTAAAGTCAGAGTGACATCGTAATTTTTTACGGTACGTCTGAGACTAGGCCGTGGCTAAATGCTTAAGGTCAAGGCCCAGACCGAGGCCATTGTTTCGAGGCCGAGGCCAAAAGTTTGGCCTCGAGTCCACTTTTGCCTGGAGGACTTAACATATTTGTGTGATAGTATGTGAAAACAGTCGATTATTTGTTACAGAACTTTACCTACAACCAGCAAAATTGCATGGGTCAGAAATGACCCATTCAGGCGTTCTAGGTATAAGGAAAATCCCGGCGTTCTAGTGTTAATAGCACCATGACAAATTGAAGCTGAGCAGAAATCTGAAAGTTGTTTAGTTTTAGAACTTTACCTGCTGCTGACGTATAAGACTAATTGCTTTGATGGAATAATGAACGTTTGGCCCATATCGAAAATCTGAAAGCAAAACGTCTGGGTGTCGGCTCTGACGGGTCAGAATTATCTCGTGCCTATACGACCTTTAAGTGCGCAACGACAGAGCGGCATCTTTTTTCCAAAATCGAAATCGCAAATTTCACTGTTTTCCAGCTGCAGAGGTTTTATGCATTGCAATGTAAATGAGCTGCCACCATTCGCAGACTTTAAGCTGGTATGCTGAAGCACAGCTGTCATTAATAATTTTGTATGTAGGCCTAATTTGAAATTCTACTGCAGTAGTGCCAGCAATGTAGTTATATGTTTGGTGTAATTTAGCAACGAAAGCATTAGCAATGCAGGCTGTTGCGACAGAATTAACTGTAGCGTGGTCTGTATGTCTGTCTGTATGTCTGTTACAGTCGTTTAGCATACAAAAGCCACTGGACGGAATGGAGTGTCATTTTCTGCGACGATCGCGTATCCCAAGTAGCATTGTGTTGTGTTCCGGTTCTCAAAGAACACAGACATTGGGGTCAAAATCCCGAGTAAAGCAATAGCTTATCGTGCTGAATTACTTTAACCGTTTCTACTCTATTTATAAAATTAATGAATAATAATTTTTAAAAATTGCATGTGATGATTTGAATTGGAAAGCAGGGAAAGGGAAATGCAGCCGTGTGAAAGTGAGAAAACGTTGTCTTTGTCTGCTGCGCTATATTTTCACCTTTTCACCGCCAACACCAACAACATTACTGATGTAAATTAAATTTATTGTAAGTACGAATGCATCGATTACAGCTGCTTTATGCTCGCATTGTTATTGCGCCTCTATTTTTGTTTCCTCGTGAATTCAGTTCTTGCCACAGTAAATATCAACCATAAAAAAACTTTGTTTGTGTGCTTGCAGCATTTTACTTCTTGCGACTTAACGGTGAAATAGAACAATGTCGACAGAAAAATCCGTAACTGAAGATCTCACAACTTGTACTATCTGTCTAAATCTGTGCGACAATCCAAAGTCACTGCCCTGTATTCACGGGTTCTGCCTCAAATGTCTTCAAGGTTACTTTAAGGACAAGCACCCAGGAGATAAAGCACCTTGTCCCATATGTAGGAAAGAGTTTCAGATCCCGCCAGAAGAACTTGATGGTCTTCCGCATCACTTCTTCGTACAGCAGCTGGTAGATGTTCGAAAGGCTTCCACTACAGAGTCTGAGGAAGTGCTTTGTGAGGTGTGTACCGTGTGTTCGGAGGAAAGCGAAGATTCGGACAAGATTCCAGTAGCCTCCATGTACTGTATCGACTGCAGTCAGAAGTTATGTCAGCAGTGCAGTCGACCTCATAAAAAATTGAGAGGTGGCGCTCACCAGGTGACACCATTGGGCGTTGAGGTCGAGCAAGAACTGATCCATCTGCGAGCAAGTTTATGTGATAAACACAAAGAAGAACAGGTTAAATTATACTGCCGTGACTGTGACGAGAACATTTGCCTGATGTGTTCAGCTGTCAAGCACAGACACCACAACAGCGTCGAGATACCAGAAGCAGCAGACAATTTCAGATCCAGGATTTATGATGATAGTACGATGATTCAATTGGCCGTCAATGGCGTTCGTCAGCAGTCGAGAGAAGCAAAGCAAAGTGCAGACGAATTAAGCATTAAGGTGGAAAATATGATGAAGCAAGTTCGTGCAACTGCGAATGAAATTAAGCGTTCAGTTGACGACCAAGAGAGCGTAGTAATCAAGGAGCTGGAATTGGTGACGCACGAAAGTGAGAAACAAGCGGTTGGTGTAGAGGGAACATGCCAGCTTGCACTAATGTCAATGGAAAGCTTCCAGAGATATTCCCGAGAGCTGTTGGAAAAAGGTCGACCGAGTGACATCACAAGAGCTGCCTGTCAGTTACATGACCGAGCTACTGAACTGCTGAACAATGACGTCACTGCAGTCAAGTACCACCCACCTCACGTCACCTTCACACCTGTTGACGTCACACAGATCAGAGGTCTTAACTTGATCGGAAAAGTGACTGTCGCTACTAAAACCAAGCCAGGTAACTGATGTTAACTGTGTGTTTACAATGTGTTGTTCATGCGTTTTGCCGGCATTTGTTTTAGCACAGAGCCTGCATCTTTTCAGAGTTTTTTGTTTTGTTTTTTTGGTGAATGTTTCATTTTTTGCAGGAGCATATTACACTGTGACTAATAGTTATCTTTGTTGTCATCGCTCATCACTGACTTACATCAACAAGCAAAAACAGCAACAAAAAGAAACAAAACAAGCAAGCTCGAGATTTTGTCATATGAATTATTCATTAGTCTATCTGGCGAATATATGAACCAGAATATAACGACATGTTTTTTGACTTACACGATGTAGCATCATGCTGTTATTATGGTTAGCATGCATTGCAGAACAATATTAAGTGTTAGATTGAGAATGCAACGCGACACGTGGCATACTGTTGCTGTAAGTTAGTACAATTTTTTTGCAATTGCATAATCGTTTTTGTCATTGTGTGTTGACAAAGAATCGTCACCGCCATCAGTACTATGCGTTGAGACGGACCGAGAGAAAGAACTCGCTCAGCAGCTGAAGCAAGCCGAGGACAGAGAAGGACAGCAACAGCAGCAGCTGGACAAGATGAAAGATGTCGCCAGCGGGCTTCAGAAAATATTCTTCTCGCAGCGCAGTAGTAAGATTTGTGTTTGCAACCTTGTTTATTTCATGCCAGTCTTTTGAATTAGTATTTGCGCATACACATTTTGCCATTAACTTGGTTCTAGTTTTACAATTTGTGTGAATAGGCCTACATGAACGCCGTAGTGCTAAGGCGACAGTGACGTTTTTATTACGTCTTGTGAGCGTTGCTTTTATTTGAAATTTATTATGGCAGAGATACCAACAGCTCCCAGTTGTCATTAGAAGTGGTTTAGTAGTTAGTGTATCGGAGTCGTAAAGTTGAGGCTGCAATTTTAATCTCACCGCGAAGCATTTGCAAGCAACCTAGTTTCCATCTACTGCATATTCCAGTCAACTCAACCTCAGCCAGATGGGAAACGATTAGTATCTTATGGGCTACAAAAGGTTACAAAAGCCTAGTGTGGCTGGTTGGGGCGGTGGTATGTCTGCTAGCTGTACTCGGAAGTGCGAGCGCCAATTGTTCGCAGATGCGGGCAATGGATGGCCGCAAAGTGTGCCACGGTTTCATTAACTGCCACAATCAGATGCTATTTCCAAGACTATAATGTGTTTCTGGTCACGTGTCTCATTGTCTGACTGATATATGTATAACCCAATAACAATCACTAGGCGTTGACGTTACTGTAAGCATTAGTTTATTGCGAAATTTCTGCGTAGTCGTGACTAGCTGCAAACTGGCCTAAAAAGCAACAAAGGTTTTCGTCGCAGCTGCATCAGATACTGATTTCTGAGAGTTTTTGCACGTTAATACGTGTATTATGTTTAAAAAGCTCTGTAATGATGCAACTAATATATGATGCGATTTTTAATGATCACTTTATTGCAAATAAATTGCTTGGTTCGCTGGTGAACAATTTTGAGACAGAGTTGATGTTTGACGTTTGATACTTGATGTTTGATAAAGCTTTAAAATGTGGTGGCTTACTTTTGAGATAACCATACGATGCCATAATTTCTGCGAATAGATTCATTAGGTCGAAGAAACTTTACAGTAATAAATTTATCAGTTACGACCAAAAAAATTGTTTGTACCTCAACGTTTCTACTTCCACTTGGCACTTACTCTGCCGAGGATCGGTGGAAGTCGAAACGTTGAGGTACAAACAATTTTTTCGTCGTAATTGATGAATTTATTACTGTAATGATGCCATAATTTGCAACCGCGTCGAACTAAATTTCACTTAATGATTATTTATTGGTATTGCACACTGGCGTAGCCACAGGGGGTCACTGGGGGCAGGTGCCCTCTAGGAGCCTAGATATTTACTCAAAATAGCGCCAAAAATGCACTAAAAATGTCATTTTGCACACAAAAAAATCCACAAATTTTTTGGGAAAGAAGCACAGTCCCCTCCACAGACCCATTCCTGTGGGGAGAGGACACCCCTTCCCTTACTCAATCCCTCAAGTGCCTTCATTACAACTAGATTCTGGCTACGCCACTGGTATTACACTAATTGCATGCCGTGTTTGGAATACAGTGGGTCACGTGATCACAACACTGGCAGAAAGAACACCAATCTGGGGAGTGGCGACACTTGACAACCATCTCTACGTGCTGCGTGCAGGCAAGTCTTCAGAACAGATTGAAGTCTACGACGTCGACTCTTTCTGCTTTCTGCACTATCTCACTGTTCCCGGACTTGGTACTGCAGCTGACATTGTAGTCTGTGAACACAGTCGTTGTGCTTACGTTTCAAATCATTTACGCAACTCTGTGCATAAAGTACCATTGTCAGGCGACGCAACAACACAGTGGCCTGTAAATGACGAACCCCGTTTTCTGTCTCTCACAGTCAAACACAACCTGCTTGTCACATGCTTCAGAGTCCGTAAGATAAAAGAATTCACCACAGACGGTCAGCTACTGCGTGAAGTTGTACTACCGCAGGATGTTTGCACACCATGGCACACTCTCCAGTTGTCTAGCGGCGAGTTGATTCTCTGCCACGGTGAGCCTGATGACCAATTGCACCGAGTGTGTCAGATAGATTCTGAAGGGCAAGTGGCGAAGTCGTTCGGGGGACCTAGAGGTTCAGGCAGCCAAGGCATGAATACGCCCGCTCACATGGCTCTTGATTTTAATGATTTTGTGTTTGTTGCCGATCTAAACAACTGCAGAGTGTTGCTGTTGTCTCCCACGTTGACCTATGTACGTGACGTGGTGTCACGTGACCAACTTAAGTGGAAACCTCTCAGACTGTCTCTTGACGTTCAGCGACGTCGTTTGTACGTCGCCGTCAACGAGTGGAAAGATGGCAAACATACAGCCGGGCGGGTTGTGGTTGTTAAAGTCTAATAACATTCACACACGATTTTATTCAAGAAGCGTTGCACAAAGTAACTGACAAAATCTGATTACTAAATTCTTACTTTATAAGAATCTTTATTCGCACTCTGGGTGCAGCAGTAATACACAATACAAATACAATGCTAAAAAGAAAAACACGCTGATCTTTGGAGTAATATTCATACTGAATACTAACATTCTTAACTCATTCGCTTTAACCAAGCTGCAGTTTTTTCTTTGCAAAGCGTGCTGAAAGATTGATGTTGTGTGATAGGATTGTTCGAGTGTGCAGTCAGTGTATGACTGAGATATTCCATCAGTGCATAACTAAGATAACATCTATGTTATTGCAACGTTGTCTTATTATGCCTTACTTATTATGTGGCCGTCTTAAATATAAGCCGCATTACATGTTTTGCCAATCCTTCTGTATATATTTTGTGGGGCTACAGAAAGTCAAAAATAAAAAAAATAAATAAGGAAAAACTGAAACCGGGGTAAACGTTACTCAGTGTAAGAGTCGCCAGTGTGTGCCACTTTCTTATTTCCAAAATTTAATGTCATCGGATCAAAAACGTGTTGAAAATGATGACTATGCGCCCTGATTCTTTCTGAGACTTTGGCGCTTTATAAATCATTTACTTACTTACTTACTTACTATTTCGCCTACGTTTACAAACGGCTGGGGGATTTGCCCACTGCGCACTGCACGCTAGGAACACTGAATGTGGATGACCGCATACGTGTCGTCATGAAGCGTGGCGACATCGTTGCTTTAATACAATGTATATTATTATATTTGCGTCAGCTGTTTGTTTATTCATTAATACTAACGGCAGTGATGAGTGTTATGAAAATTTTCTTACTTCGTTTACTAACATACAGCTGTGGTGTATAGTACTGAATGTAAGGCTTTACAGCCGCTTGATGTTGCTGTGGGTAGGCCTATAATGCGTTGTATGTTCGGCGATTTAAAACAAACTGATTTTGAGTGAGCTAATCGCTTAACCGAAGCTTTTAACTTGACTTAGGCTATGATGCATATTGTGCATATGCTTAGACTGATCACATTCTCTGTTGTTAGGCAATAATAAAAATTATTTCTTGTTTGACACACTGTATGACTGTATAAGTCTCGATCATTAGCAACTGCTGAAGATCTTAAAAACCTGTTAAGCTGCTGTCTTCATGATTCTGCTGAAGTGGATATTGCTAATAAAAGGCCGATCTAGCTGGTTTCGAGCTGATAGAATTAAAAGCTATTTTTAATTGTCTTTTATTAAAATTATTAACATGGATTTCAATTTTTTATGAGTGTTGTATGGGGTAAAATCGAAAATTGAAATACAGAAATTACAGGCAACACACAGTTAGGCCTACATAAAATGATTATATACAACTAACGCAACCATAATTAGCTTTAATTTTTGCACTACCGTCACTTGGGCTTATTTCACTATCAATCTAAGTAATGAATTTTTTTAAGTTTCCAAAGTTCCGGTTTTTTAATCGTAAAATAAGCAATACAAGAAAACTGAGGTGTCGCCAGGAAATCGCTTGATGTGACACTTAATTGATTTTGATAGTCACTGTATAAGAATGCTTAGAAGTATTCATGAGCTGTATTTTTGCCGAGGCTGATATTAACAGCATGCACCAATGCTTATTCAAATTTTTATGGTGAGTTTCGAAAAATGATTTATGCAATACAATACATGATAACCGTTTCAAAAAAAATTCAAGGTTGATCATTTTGGTACAAATTAAAAAGCGCATATGCGATTTCTGTTGGTGATCAATATGTCGATCAAAGTCTCATCTAGCCTGTTATCTGGAAACATTGATTGTGGGTAATTTGCTACGTTATTATACATTAGCCACTCCACCCTTAATTTAGCCGGAATTTTGGGGGTGTTTGTCTATGATTAGTCGTACGATTAGTTTTCGAATAAACCCAGTCCTTTGTCAAGATACATCAACGTTACAGATGGACGGACAGAGGGGCGATATGAATAGGCTATTCTTTGCTTCGGTTTTTCCTTAACTTCACTAATACTTTTACCACAGAACTCCGTCTCTAACGTACGGATCCGTGTAACTCGTCTTTATTAGACATACAATTTAATTGCTGCGATTGTGCTGAAACGTGGGCGGATGTTTGCGCGGATTTGCGGCGTTACTGTGGACCGATATTTTGCCGATCCGCAGACCGCTTGCCGAGCAAATGGCAGCAGGGAGTTCTTGACGAGGAAGGGAAGGGGACAGGGAGAGAGAGAGAGTGAGATGTTGAAGGGTCGGTAAATCTTCCTCTGTGTAAACTTCGACGAACGATGCAACGATCACATCGTTCATCACGCGCATCTATAACCTTTCAACACCGCGGCGGATCGTTCAAGCATTTTAAACCGGAATGGCTGATTAAAAGTAAACTATATTGAATAGTGTACGGCAGAACTGAGTGATGCTATAGGCCTATAGTGTGTGATGCGTCAAGTGATTATTGTAATTGGCAACATCAAAGCGAGAAGTCGCTAGACTCTGTAAGCGAATAATAGCTAGAGATTCTCGCTGCAGAAACTGCCAGAAAGTCTGCAGTGTCAGCGGTGCAGATAGCCAGCCGTTAACAGAATATCGATAGCGAGAGTTTGACAGAGGCATGCCGAGAAAAAAAACAGTAGCTAACGAAAATCGTGGCAGTTTTTTGTTTGAGTTTTGAAAGTAAAACAGGATCCCGTGTGTAGTTCTCAAGACCGCGGTATTGGTCTCGAGGCGTCTCGAGAACAAAAATAGGAAAGTTTTGGTCTTGGTCTTGACAAAAAACTTTGGATGATTTTGGATTAAAATATTTTGACAGCAGTTAACTAGTTATGGAGTCAAATCAAAGACGTTACAACGCCTTTTGAGTCAAATACAGGTCTATAAATTTTGTTATTATGTTTACTATCGACTGGCACCATTTTTAGCATTCATGCATTGCATACTTTAAGAGATTGACTTTGACGAAAATTTTTAATCAGCGAGTGACATTAGTACCGTACGTTAAACATTTAACGCTACATGAGAAAGCTTGGTCGCTTGGTCTCGATTTAAAAAAAATCTTCTTTGCATAACTGACGGGATCTCTCAGATTTTTTTACTGTGGCTTTTTGCTTACAAATTGGAGGAGCGGTGCAAGCATTGAAAACTATGCATTTTACTCTCTGCTTCTTTATGTTTGCGGCGCGGATATTTTTATCACCGCATGATCAGAATGGACGCCGCAGCCGAAGTTCCATTGTAGTAGGACGTATGCCGCGTACGACACGAAAAACATTCTATCGCCGTCCCGCGCGGGCTTTCTGCTTGTAGACGTAAGCGTAGCTATTAGTTTCGGCTTTTCGCGCATGCTTTAACCACTGGCGTAGCCATAGGAGGGCACTGGGGGCACGTTCCTCTTACACGCCTAATCGGTTACTCAAAATATGCACCAAAACGCATAATTTTAGCACAAAAAAAATCGAATTTCTTTTGCGAATTTTCTTTTCTCCAGACCCTTCCCATGGTGGGGAGGGAGACCCTTTTTCC
>Ga0209367_1011435_pt1 | contig 11770 bp, 6 predicted proteins | sample WorMetLIZISLAND2_FD_187412 | JGI IMG/M metagenome (GOLD analysis project Ga0209367, IMG submission 187412) | Marine gutless worms symbiont microbial communities from Max Planck institute for Marine Microbiology, Germany - Olavius geniculatus... ... | reverse complement strand
CTTGTATAACACATCTGATGTGATGTGATGTATCTCCGCCAAGGTGAACGTAGTGAACATTGGAGGAGATTAAGACATTGGTCGTTCTGTCCGTCGTTGTGTGTGTGTGTGTGTGTGTGTGTGTGTGTGTACACGATGACTCATCTCTATATGTCATTCACTTGGCGGATATATGCACTCTTACGAACGCCTTCTAGTTTAAAGTTTTGATTGATGGGAATAATTTTCGGCTTACCGGTATATCCGGATTAGAATAAATAATTAGATCAAAGCTCATGAGACGCGCGACAGCCTAGCAGTTCCTGTTTGCAGGTTGTCTTGGTCTATCTCCATCCATTTCGTAGCAATTCACTTTTGAAATCTGCATGCGCCGCAGCCACAAATTGCAAAAATAACACTAAAAACCCATCTATTTTAGGGGTTCAAGATCATTCAAGGTCATCGATGTTGACACCACTAAAAGCTTGGCACTATTGCTTATTATGACAACCAGACGTCTATGCCTATCTGCAACCGTTTTCACGCTACACCAGCCAATAGCGGTAAAATAACCACTTTTTAGGAGAAGGGGGGTAGCCGTCTTTAACGCAAACCTGCGCAGGCCTCCTTGAACCTAAGGGGTTGGGACTTTAACAGCTAAAATCTATGTTTAATGTTAAAAATTACATATGCAGGTTGTCTTGGTCTGTCTCCAGCCATTTCGCAGCAATTCACTGTTGAAATGTGCTCTGCAGCCAGAAATTGCGAAAAATTCAACAACACCCCTCTTTTGGGGATTCGAGGTCGTTCAAGATCATCGATTTTGACAAATCTAAAAAGCCCGTCACCAGTGCTTGCTATATGACATGCAGCAAGTCTGTACTTACCTGCAACCGTTTTCACCCTATAAAAGCCAATAGCTGCAAAATAACGTCTTTTTAGAGGGGGTATCTTTTTGACGCTCTCGTTCTAGGGGAATCCTCTTATCCACCGGCGCAAATTTTTGTCGCTATAAACTACAGTCCTTGGGACAGCCCGCAGTAAAGATCTCGTGATCCTAGCTTGCATCGTTTTGACACAATACCGCCGTGTGACGGACGGACGGACAGGCGGACGAACGCCTAAACGATGGTAAAGACGCGCTTAGCACTACGTGCTGTCGCGCGTAAACATTATCGTAAAACAGAACCGTCAGTAATTCTGCTAGAAATGCACGCAGCAAACTGTTCATGCATAATCACAACTGTTCGAAAAGATTTTCGGCATACAAAAATGCGGCGACGAATTCGGCTATTGGCTATACGGCTTGGGGGTTTTAACAATAACCGATTGGGATTGAACAAAGACTGGAACACGCAAACGCCGACGTCATTCGACAGGCTGCAGTTACGTACGTGAACGCTGTTCCTTAGAGCTCTTTAAGGATATAAGCATTAAAGCTATCCGGTGATTAATTTTTAAAGGAGTTAATCGAGCGCTCGCTTTTTCAGTTTAATCGCGCATTAATCGTAGTTTATGTGGTTTGCGTTGCAAGTGGGCGTCATCAACGAGAGGCCGTCTTGCAGCTAGACATAGCTTAAATAACGCCAGAGAAGTTCAACTTCTGCTGGATCCTGATGCCATAGTTATACATTTTGCCAATGTTCTATAAGCACTGGGGATAGTGGTAAAAAAAGAAAACTGCTACTACAAAGTAGTTGTTGCAATGTCACTGCGTCAAAATTTTTAACGGCGTCAGTTTTTTTTAATTATGCCAAATTTATTAACAGATTTATTGGACAGTTCTGTTTTAAACTGAAACGTCTGATAGTGTTCATTCATTTTGACAATACATCAGCTATGGATCTACGGGGCTGCAGTTATCCATGCAAGGGTTACGGAAAATAATTCGCAACTCGCCAGATAGTTCGATATGCATTGTTAAGTGCGGCCTTTTGATATTAGCATGTAATAAATTTGCCGGATGCGCATCGGACTGCATGAAAGCGTAATGCAGTGTTGAGACGTGCTCGGACTTGTCCATCAGGTCGGGGTGGAAAATATCACGACCCTCGAAATCTACATGTCCGAGTTATTTTCGAAATAAACTACATTTCGACGACTAAGCAATGTTTCAACTTCAATTTCAAGTTCAAATTTAAAGACACAATGTCTTGGTATTGGATGCAGAAGCACTCCTCGCGATGTAACATCTGCACTGCCGAGTGCGGCAATCACTTCAGTTCATGTGCAGACTCCATTACTACGATTTCTCGTGGACTTGCTGTAAGCCTGCAGAATGTTGTTGAACATTATCTACAACAAGTCGCAGCAACAATTTGTCCCCTGAGCTACACGTCATTTCCATTTATTGTAGATCCTTTGTACATCTTGTTGTACTAAATACCGTACCACAGTAAATCGAAGTAAATAGAGTTGGGGGTTTTAAGAGCGATTGAACGTTGTGCAGGAGGGATGTTGGATGTAGCAAACAGCCGAGTCGCTGAAGCTGAAGCAACGTCAACAATGACGTCAACAATGACCTGATGTACCGCGCGGCCTCTCCACTCCAGTCAGCCGAATGGCACTAAAACGCAACTATCTGAAGCCATTTGATTCGCGGAATACTTACGTCACGGCATATCTCTCCGTGCAACTCCCCCTCCTACCCCCGTCGGGCGGAGCTGTCGGTCGGCAGCGGCAAGGCAGTGCTCGTCGACGTCGTCGGCACGGCAATTCGTGGACGCGGCGTCGAATGGCTGCGTTCATTGGTAGTCGAACGGCGTCACGAGCGTCAATTGACCGCGCACCCACCATAATAAACCGGTGCCAAGCGACAGAAGCGCCAGCTCCCAAGTGACCGTAAATCTTCACCCCTCCACCAACAACGCACGAAGCCTCCCGACCACCGGCATTCGGCGGCAGTGCGCGCGCCCTATAGCAGCCGACGCCGCCACCGACGCATATTCCTAAGTGAAACGGACTGGATGCGTTACTACACGCGAAAAGCTCTAAATAACATGCGGGACGTGTGTGTCACAAAAATTAGCCGAGCATTCAGCGGCATCGGTCCGTTCTCCTGCTGCTGCCGAGTTTTTTACTTGGCGCTTATAAACGGCAGCGTCGCGGCGCACAATCCTACAACGAGGGACACATTTATTCATTCGCGGTTTCTCCGTACACCGGACTACAACGTCTATATGCAATGCACATTGCACAATGAGTTCAGTTGCCAGATGGAATCCGTGCGACTACCGCATTTGAAGTGTTCTTGCGCATAAAATCAACCATTAGAAGTTGGCATTACGTCATAAAATTGTATACATTGCATACTATTTTTATCTCCGAGAATGGAACAGAGTGAATTGAAAGAGATTATGAGATTGGCCGTTCTGTCCGCGTGTGTATGTGTCTGTCTGTCTGTTTTTTCTGTCTGTCTGTGTACACAAATTGGCGGAGATATGCACTCTAATGAGCGCCTTCTAGTTTTCCCTGTTTTCGATCTTCATACCGAGTAGGCTAACCTTGAATGATCTTGAAAATAATACACTAAAGACTACAAACTATAAATGTCTGCTAAAAAATTTTGACAATCAATAACTCAGTACATTTGATGGAGCTATATATGAGTGTGACGAAAGCTTTATGGTTTCGTTTAATGCATCACTGTGGATTATAAGCTTCCGTAACGTAGGTCTAGTCTGACATTAAGGTTAGCAAATGTTATCGTCACGTGCGCGCACCGGGCCACACGCCACACCCAGCTAGGGGAGAAAAACTGATAAGTAGGTCAAAGTAAGCAAAGTTATGGAGCGCAGAATATCAGCGAGACTTGCCGAGTCTGAGCCGAAAACAGCTGATCAAAAATCTGGCGCAAATTCCTAATAAGCTGCATAATTGCTCAAAACCTGAACAGCTAGCAATGCTAGCAATGCAATCTGATTGCTAAGCGGCTCTTTGGCGTAAATTCAGCGTCGACTTGATAGAATACGCTAGCAAGGCTTATGCAAATTTCTGTCTTAAAACCCAAACTGCAGGTCTGCAGTTGGTTGTTGCTGAGATCTTTTGCACAAGTACAGCAAGTGTGTAACAGATCAGTTGAGTCTCATTTCCATTCGGCCGGAAGAAACTTCGTCTGTGGTCCGTACAGTCAGCTGATTGACCGTTACACTAATGCCAACTGATCCCGCAGCTTGGCTTGTCGTTCAATCGCTGCACACACTGATTGCTCTAGATAGGTTTAGCTATCACGCGTGTATCCTTAGATACTGTTAAGTAGCACAGGAAATTAGGAATAGCACGCAGCGTCTGCGAGATTGCACAGATGCATAAGTAGTTCCACGGTGCTAGTTGAAAGCAATCTAGTCGGGCTTTTATTACTTCTATTAAGGATTTCACATGACAGTGTGTCATGACTAATGAAGGCAAAAAGTTGGGTCGTAGATAAACCCCTGAATCTATAATTAAACAGCCGCCAATTCTCCGTCTGAAATAAACCTGAACATCTATATTACTGCGCAACAAAGACTGAATATATTTGATTACCAATATTATACCTCCGCCGAAGGAAAGAGATTATGTTTTTATCTTGTCTGTCTAATTACTCAGAAGTTTAAACGTTATAAACAGATTTTGACTGACGAACTTTCGGACAGTCACACTACGCCAACAGCGTTTGAACAAAAGTTTGAACAAAAGTTTGTATTCTCCGAATGCCTCTTGAAAAAGAATAAAAAAGAAAAAGTGACAAAAACCCAGCTGATAGCCGACGTACTGGTTGGCAGTGACTTTCAAGGTCATTCAAGATCAGTAATTTTTATTTCATCTGGAATGGCGTATGCCACTTTTTATTAGTGAATTATAGTAACCATAATCCCATCTCTCACCGTTTCCGAGATACGGCCACTTATAGCTTGAAACTTTTCTTTAAAAATTGGGGCCAAACCGCTGCAGATGAAAAACATAATCACTATTAACAGCCTATAGGAAGTCACCAGCGCCTTATCGCTGACCCCCTACTACTAACCGTTTAGCGACAATACATCTGTGACGGACGACGGGCGAAGGACGGACGACAAACCGTACCATAAGGCTGACAGTTACGTAAGTACGGTCGGCTAAAAATAAACAATATTTAAGCCCCATTTCTAAACAGCACTGCATGCTGTCATGCATGGGCACATTAGATCGCAAGCCATGAATATACCGTCAGAGATGATTATAGTTGCTCTACCGCTGACTGACCAATCATGTGGTCGGTGATCGTTTATGAGTTCGCTGAACGTATACAGGCCATAATACAGTGCACGGTTATACAGCATGGTTAGCGTTCAATTGCTCGTTCATCGACGGCCAGGCGATGGTGGACGCTTCTATGCTGAAGAAACAAATGATGTGCACTGACCAAAATGACGACAGTATTAAGGAACAAAAACTCATCTCTTCGCCCCTGCCCACACAGACGTCTGCCAGCGCCTCTTAAGCTACGGCGCTATGGCACAAAGCATTCAGAATTTCATTAATATTATTATTTATTTATTTGTATCAGGCAACAAGGCCCATAAACATCATAAACACGAACAGAAAAAGACAGACAGACACAGAGATATTATTTCTTCAATGCAGTTTATTGTTATTATTAAAGCTATACAGAAAGCCAAAAATGCCAGAAGCTATTGGAAAAACCTAAGGTCCGATGCGCCACTTGTGACAAAAATGTCGAGATGGAAAAAGGTCCAGAGGATGCAAAAAGTTGACAGCCGATGGAATAGAAAAAAATAGCTTCGCGTTTCAGTCACACGGTTCAACTCTGACAGTGAATGGCTAACTCAGTAACTCAATGACTGAAACAGCGTTTCAACGGGGGCGCTGAAAATGATGGACATGAAAATGGCGGACCATCAGAATGTCCAGGCATGAATTTGACGGACGTGAAATTGACCGACCAAGTGTCCAGACATGAAATTAACGGACATGAAAATAAAGGACAAATTTAGACAAATTGGAAAAACATAAAGTAGCCCGACATGAAATTAATGGACATAAAGTTAACGGACATAAAATGCAAAACATGTTTCAAGCGGCTGAATATACGGGCCTATATTTAGTAGACTTCGATTTGTTATTGCTCACCTGTAGCTAATTTTAGATAAATGTTTTCGTAATATTTTATGCATTTCAACATATTATGGGCCTACATATGCATATTATGCAACTTACTTTGCTGTTGTGACTTGTGTTCTGCCTTTGTTTTAAAAAGAATTGCACACTGCATTGTAATGTAATTTATTTACAAACGATATAATATCTTGTTCTCCAATGTCATGTCCGCCAATTTCATGCCTGGACACTTGGTCCATCAATTCACGTCCGTCAAATTCGTGTCCGGCATTTTCAGTCAATCCGTTCCTACAGTGAATGTTTGGGACGTGTAGGATAATAATTAAAATACTTAATATAATAATAATAATAATTAATATTATTACTAATACGATTTTTCATACCCCCGGTAGTAAAGGTTCCCGGAAGTTAACGTTATCGTGATTATGGACGTGCGATGAAATGGTAAGACTGGGACCTTGGTTTGATGTGGCGGAGATGTAAAATCCGTAATGTCTGTGACAATCCGTATCATCATCACATTGACAAGCGCAAGTTCTTTAACAATAAAAACATGAAAATGCGTTTTAAAATATTTAAACATTAGCATAAAAACGTCTCATGGTGTGTTGTGTCCGTCCGTAAGTTAACAACTGACTTTCAACAACAATTCTTCATCATCATCATTATTAACAAGAAATTTGAGCTAATGCTAACGAGACGCGCGAAAGCCTATAGCAGTTCCGGTTCAGTAATGTAGCTAAAAATTGGAATGTTCACGCTAAGTTAATATACAAATACCAAATTCTGTATCTAGATCGCGTAACGATAGAAGCGTGGCGCCACCTAGTGAATGATATAGACTTGTGTTGTAGCCCGAAATCGCCAAAAATCCATAAAATCCCTTATTTTGGCGTTCAAGGTCATTCAAGGTCATTGAATTCGGCGCCAATCGAGAGCCAGTGTACGACTTTCTATTAGTGATTAATAGTAACCTAGGCCCCATCTCGAACCGTTACTGAGATACAGCGACTTATTGGCCAAAAATCGCAAATTTTGCCCACCCCCTCTCATTTAGTGCTCTCGTTCGGGGTGACCCTCTTCGAATTTATAAAAAAAATTACGGATCCTGAAACTAGAGTCTTCCAGACAGCCTAAGGTGATGATTTGGTGATCCTAGCTTGCACCGTTTTGACTGATCTACCCGTGTGACGGACAGACAGACAGACGGACGAACGGACGGACGGACAGACAGAATTGCGATGGCTAAGATGCGCTGAAAGCAGTAGCTGCTTTCGCGCGTAAAAAGCGTTTCGTCTCTTACAATCAGTCTGTAGAATTTGTATCTATGTGTCATGATTTCGATGTTATGATTGACATTTGTACTGAACAGGACATTCGTCACAAAATATTTAAACATTTTAGTTGTGTAGAAAAAATGTAACTAGTTCTTAAGTAGTAGTTAGTTTTTTTCACTGTCGTGTATCTGGACTTATTGATTTGTATTTTGTTATATTGTCTTGCACGGCTTTTTTCTGTATTGTTTTAACTGCCTGTTATAACGAATAATCTTCATCATTATCAAAATTCGTCTCAGACATCTGCACCCTCTGTGACATTGCTTTGCTCACATTACAGCTGTTTTGGGTAGCCCAGCTACTAGTTATTTCCTTATCTGTATGTTCGTATTTTAAAGCGCAGCATTGCCATCGTAAGTTGTCCGTACAGCGTTGATGTACGGTGGGCATATATTTTAAGCTACAAAACGTAAAAAGTAATAATTACACGAATACCTAGCTTAAGGTATTCGCTCATTAGAACTCCAACATTGACGACCTAGTGCTAGAAGAACTTTCCCCAAATTTCAAGCTTAATTTGGTCGCTTACTTACGTATAGCTTGCATAGCTCGCGTAACGCGTGAAGTCATCGGGAAGCGCAGTTGTAAGCATAAGTAACATCGCGCAGTGTACCATGCGATCATAGGATTCTTGATCTGTTGTATCGTCACAGATCAAACGAATGCACCAATCCGTGCCTAATCACGACCACCCTGCGACTGCCAACCCATAAGGGGTTTCCCTGCGCCTTTCCCCATCCACGCTCCCGATTTCCCCTCACATCCCCGGTCTGGGAACACGGCGGGCAGCAGTTGGAGCGACGACGTCGGGTGGAGTCGAGCTGAGCATATGCTGCCCGCGGGAACAACTTCGATCGACGATGCGAGGAGGTCAAGCTGCCATGCAGTCGGAATGGTTTAAATGAATCACGCACTTCGCGTGTGTATGTGAGTGTGTGGTCCAACACAAGCTTCCCTACGTCATCGCTGCTATTCCTCCCACAGTGACGACAACTGACCAACACTGACCAACATCGTCCAACTACAGACAAACTGGCTGACCGTGCCACATTTCTTCAAGCTATACTGACACTGCCGGATTAACCAATGGCCAGTGAACAGTGGGTCCTCGATCCGCCACTTTTGGGGGTTCATGGGATGAGTTATTACATTTTCAGTAAGAAAGTAAGTAAACAGACCTATTAAACATGTGCAAGTTGCGAGTGCCCAGCAAAAGGCTAATCATGAAAGAAAGTATAGATACCGTGAGAGAATGATAGCATAAAAAATGTCTGCAGAAGTTGGAAAAGATAAAGAGGTTTTGCCAAAGCCCTTAAAAAATTATTTTTGCAAGTACTCTTTTCTGAGAAACCTGCAGTCTTGGTTCCAGGTTTAAACCTGTACAGCAGATCCGATCCATGTGAATGTTTGCCTTTACGTGATGTGCAATATGTTCTATAGACTTACGATATAAAATTAAGGTGTATCAAAACTTCGAACGCTCGTTACAGCCGAAAATCCGCTTAGGCCTACTACGATCTGTTGTAAACTTTACAACAAGTCGCAGACAGACAACACGCTGTATAACTAATTCACAACAAGCTGTACAGGTCCATAGCACGTCGCAAACCTTCAACCAATCTACTATAACTGTTGTCTAACAAGTTCGCTTCACAAATCGAAGCAGTGGAGTACGGACCAGAGCTTAATCACCAAGTTGTCCGGTTCCAAGCCACACACTCGCGTCACTATTGGACAAGGGGCGGGACTGAACGAACAAGCTGGAGGAGCAGCCGAAGCAAGCACGAAGCCGAGTTATCGATCCGCGCCCGGGTGCTATAGCCGCTGCCGTCGCAGCTGAAAACACGCGTCGAAAACATCGATTGAGCGAAAAGAAAGCCGCGGGCGGGCGAGCATCATAATGTTGTTGCAGCAGTAGCGGCGACGACCGTTAAGTCCAGAACACACACAGCAAGCGGACACCAGCAGCGCAGGTGATGTAAAGTCTTGTTAAACTGACAGGCGTCCATTCAACCGGCACCAACCAGGATAACGCTTTACATGAACCACCATCCTCGCCGTCATAGAGGTGAACATCACACGATGCGTGCGCGCGTGCGAAAATTAGGGCTGTGCCCATCGGCTGATTCGTTATCGGAGTAAAGCATCGAAATGAATACCTGCGTAATTCTTTAAAAACGATTATATGTAGTCGTAATTTAACCGGGACATTGGTTACCGTGGGTACCTATTAAATGTTGTAGTTTAAACAATGAGATAGACCGACGTTACCTTTTTTCAAAGTAAGATAAAACAAAACATTTTGACATTCAACAGTCACCAAAGTCATATTCAAAATTTATTTTCTTGGCACTGTAGAAAATGCCCATAGCTTTTGCCGCGCCATGCTATAGCAACATAAGTTAACGTGACGCTAATACGGACTGTTTCTCACTGCAGTGCTTAATGTGGTTGAGTGACAGATTGGTCAGTGAAGCTTCTGATCCTCGAACTGTTTCTGGCTTTGCTGCTGCATTCTGTCGTGCATGGGAGTCTAATTGACTTCTCGAGTCGCATTTGAGACTGATTGACCGTATAAGCTACAGATTCTGCGAGCGCCGTGAGAAATAGCATCAACCACAGTGTAGATAAAACGGTATAGTGCATAACGCAGAAAGCGCGACGATAAAAATCAATGAAAACACAAATTTTAGACACAGGCATCGGCCTATTATAGTCCTGTACAATCATCTTAAAATCTGCACCATTGATAACGTTGCGGAAACTGACGCAAAAATGGAGAAATAATTAGGCCTGACAGTAATTTTATAAGGTCGCAGCGCCGAGAAGCTTACATGTACGTCGCAGGCAGCAAAGTGATAGAATCTGCATGCGTAGTTTAAAAGTCAGTCTGGGTGTCAATAATATTAACGTACAAAAATATAGGTAATGGCCTGGTGGGAACGGCTGGACAAAGGCAGAGTGGTAAAATATTGCAATGTCTGCTATTTCTGTAGTTATAAAGCTGATAATTACGTGTGGGCGGGAGTTGTTTCATCTGTGCGTCCGTACGACATCCAATGATGACAGCGTTTTTCCTGCTGGGACTCCGAGCAGTGCATTCATTCATCTCTATCTGTGTCCGAGGCAGATAACCGACTGTCTCTAGCAGAAGATGCATTGCGTGGTCGCAGATGGCCGATCCGATACAAGAGACTCTCCCGGCCGATGTCGCAAGATAACAGTCGTGCGTCGTCTAGGCGGCGCTCCGTTATTACGCCTGTCCGCGAATTACACATCAGTCGAGAGTCGACGTACGAGTTCTTCGGGTGTCCCAGTTCTTCATCGCTTCCTTTCCCGACCGGTCCGCAATTACCGCGCCACCTAGCGGATCAGACGATAGTCAACTGGCTTGGGGCCACAATAACCAAAGCACTCGCTAACTGAATCAGCTGCATTAGACATCTCTCTACAGGCCTCCGCTGTGGTCGGTCGAGGAGAAATACGATATCACCTTTTTATGATTGCAATAAGGTTATTATCTACTGCCAACCAATTTTCGTAATTTTCTGATCAGACATATATGCACTAGAAAAAATTGAAACGAAAAAGTTACAAGAGAATATTAGCTCACCTAACGCGGTTTGGAGGGAAGCTAATTTGATGCATAGCTAACTGAATTGTCAACATTTGGAAAAGTGGGTTTAAAGGTCACTTGGTTTTAGACGTTTTGCATAACTTAACGTGCTGGCCAGTAAAACGTCAGTTACTTATAAAAAAAACTGTAAACATTGGGTTTTTCATAGCTGTCTGAGCCTTGCTAAGGTGAAGGTCATGGCTAAACTTATTCCTGGATAATAGCCTGGGGAAGAAATTGAATATTAAGTAGCAGTAGGCTAAGGCTACGAACGGTATCGTCGTAGCTTCTTAAAAGGCTTTCTCTGAGTCTCGTGTTGGCTTGGAGGTGGAGCCTAAGAATGTGTTTACATTTCTCGGCTACAGCCCATAGCCAGGAAATCACTATGACCTAAGTTCAGTTAGGCCCGAGAGATCCACGCCTCTTGGCGTCACTTCTAGGCTACTAGGCCTTTTGACAGTTGATTGACGCATTCGTTTTTACGCGCGAAAGCAGAATGCTTCGCGCGTCTTAGCCATCGTCTGGGCGTCTGTCCGTCTGTCCGTCCGTCCGTCACACTCGTGATCTGTATCAAAACGGTGCAAGCTAGGATCACGAAATCTTCACTGTGGGCTAGTTTATCGTGACAAAATTTCGTGCCACTGGGTGCAGGGGTTCACCTCGAACGAGGGCGTCGAAGAGGGGTACCCCCTTAAAAAGACGTCATTTTGCCGTTATTGGCTCGAATAATGTGAAAACG
>Ga0209367_1011434_pt1 | contig 11770 bp, 12 predicted proteins | sample WorMetLIZISLAND2_FD_187412 | JGI IMG/M metagenome (GOLD analysis project Ga0209367, IMG submission 187412) | Marine gutless worms symbiont microbial communities from Max Planck institute for Marine Microbiology, Germany - Olavius geniculatus... ... | reverse complement strand
ATCTACATTTTTAACGAAGGGAAGAACTACAAGCCCCCGCAATTTTGTGGGCCAAAGTTCAGAAGAAAAAAGTTATTGAGTGATAAAATTTTAAACTTCGGTCCCGTTTTTATTGAAACTGGTGAATTTTGGTCCACATATGTCAATATTTTTGAATAGCGCTTAGAAGAAACTACGAAACCCCAAAAGTTAGTGGAACAAAGTTCACAAACAAGAAAATTATTACGAGATCCAGATTTTGACATTTGGTCGCGATTTTCTCGAAACCGGTGCAATTTGGTTTACATGTTTTGGCATTTGTGAAAAAACCTTAAAACGTTCTAGGAGCCGTCAAAATTTTGTGGATCAAAGTTAAAAACAACAAAATTAAGTGAAAAAACCGTAAAATTTACCATAGTGGGTAAATTTTGGAAATCCTACCAAAAAAAAATCGCTCGTCACATTTTGATTATTTTTTTACACCATATACTACTACGAGTCTTGTTATTGATGTGCAAAGTTAGAGAAAAATAAAACAAAAAAATTTTGAGATTTTTCCGGTTAAATTGAAAATAGCGAAAAAAATCCCCAAAATTGGGGGTAAAGGGGAAGTCCCCCAATTTTAAAAGTAAAGTAGGCCCATAGGTTGCCTATAAGCCCGTGCCAAAATTTGCCACCAAAACCTTTTGTGGGACGAAATTTTGGGGGTCAAATTTTCGACTTCGGAGCAAATTTTGTCAAAATTGGTAAAATTTGGTCCACTTTTTCTGGCATTTTCGGAAAGCACTGCGGTAGTGTTACAACGTCCCCAAATATGGTAAGCCAAAGTTCAAAAACAAAAAAGTTAAAGACTTGAGTACATTACCCCCCTTTTAACTAATGCGTTAGATGTGCGGGCCTCAAACCACAAAATCGGAGTTAATAATTCCATTCCATACTCTGTGGGCCAAAGTTTAAAATTAAAAATGTTTTGGCAAGATCAAATTTTGAAAATAATTTTGATTTTCTTGAAATTGGTAAACTTTCGTCCATATATTTTGACGTTGTTGGAAACCCCTAAGAAAAGGCTACAAGACCCAAAAATTGTGCAAAAAAGGTATTGGGTGATTAATTTTCAACTTCGGTCCCGATTTTCTTGAAACTAATGAACTTTGGTAAACATATGTCGGCATTTTTGAAAAGCTCTCATAAGGGACTACGAAACCCCAAACGCTTGTAGACCAAAGTTCACAAACAAAAAAAATTACTACGGGGTCAAATTTTGACCTTTGGTCCCGATTTTCTTAAAATTGGCGAACTTTGGTCCATGTTTTGGCAATTATGAAAAAAATTAAAAAATCTTACGAGGCCGTCAGAATTTTTTGGACGAAATTTTGCAAACAACAAAATTAAGTGAAAAAAACCGTAAAATTTACCAGAGTGTGTAAATTTGTGGAACCCTAGCAAAAAATCGCTCGTCACATTTTGATTATTTTTTTCACACCATATACTACTCCGGGTCTTTATGTTTATGTGCAAAGTTAAAAAAAATAAAACGGAGATTTTTTTATAGATTTTCCGGGTGTCAGGCCGCGTTGTTTCTTAGTCAATTTGTCGCCGGCCACCGAACGCTATGTGTATGACACTTGCGAGAAACCGAGTCGTGGATTTATTTTTCGCGTCAGAATAAGCTGGCTGTCTGTATTTTTCGCTGTTTGTTGGTGACCGTGCTGCATTATTTTGTCGATTTAGTGTCGGTTATTGTTGATAGCGACCTCGTCTACCAGTGTGTCTGCATGTCACTGTCGTTGTATTGTTCGCTGTACCTGTCCGTGTGTGACTAGGTGTTGGCCTGTAAGTAACAGTTATTGTAAGCCGTATTGACTTACGTTATGTGACGGTATTTCCTTTACCTGTCAGCATCAGGTCATAGGTGTTTATCAATCAGAGGCCGAGTTGTAGACTCAGCGCCACTTTTGATAGGTCGTGAATTGAATGCTGTGCTGTAAGTGGTTAGGCCAAGCATTAGTTAGGTTGTCGCTTTATCTGCGGCGCGTAAACGTGTTGTTTGAGATCAGTTGTTATTCTCACGAGTTTGAAAACAGTTGTGTTCTGAGGCGGAACAGAATAATCTCGTGTGTGACGGCATACGTAAATGCCAAGGTCGTAAGCCTTTGATTTGGCTTTTGTATTAGCATTAGGGTTCTTATGTAGAACCTAAATGTGAAGTTGCTTGGATTGGGATGCGTGTGTGGATCCCTAGAAAACGAAAGTAACAGGGTACTCGGATAAACCCGATAGTGGTGTAACGAAGGAAAGAGACTCCTGTGCGAGGTCTTAGACTTTGAATAGTTTGGATTTGAGCCCCGCTTTGTGTGGCTTAGTTGTGTGTAGATTTATTTGTGATTGTTTCATATGATATTTGATTGTGGTGAGTATTCCGTAACTGTTGATTTCGTAACTGTTGATTTGAATTGTGTAATGTAGAACTGTGGAACTGTGTAATTGATTTATTGATACGAAAGTTTGCGAATTCACTTGTTTAACAGTGAAACCAAACAGTCTCTTGATTGACTGAACTGTTTGATTGAATTTGCAACTGCGACTGCTGAACGTTTAAAACTGTATATTCATGTGTTTATTCTTTCGTTACTATTCGCTGTAAATATTTCGCTTTTTAAATCGTATTATCGTGTTCTTTTCATTTTTGGTGTCTGTTTACTTGAGCATTAGGCCTAAGTTAACTTTAAGCTAAGTTTAGCGTAGGCCTATGATCAAATCTCATAAGGCAACCTCACAGGACTGATATCATCACATCGTCCTTACACACAGTTCTAAGCTGGTAAGTTTTTTTTACATATATTGGAATAGTGGTGCTAATCTTTCTGATCATTTGCTAATTCTCATGTTTGTAGCTCACTGCCCTGTAGTTCTCACTAAGGCCAAGGCAAATAGAAGTGCTGCTAAGCAAACTAAACTCAAATGGGACAAAGCTGATTTAGATGTATTTTGCTTTAAAACATGGAGAAGACTAAATACTATCAACGTGCCTATTATTAACAGTGAAACAACTGATTAATATTGTGCACTAATTGTCGATGCATTGCTCAGTGCAGCTGAAATTGTAATTTCCAGAACTTTACGTGCCTTCTTTAAACACTGGTGGGATGATAAATTATCAGACTTAAACCAAAAGTCAGTGGATGCTCATCAGTTGTGAATTGCATGTAGTAGACTAAAGAAGGGTGACATTTTCAGACTAAAACAACAGAATAAAGCACAGTATAAACTTGCAATAAAACATAAACGTACAGCTCATACTAATGTATCAGGAATAGGGTATAATGCTAGTGACCCCACTGTTGTGGCTAATAAATTTGCTAAAGAATTTATAGTAGGTTGCTCAAGTAATTCTGTTATACAAAGTAATAAACTTTTAATGAGTTTTGACAGCATTTGATGAGTATTCACATAGTCAGGTTTATGTGTATTATGACATTTTTGTTGAGTTTGTTGCTTTGTGTATTAGTAAATTAAGCATTTTAACGACTTTGGTCTAAATGGTGTAAAGGCTAAACATCTACCATATACTCACCCACTACTCTGTGTCCATTTGTGTAAAATTAAAAAAAAATTAATGCCTTTCTTAGGCATGGTTATGCACCTAACTGTTTTGGTAAAAAGTATTGTTATTGCGCTGGTAAAAGATATATCTGCAGACTCTACTGATATGAACAATTATAGAAGAATTACATAAAGATCTGTTGTGTCAAAAGTATTTGATATGTGTTTTGTTTACATTTTTTCAGAATATTTGGCAACCACAGATCTGAAGTTTGGTTTTAGAAAAGCAACTGGAATGTTCTAATCCTATATGCCTATGCATTGTCGTTTGTTGTAGCGTACTTTACCAAAAATGGCACTACGGTAAATGCTTCTTTTCTGGATCTGAGTAAAGCGTTTGATAAAACCAATCTCTATGGTTTTTACTTAAAACTAATAAAGCGAAGGATTTCTTTAATTTTACTTAATGTAATTATTGACTGGTATGGCAAATGTGGTGCAGTTGTTAAATGGGAGAGCATTCTTTTAGAATATTTTTCTATGATTTGTGGTGTCCAAAAAAATGGAATTCTATCACCATGTTATTTGCCATATATGTTGATAATGTGATAGTCAATTTACACGACGAAAGGTTGGGTTGTGTTTTCAATGGCAGTTACATTGGATGTCTTATGTACGCTGATGACATATAACTCTTGTCACCTTCAGTATGTGTTCTACAGGAGATGATTGATGTGTGTGAAAAAGAAATAACTTATCTTGTTATAAAGTTCAATGCCAGTAAATTTATGGTTTTGAAAATTGATAGAGCCCGCAAAAAATGTGTAACAATGTTAAGCTTTATGGAGTTGACTCACAGTTTGTATCAACTGTGATACAATCTAGGCGCATATGTCGTATCAGCTAATGGGTTTAAGCTTAGTTTTGTGGATTCAGGGTCAAAATTTTTTAGATCAATGAACAGTATATTCCATAAGTGTAAAAGTTTTATGTGTGAAACAGTGATGATGCACTTATTTAATAGTCATTGCAAACCCATTTTACTGTATGTAGTTTAGTGCGTGTGTTTGTCCACAAAAAATACGAGTTTATTACTTCAAAGTTGGTATGATATTTTCTGGAAACTGTTTGGTGTAAGTGATGTTAGCTGTTCAAACGACATTTCCCATTTTATGGCTAGCGACCGTTAGCCACCGAAATTGATGCTCGGAGAATTGTTTTTTTTGCGACGGTTACAGTCAACGAGTAACTCTCTGATGCATTTTCTGTATGATGCATTTAGTTTTGATAAACTATATCTAAAGCTTTTACGTTGTGATTACGTTGTCATTGAAATAGTCATTTGAAAACAGAATTTTTGAGTCTAAAATTAACAGCCTATCTCCGTAACCGTGCAAGATAGACGCATAGTCACAATGGACCACCTATAAAAAAAACTTTACATGGCGCATCTAAGGCTTACTTGAAAGATTACGTCGCGTGATAACGGTCGGTGCACATGTGAAAAACATTTTAAATAGTTTTTTTAGCAGCGAGTGGGGTCGTAGCAAAAATGCAGGAGCAATTGCTTATCATAAATGTTTTTGACAGAAATTTGCCGAAAAATTTTCTTTCTGTCGCAAGAAAATGTTTTGGCAGCTTTTGGGACAAAATTATAATTATGTGCACCCGTGATTTTTTTTGTCACGAATGTGCAAATTGTCGGAAATTTGTCGAAATGTGAAGTGTCTGTCTAAAAATAGGTAATTCCTGCCCCGCGTACGTTTTTAATTCACGACGTCTGTAGTTGCCTGGATGTCGCGGGCACTAGAAGAACGTCGTTGTGCAGCAGCCATTAGTAGCATCGTATGTGCAGCGTGTGCTAAGACCGCAACAGTGCGCATTATAGATAAAGTTTTTGACTAAATGTTACGGTAACAGCATGTTTTATTTAATGTTGCTGACAACTCAAGAAGCTACAAACTGACACAGTTATTATGCTAATGTTTTTATCTGGTTATTTCTTAACGGAAATTTTTCCAGTTCCCTCGGCCGATCGTACGAAATTTTTTTACGTCGTCACTAGTATGCTCAATTTTATTATTATTGTTATTTTGTACCCTTGGTAGTAAACATCCCTGGGGTTAAAAACTAAATTAAACGTTTAAAACTACTGGGATAACCAGAGGTCCGATGTGTCGTTTGTACAAAAACTGCCACGAACAAGAATGGCATTAAAGCACTGCATCAGGACCACTTAGCTATCTTCACTAAACTGTCTTTCGCACCTACTCGACTACCTCCTCCTACACTTCATTCATTCCGCCGCTTTCACTTTAGTGATGTTGATTTTTTTTCGTATCTGATCTCCAATCTTCAGATCTTATAACTAATCCTCCTACACTTTTTGACTATCTCCTGTTAGCGTACAATTCCACTTTCTTTGCACTTCTTGACAAACACGCTCCGGTCATTTTCAAGCTCATTAGACGTTACTCTAAATCTGCACCTTGGATATATTCACAATCTATGAAGTTAGAAGGCATCTAGAAAAACCGCTGTTAAATCAAACAAAGCGCTTAAAAAGTTATTTATGGAACAAAAGAATACAGACAAATTCTTAAAATATCTCAAAGCAATACATTATCAATTTGATCTATTTAGGTACCCATATAAAACAATCAAGTGTTAGAAAGAACAGAAACATAGAAGAAACTAAAAAAAAATATAAGGTGGTTGAGGCTGCCGTCAGTGTTGTGTATCTGCTTATCAGTAGCGAACAGTATATTATTTCTTTAGTTAGAATAGAAGTAGAAAGGCAGATCGTTAAAATAGCTTAACTATTTTACTAAAAATATCAAACTTAGTCCACTAAGGATATATTTAAAATCTATGAAGTTAGAAAAACAAATCCTATAACTTACAAGATTAAAGATCTGAATGGAGAGCCGATTATTGGAAACTTTTATTCTTACGAATTGCAAAAAAAACAAAGTTTTAGAAATTATTATACGTATTAAATGACGACGACAATGAAAAACGTCAGTAATCTGAGAAAGGAATTATATTCCAGATTATTAGCGGATAAGATAGCAAAAAGACAGAACAGCATATAAACCGCTGTTAGAAAGTCAGAAACAACAGACAGAGAAAAATACCAAGACTCAGAAGGAAACGTCGGAAGCAGTTGAGCAGATGCTTGATAGTGATGACACTCCGGCGACAAAATCTCGTATTCGAGCATCCAAAAAATATCGTTTCTGAAACAGTTGACAAAATGCAACGCAAGTTAGTCGACTATGAGCAAAACTTCGATAAGATTAATGAATGGATTATTGAATTTGAAGTCGGAATTGACTATACCGGTCGCCCTCTGCAGTATATTAAAGACCAACATTTGAGGTAATGTAACATTTGTTTAAAAATGTTATTACACTTTATGAAATCCATAAAATCACAATCAAATTAACATCACGTCCAAGAACATAAAAAAACATCAACAACGGTGTGGCTTAATAGTCTTTGTTGTGGCTTGGTAGTCTAGTGGTTAGCGTGTCAGACCCAATGACTGCGAGGTCGTCGGTTTGATCCCTAACCACTGCACTCTCAAGTAACAACCTTGGGCAAGTTGTTCACACACCACAGCCCGTCGGTGCGATGCCCCAGTTTGGAAGCCCTGCCGACTAAATATCCAAATCCAAATTCAAACGGTCCGACTCAACACCGGTACCAGGTAGCGTAAAAAGTTTTCGGCACGCTAAGTTCAATTTAGTCAGTTCAGCCTATGTTACAGTAACTGCGAAATAAGGACTATTATTTTTTTTATTTAAGTATTTTAAAGTTTGTGTAAATTTACAGACTTATCTATACTAGGCTACATTACAGCGTTTACGACTAGCTTGTTTTACTGTTTGTAGATTATGGGCCATTACGAATAATCGAAGTTCAATATTGTCCATCTCTAACTTGTAACTTGTACCTAACTTTCGGGGGCAGGTCAGCGTAGAAGTGTGTAATGTGATCACAAAATGTAATACAGTGCACGTTAGCTTGTGTTTTAGGCTTCAGGCTGCTGCTAAAGCCTGTTTGAAAATACAACTGTTGGCGTATATGGAACGACGTTTGCTATACCTGTATATTAGAGAAAGAGCATATCCTGGCGACAGAAAGAAAATTTGTCGAGAAGAACTAGGTGTAACCCCGTCTACTGTTGCCAGATACATTAATTTTTATGAACTCGTAGGAGTGTATCCGAGAATTATCATTTGCGAGCTATCCTTCAAAATTATTATTTCTGTAAGCGCGAGATAATAAACATGCTGAAAAAAGATACTGATCTTGCTGTACGTTTTGCGAAACCTTTGCCTGAAATAAAAATTATGGCAAATATGAGTTATGGAAAGGAGTACCTACCAACAAATGATAGCGGTATGGCTACTGCAGGCAAAAAACTGATGACTGGAATGCAGGGTGGGAAATTTCGGATAAAATATGGATGTAATGGCCTAAAGCTAGATCGGTATGTTTTTTTGATTAATGAACGGTCGGTAAGTCTATATAGGGGTAGGCGCAAGTAAACTATTTCTGCGTTGAACCGTCATGCGACACGCTCTGTTTTTGACGTTTGTTTACACAAAAAGTAGTGTAACCTAGTTCAATGTTACACAACAAGACATTAAACGTGTTTTTACATTAAAGTGACTGTTCGTAATTGAAATATTAAAAACTCACGTCTAGCCGGTTTAAACTATCCACTGCCGTTTGTGTTATATCATCGCTAATCTACCAGGGTATTAGTCACGATTGGTTTTCATCTTAAGTTACGTTGTATTGTATATTTAGTACGCGCAGGTTGTGCGCGTCAATTTTCGTTACGCGATTTGACTACTTGTGTGTTTTGACTATTTGTATATTTTTTGTGCATTCCTGTGGGTGCTTGTTTAAACACGCGTTTTTTCTGTGTACTCGTGTTTGCGTGTGACCGCCGTCATATGACTTGACACGCGACAGACCGTTGTTGATCTCAGGTCACTTTTACGCGAGAGAAAAGAAGACCAGTTGACAAAGACTGGACTGTCTGCTAGTCAGTTGTTAGTTGGATGCGATTGTAAACGCATCTGCTGTGTGATACAGCCGTTGTAAGCCACGTGTCTGGCTTCGTATCCAGTTGGCCGTGGATCGGTATCCGGCACTAGAATAGATGCTGCGTTGCCAGTGAATCTGAAACGAGCAATAATTCGCCAGTAAGCTGTGTGCTCTGTTGAGGTTCGATCTAAAACTGCGTGGCCGCTGTTAGTAGGCAGGCGTTTCAGTAAAAGAATTCGCGCGTCTCAGGTGGAAAGCTGTGACATTTTCTGGCGACCCCGACGAGACTCCATTTGTTTGGGGTTTGCGTTGTAGTACCTGGCGAGATTTCGGTTCATTGGGGTTATTTTGTTAATACCTGCCTATTATTTAACTGCCGTGCGTGTTGCATGAGATATAGCAGGTACGCCACTGTTTTGCTGTGCGCATTGCCAGGCACACGCACCTGTCGTACTGTATGTGTGTTTGTTTTGAATTGCGCCTGTAGGTTGCTTTGCCTATACGTGCCTGTCGCCTCGTGCCTGATAACTTGGTAATTCAACTTTCGCGTTCGCTCAACGTAGAACGCCTCGGGCCTTGTCACGTTTGGCGTCTAGAGCCGGCGATAGCTCTGTCGTACCGTCCGTATTGGCCTGTCGTCATTCACGTATTTCCAGTCATTAACGAGCTATTGCAATCTTGTCTACACAGTCTTTAGTTATAAAATTATTTTTTTCTCCGTTTGTTAGTAAAATTGTAAATATAAATTTGGTCTGTTGTTTAATTTAGATGCCCTCTGTAGTATCATAAAAATTCTTTTCGTGGTTCAGTACTTCAGTTGTACTTCGCGTGATCGAAGTCGGGTTGTTACTGTTGGTTTATTATTTATAGTGGGTGTTGTTAAATAAATTACATTAAGTCTTAAGTTTCTTAGGCCTTTAATTTATTAAATAAATTATAAATTTAAATTTTATATTTTAATTTTTAAATTTAATTTTTTTCAAAATTGTTTTTAAAATTTTCTTTTTAAATTTAATTTTTTCCCTGCTTTTGCTTTGTCGCTCAACAGTTTACAATAGTTATAACACTTTGTTGTACCCTAACTCTTAAGTTTTCATGTTCGCATATAAGGTTAGCCCGGTTATTTAAAGCGTCAATACCCCTCGATACTCTGCGTGTTGGTTACATTCGTTGCTCGTATTCAGTCTTTTTCCGAAATAAACTCTGGTTATTAAGAGTGTGCTTACACTCTCATCGCATACCGGATACAATCGGTATTATTACAGTATTGTGCCCTTTTGCCGACTGTTTACCGTATTGCGTTAACTTTACCACCTACTATCAATTAGTGACCTTCGTGGTAATTGCTGGTTATACCCGTCTATATAATATCGGTCCATCGCGTTCAGTTTGACATGTTGTCCACTTCGACCCAACAGTTGAAGTAAGTTGGTGCGTCGATGGGTATCGAGGGAGCGGACTTGGTAAACTTTGTTCGAGAACAACAAAAGTTAGAACGGGAAGAACGAGCGTTGGAAGCTGAAAGAAAGAGAAAATAAAAAGCGCTAGAAAAACAAAGAAAGGAAAAAGGAAAGGAGCGAGAAGCAACTAAAAAGGAGAAAAAAGAGCAAAGAAAGGAGAAGGAAAAAGTGTTTATACGGGAAGAAGCAGAGAGAAAGACCAAGTTGCTTCCGGCTGAGGAGAAGACGAAGGACAAACAAAGAAAATACGAATTGGAGAAAACCAAACTGGCATTTGAACAGAAATTAAAAAGGACCAAACATGCTTCAGAACAACGTCAAGAGGAACAGCGAGAGAGACACAGGAGTGAATAAGAGAAATACGAAAGACAAACGCAAGCACGTGAGAAAGGATACCTATTCCCTCCATCTCAAGTCCAATTCGTTGTGTCTTACAGGGAAGCTAAAGTGGAAGCTGCTGATCTCATGCAAATTCAGGAAGACTCTGCGCAGATTGCTGATATGAGTGGAGTTATTACCGATAACGTGAGTCCACAATCATTAGGTCGAGGCAGTGGTAAAGCTTCAAAAATGCCGTACTTCGATGAAGATCGAGACTTCATGGATAGCTGCCTGGGTCGCTTTGAAATGTTTGCTACGTGTCAGCGATAGAATCGAGCAGATTGGGCTCTGTATCTTTCCGCATTGCTAAAGGGTCGTGCTCTGGATGTACATTTCATGCTACCCGCTGATCAAGCTAGCAACTATGATCAGTTGAAGGCCGCTCTTCACAAACGATACCAGTTATTTGCCGATGGTTTCAAGAGGCGCTTCCGTACAGCCAAGCCAGAATCTGGAGAAACTCCAACACAGTTCCTAACCAGGATTGGTAACTATCTTCAGCGATGGATCGAATTAGCGAACGCCAAGAAGTCTTTCGATGGATTGAAGACGCTAATGATTCAGGAGCAGTATCTCAGTGTATGCCCTAAAGAAATGGCTATGCACCTGAAAGAAAATAAACCTAAATCCATTCAGGAAATCGGGGAGAAGGCTGAGAACTATGTGGAAGCTCATGCCACTGACATCGTCTTTGGTATCGATCCCAGATCTTCCAATATTCGAAGTCTGAGGCCAGAAACCCGTCAGTATCACAACTGCGGAAAAGTGGTGTCACGAAATTCAGATGATGAGGGACGGTCAGGACTAACCTATCCGGTAAGGATTCCAACTAACCGCCTGAACTGTGGCAAGAAAATCGGTAAGGAGAAACAGGAAAATTTGCTACCATTACGAGGTCTATCACCTGGTGACCGGCGGTGACCGACGACAAATAACACACATTTTTTAGCGCAAGCGCACTTTTTTCTTGTATAAAAGAGCGATATAGTTACAGCGTCCGTACGGTCAAGCAATATAGTTTTCCAAACTTTCTTTTCCTCAAAAAGAAACAGAAGACAAGTCGTGCAGTTTAACAACGAATCTAGAAAATCCAAAGAAAGAGAGAGGGAGAGAGAGAGAGATCCACACTGCGCACTAAAAGAGAGCAAGAGAAAGAGAGAGCCTTTGGCGCCAAAACCCGTCTTATATACCACGGAGACCGAATTACCACCCCCGCGCGCGTGCGCGTAGGAAAATAATTCCATTGAATGATAATTAAAATTAAAAAAAACGCAGGCGGTTCAATACCGTAACAATTCCCCGGACCCGCCCCGTGTACCCCCGGACACGGGGCGGGTCCGGGG
>Ga0209367_1011433_pt1 | contig 11770 bp, 7 predicted proteins | sample WorMetLIZISLAND2_FD_187412 | JGI IMG/M metagenome (GOLD analysis project Ga0209367, IMG submission 187412) | Marine gutless worms symbiont microbial communities from Max Planck institute for Marine Microbiology, Germany - Olavius geniculatus... ... | reverse complement strand
TTTTCCATCTCCGTCACAAGTCGAATGAAATGCCAAATTTCCATCACAGTCGCAAGCGTATGGTGTGCATTGATTTAGCATACAAGTTAAAACATAAACCTGTCTACACACGGTAGAAAAGTGTCATTATCATTAATGCATGGACTGTCTAGCTATGCAGACATTAGACATTCGACAGTCTGCTGAATGGTTAGCGAAATATCTGACCACGCATGAAGATTAGTCCATCGACAGCTTGTAGCACGTGGAAGTACCAGGGGTCCAGGAATTACAAATGGGCAGTCGCGCCGGGAACAGCATGGTCGTCATGCCTTCGGGGTATTAGTCACCCCTATCGCAGCGGTTCTATTGTCATTCCACTTGCTACAGTCATTCGACTTGCGACAGATTGCTGGCATCGATTAAACGTCTGGCTGGCGTCAGCCATACTCGCTTTTCATTACTAGCAATTAACAGCATTTTGAATATTCTATTTTCTGCGCATTTCTCCCCATTTCCGCGGTAACACCGCAGCGTTAATCCCTGTTACTGTGGTATTACTGTTACATCTGTTCCCATTACCATTACTACCGCGGTAAAATATTTCCGCAGTATTATCGTTGTACTCATTACCGTGCAGCTCTCTAGTGCATGCATGCTTCTGTCTGTCTGTTTGCATGCTGGGTTAGAAAAAAACTTGTTTTTAAAACCCCAACCCTATCCTAGCTGAATTTTATTCTTGATTTGTCTGAGTTTTTACTTGCTTCCCGGTGCGTATAATATCAGATATTTTTTTGCATATTCATGGGTTTTGCTGCTTGGAAAAAAATTAACCGTGGTAAGATATTTTGTTGTCAGTGAAACAAGAAATCAAAATTGGATTAAGTTTGGGTGTTTAAGCCTAGTTAAGTGCACATGGTTTTGAGGGTATCTCCCTGGGTGTCTTATCCCTCGCTGTGTATGTTTGGCTGTTCATCTATCTGTCTGTCTGTTTACACATGTACAGTGGAGGTCGTCGTGGTAGAGGGGGTGGTGCTAGAGGCCGCGGTGGTCGTGGCAGTGGGCGTGACCAGTCATCAAACCCACCTTCCAAGGAGCAGCTAGATGCTGAACTAGATGCTTACAACTCAAAGGTGTGGCTTGCGTCTGTGGCTGTTACCTACTGCAGAGCAGTTTTTGTTTGCCACTGAATAGGTGAATTAGCGTGTAAGAGTAGTTATACCGAGTGGCACGTAAAAGTGAAACATACAGGGGCCTTAATTAGATCAAATAATCGGACAATTTTTCACATTTGGTTAGCTTTGATTGTTGCATTAAATCGCGGTCATGTTGAACACTTGAACACAATTTTCAGCATGACTGCTTTTCACTACGATGATCGATGCTGATTGTTTCCAAAACTCTTCGATTTGTTATGTACTACCAGGCCACCTTGTATGTTAGTAAGTAAGTGCGTAATTTATGTAGACATTAACTGTCATAACCTCAAATGTGCTTGATGTGCTAGTAGAGCAAGAAGTATACATGTAGATGAATTAAACAGTGTGTGCTACATTCAAGAGTTATTTGGGAGCAGCATGAATGCTTGTATACATGTAGTTATATACAATAGTTACTAGTTAACCTTGTGAATATCCTAAAGTTGTACTTTTGTGACTTTGTATTGAGACTTTTAGTTCACTGGTCTTGTCTTGCGAACAACCCCCAAAATTCTTTATTTCGCAAGTTATTAATTTGATCTGCTGTTAATAATTATCAGTCACTCGTTCCATAGTTCCAACTGTACAGCATTGTAATTCTGATTCTCAGTTTGCTTTGTATGTTTAGTTAATCTGTACTGAGTTAGTTATTTGTGTAACCAGTGACTTGGGCATTACGATAAGTTGCAGTTTAATTTGACAGACACGACTATAAATTTGTTCAAAAATTATTTGAAAATGGCAAACTTTCAGTCCCAAATTTTGGATTTTTGGACAGATTTTTTTTTCACAGGCTAAATTCGTGGTGGTGCACAAGGTTACTGATTGTAATCGTCTCCAATTCAGTGCTTGTGCTGTCGTATTTCTATGATAAATTTGAGTAATTCATTGGATGTTGACTATGTTTGTAGATGGATACAGAGTAAAGCATGACCACCCATGCTAACAGCCGCCATGTGACTGACAGTTATCGTCACGTTGATTGACAGTGTCGCATTAGTGTTGGGCGTTGTCGCGTCATCTTACTGACAACTCTTTTGCCTGCACTGTTGTACTCTGGCTGGCTGACAGAGATATGATGTAAATAAAGAACACGTTTGTTGGGAGCAGGGTGTAGTTCTTAAATATATACGAATAAGTAGGAGCGTGGGATGTCTGGAATTTTGTGACTTGATGCAGAATTCTGCTTTAGTTACTGCACATTTTGTGCCGCATTTTAAAAGTCCTTAATGTGTGTAATGAATAAAGTTATACAAGACATTTGAACATTCTTTCAAGTTTACCTGCTTTTGAGCTCATGAAACTATTGCAGTTCTGAAGTTGTGATCCAGTAAGTAAGGAGGTGACGTTCAGGGTTGAGGCACCGTTGCATGTACCAGCAGGGAATTAGATGAATTAGATGATGTTTGATGATTTGACTATTAGTAATAGCTGGTACGGCGTCACTTGATCGTATCAAGTGACTGAAATATGTCTTTTTCCGATAGGTTACTTGGGCTTGTGCACCAACGCCATTGTCCAGTAAATGTTTAACTGTTGTGTATAGTTCTTTATGGAAAACCATCACACTGTTGGCATATGTTACAAAGAAGTGAAGTTAACTTTGCAAGCTTTAGAAAAAGAAACCTGGTAAATAAGGTATGGGTGAGTCTTGCAAGTCTTACACAGAATGTAATATGATAATGTAGCTGTAACCATCCCGGGAAGAGATGGACCGTCTGGGGCTATTCTTGGGGCTTATTGTATTAACACAGTATGGCCATTATCATAGTTATAAGATTGATGACTGTCTGGGGGATGACAGGGAAGATTATTAGAACTACCATTATGTTAATTACATATGCACGCGTATAATGGAGTTCTTACAATTTCAGGTTCTTGTGTTGTTTTGTGTTTCTGTAAAGGTCAAGCTTACTGTTCCGTTATTAGTGATTGTGTGCATTCTGCCTGAAAAGGCCGTCCCCGAAATGACCTATACTGTGTCGGGCGAGACGTTAAGCCCTGCTTACTCACTCATAGAGTCTACATACATATAAAACAAATTATTTGTTTACATATTTGATGTTTATGTTTCCTGTTGCTTAGTAGTATGACAAGCCTAATTTTTTTGTTACTTAATTAAAAATAGTAGCATTACGTTGTAGCATGAGTATGTTGAATATTTTTGGTTTTGATAGTGTTTTTCGGGCTAAAAGATTAGCCCCATATGGGGATGGCCAAATCTCGGAAACGGTGAGAGATAGGGCCTACGGCATAGTTTGCTATTAATCACTATCTAATGGGTCGGAAATGGCATACGCCCTGTCAGATTAGATGGAAATCATTACAGGGTTCCTACAGGTCAGGGAAAACTGGAAAGTGTCTGGGAACTTGTGTTGTCAGGGAAAAATATTACTTTTGCAAAGTCAGGCAAAATGATCTTGGATCATGCAGACTGCAGATAACTGTGATTTTTTGTGCATCTTCAACTATCAAAATGCAGGCAAATTTGCAGCTTCCATTGAACGTCCAAAAGCTAGACGTGTTTCAGCTTCAGGCAGGCTTTGCCCCTGACCAGGGCCTCTGTCGTTTGCATATTGCTCTATTAATACCCTTTCATTACTTAATATCATTTACAACATTTGTGCCATAGGGTTATTGTTTCTTTAATGTCGAAATTGTCATTCCATTACTGGAAAACTCGGGGAATTTTGCTACGGAAAACCTGCAGGAACCCTGTCATTAACTTTGGATGACCTTGAGGACCGTTACGCGCTATATCAGCTAAACTGTGCAAGATTGGGCCTAAGTAGCTATTTATTATTGATAGGGAGTCGTATATTGCCTTTTCGATAAAATGAAAATCATCGATTTTGGATGACATTGAATGTCACTGACAACCAGTACGGTCGGCTATCCTAGCGGCAGCTGGTCTTCTTGTTCTGCCGTACACTAAATTGCTACCCAGATAAAACGCCTTAAATGTGTACACTGTCTTATGAGTGAACGGCAAAATGACGCGATCGACGTCATAAGTCAAAAATAACGATTAAAATATGAAGTGAAGTGTGCTATGTAATACATTTTATCACAAAGAAAAAAAGTTGGATTTATGAGTTTTTTTAAAACCGCAAAAACAGGTTTCTGAACCGTTTTTCCAGATCGAGACAGATATGACGAGCAGCCAGGGCTGGAAGATTAGTGCAAAACAATTTTACGTTTTTTACCAACCTGTGTTTTCAACTTCTTGCGAGTTTCGACGAATAGCGATATAGTAGCGAACGATAACGCAAAACGAACCAATTTATCGACCGTGTGGCATCGGCTTTAGGGACAAGTCTTTAGTTTCGTCTGTAAGTCATTTTTTGTTTTCGCTGAGTTTTCGATGTGTTTCCGGTTTATTACAGAAGATCACTGAAAACTGAAAGCGCTCCGATATCACCGTTTTAGGCTTGATCTCATATTTATCCTTCACGTGGGTTTGACAGACGGTAAGGACAATGTTTACCAACAAAACTGAATCGATTTATTCCGGTGTCTTCTGTCAGCGCAGCAGGGCCGGATTAACATACCAGGTGCGGCCACACCTGGACCGGTAGACGAATCTCCGGCGCTGGTTTGGCCGTAGAGCGAAGCGGACCGGTTAGTTTATAAAGAAGCCCATTGAAGTCTTTCTTGTATGCTCGAGACCATTATTGAAACAGTTCACACTGCTGGAGTCTATGTAGCCTTGTTATACACGGCTCAGATTTCAGATATGAATGCAACTAATAACTAGGCTGGAGTCTATGACACTTTGCTGCAAACGATTCCACCGATCAATCACCCTTGAGGAGAAAAAGAAACGTCTAATGTCCACATGGCGTCTGCATTTTGCAATCTTGGCGGTGTGTGCACGTGTTGTAACTGACGTACTGAGAGTAAATAAATCGCTGAACTTAGCTGTAGATAGTCCTTTGTACATCTTGAAGACTTGCAGCAAATCAACTCTGTTTTTTCTCTCTTCCAAGTTCCACAAACCCAATTGCTGTATTCTTTCATCGTACGGTAATTTCTTTAGGCCCGGAATTGTTCTCGTAAGTTGATGTCGGATTCTTTCCAACAAGAATTTGTCTTTTTCATAATACAGCATCCATTCAGAAACACAGTACTCTAGGTGAGGCTGAACAAGCGATTTGTACAAAGGAGATGGTTCTTGAGATGAGATTAAGTGCTTTACTGGCTTTAGCATATGCTAACTGACGCTGTCTAGTCGGCTTCAAGTTGTTACAAACAGTCACACCCAGGTCCTTCTCCTCTGTCACAACCACAAGTGCCTGATTCTCCATGACATAGGTGTGCTGAGCATTCCTGGCACCTAGGTGCATGACCACACTTAATCGTATTGAATGGCATCTGCCACATATAAGATTAGTTTAGCACTCTATAAAGATCATGCTGAATAATTTCTCTATCTTTGTCGTTGTTGGCTTTCCGGAGCACTTTAATGTCATCTGCAAATTTCAATATCATACTGACCAAGGCAGAATTCAAATCATTAATAAATATCAGAAACAAAACTGGACCCAGAACTCCACTACTAACCATTCTCCAAGAGGATTTACAGCCGCTGATGCAGATTCTTTGCTTCTTGCCATATTCAGGGGGGCCCGATGCCATGCGGCAGTGGGGGCCCCAGGCCCCCGGCCCTTCTGCATGTAGAGCTCTGCTAGCTTTTGTATGTCATCTTTAAAGTATCCGTTATACTTCTCATGGCTTGTTTTGTAGTAACTTACAATTTCCAAACATTTTGTCACAGTGGCGGATCTAGAGATTTGGAATAGGCAGTGGTGGTAGGGTGGGGGTGGGGCTGGATGCCCCCTCCCCACAAAATTTTTGAAAATTTTATGCAAATATCATGCATTTTGGTGCATTATTTTCTCTTGTTTTAAGATGCATCCAGTCAATCGGGGGGCGGCCCCCTTAAATCTGCCACTGTTTTGTCGTTTTCTCCGGTATGACAAAACTGACAACTAGGCATACGAGGTTTACCTTTGTACTTAGCGGGCTCTGCCTGTGGTGTATTAAATTTTTGATGCTTCCTTGGGGGCGTCAAATTTCGTATCGCCTAAAAGGATCAATATCCACTAGGCTTACTCTCCACCAATTTAGTGTGAAAATGGTTGCAGATAGACACATACTTGTTACTTATCGTCACATCCACTGCTTTTTTGGGCACCTAGGCCTGCATTGTTGACCTTAAACGACCTTAAAATTCAAAACCAGGTTTTGTTGTTTTTGACGTGCAACAGCTATGCTGTACGGCGTCCTTGGCGTCGTTGTCGTCTGTCCGTCCGTCTATCCCCCCAATCCACCTTCCAATGTTTACTCCTTACTGAAAGTCGACTCAAACCCCAATGACGGCATCAGTACTCGTGGATGCCGGTAGAAAACTTTCCAATAAGATCCTCTAGTAGGGTCTGGAGCAGAGCCCTGGTTGAAAATAAATTTTATGCATTTTAGACTCACAAAACACTTATGGTCAAGTTCTGGTGGAACGATGACTGCCCCTTGAAGTCCTAAAATCTGCCCCCTACTTGAGAAAAGTAATACGCTCTGAAGTAGTCCTCAATGGACGTAGACACCCCTAGGCTGTAGCGCGTTTTCCTAGTGACTAGCTGGGCTTAGTATTTTTCGCAGTTTCAGGCTGCGACACATAGTTCAACAGCGGATTATGCTGACTGCATGGAGTGTGGATGGACCAGGACAGCATGCGCATGATTTCTTAGCACAAAACGTTTGAGTTTGAGTTTTGACCTACTGGGTCCAAACTTCAAGGAATCCTCCATACGGAGAAGGCAAATTTGGGTAGGGGCCTACCCTTCAAAACACATTAATGGCAGCACCGATGCTGTTGTGGGTCACATGAGCTACACTCAGTTTACTGGTTGGTAATTTTCATATCTTCGGAATTTTTAGAGTTGATGCCGTTATTATTTTGCAGCCTTGTGAAGTGTCTTATCAGCAGTTGCGTAACTTTCGTCCAAAATGGCGGTAGGCCTACCTACCCATTTTGTTTCGAGGGCTATATTTGCTGGGAAGCCACGATGTTCCCCCGCTGCATAAAATAACAGCTGCCATCACTTTTTTAAATTTACTATCAATTTCAACAATAGTATACCTGAAGTGCAATCAAGAGAACTATGAAGTACAGGTCTGGAGACGAAGACGTTAGTGATTTTTGGAAAGCGACATGCAAACAAAGTTAAAGTCACCACTCACCAAAGTAACACTGGAATGGAAAAATAATTTTTGCCGCCTCAGGGGGCCCTTGGTGCAGGGGCCCCATGCCATGGCATACGTGGCATATCGGTTAATCTGGCTCTGCACCGCAGACTGACAAGGTTTCGTATCAGTATTTCGACACAGGCTTTCAGCCCCCTTACCTTAGACCTTAGTTCCTCCAGTTCCTACCGGAACATCGGGCGACGAGCTTTCTCCATTTCGGTCTGTCGCTGGCAGATCTCTTTGCACCCATCCAGGTAAGCCCCATATCTTGAAGGTCTTCTTTGAATGTTGCCCGCCAGGTCTTCTTCGGTCTTCCTGGTCTGCGTTTGCCGTTGTCAGGTAACCAATTCATGGCCTTGTAGGCTGGTCTGCTTTCAGCTTACGTTTGAAGAAAAGCGTCACTGTCTAATACCGGCATTAACTAGTGTAGATTTTTGTTTATAAGGCTACAAGGTGCGTATAGCTTATCTGAGAGCTACGGAACGTTCCCTGTCACATGGGATCACAGTGTTACCTGCCACCCGACACAGGTGAGCGGTGCGCACCAGAGATGTGTGGACACGTCCGTGGACGAGACGCGTGTCCGCAAGCATTCTGCAGACACAGTCGCAGACACAATTTTTGATGTCTGTGGATGCGGATGCTCCCCGAGAAAACAAATTTCTTTACTGCAACGTTTACTTTCTGGCAACAACAGTGCTGCAAAAGTCCTGTTGCATTTGCAGTTTTTTTTGCGCATGCCACATTGTTAAAGGCTGGTCTTGGATTTCAGTATATTTTAAAGTAAAACATTATCGTTGTTGCTGACAGTGTGGACACTAGACCCGTAAGTGACTCACCAGCCGTTTGCTCGCTCGCTGCTAGGTAAATCTCGCTCGCTTTTTTTGCTTGGTGCAAAAAGCGCGAAATTGCAAAGTTCTATCAGAAAATTTCAAGTCAATGCTTAAAGTTCTGCAAAATACAACAGGGGATTACTTTTTCGTCGCACCCTGTATATATTGAGTAGTTCTTTCATAAGTTCTAAATGATAAAGGAGATTATGATCTTTATTAAATCACGTGGAAGTTGATTCCATAGTTGCCTTTTTTAAATTTAAGTGTGTGATACCCAAGGTAAAAGCGATTGAGATCTCCCTAAGTGTTGGGGTTTGAAAATTCGAAACTTCAACTGCTGAAATTTGCGTTTAATGCTGACAATTTTAGATGCATGTTGTCTTTGTCTATTTCCAGCCATTTCGGCGCAATTCACTCTTTAAATGTTCTCCATAGCCTAATAAACCCTTTATTCTGGGTTTCAAGGTTGTCCAAGGTCGCTGATTTTGGTGTCGATCGAAAGGACTTATGGGTTTTCTTATAACTGATTAATAGTAACCTTGGCCCTATCTCGCACTGTTTTTGAGATTCTGAAATTCGAGTCAAATTTGTGGCAGCCGACAGTGAAGATTTGGTGATCCTATCTTGCACCGTTTTGACAGTAGCGGATTGTGATGGACAGACAGACAGAGCGACAGACACACCCAGTGAGACAAATGCCTTGACGACAGCTAAGATGCGTGAAGCATTACATACTGTCGCGCGTGATAAGTCATGTGCCGTTTTAAATTTCGCTCGCTTCTAGTCACTTGTATGTATTTTCGCTCGCTTACGGGAAAAATCTCGCTCGCTGTCACTCGTCCCATTTCTCTCTCTCGCTGCCGATCGCTTTTGCTCTCGCTTACAGGTCTAGTGGACACGGATGCAAAACGGTTTAGGTTTGTGGACGTAGATGCTACCCTGCGGACGCAGACCGAAAATTCTAGGATTCGCACATTTCTGGCACGCACCCCATCTTAACCGCAGGCAGGCAGGCACGTAATTGACTTGTCATTTACCTTCTCTGGAAGGATGGAAGGCTGAGTTGAACTTGGGGTTGGTTATATACTGAGATGATTTGCTTTTCCACAGACAGCCACTCATCCAAGTAGTAACTACTTGATGTGTTCCAACCAGCGCCGGCGGTTGAATCCACAACTGCTTGATCATGAGTAGGATGTTCTACTGTTTACTACCAAGACACAGGTGGAAAAAACGGTGATGGAAATTTAACCAGTTTAAAGTCAGTGAATTCTGCCTGGAATTTTACTAGGAGAAATGGTCAAGCAATTTAAATCTACCGGTAGTTTAGAAAACTAGAATACATGTACACTATGACTCAAAAAAAACATTTCAAACTTTTTTAATTGTAACTTGAAGAAGGATTATCGGATTTTAATAATTTTTGTGAAAAAATTCCGGAAACAACTGGCCATCAAATCATTATGTAGTTTCCCACCTCACCCATCATATGTTTCTGCTTTACCTGGGGAAATCAGAATAAACGAAATATTGTACTTTTACCTAAAGTGGTATTATTACTTAATGTAAATAATGCACAAAAACACATTTTGTTTACATTTTTGACAATTTGGCTGACACTTTTTTCAACTGTTTCGTTTTTTAGCTGTCTGCAATAAAATTGATAAAAATGTTGGCCAACTGTGCAGTCACAAACATGGAGATGATTTCTCCATTCATTGACAGCAGTATCAATAATGTTATGCTCCAGACTAATCCAGACTTCACCAATCGCTTATTGAATTCACAAACATTCTTTAACGTCATATGGTAGACATACTGCTGCACGACAGTCAAATCTTGTAATCGACTGGCTCTTGGGGGTCACAGATCAGGATAGACGGAATTTATCGACGTTATTTTTTTATCATCTTAACGCATATTTTGCTTGGTCTGATTTCCCCAGGTAATGCAGAAACAGACATTGGGTGAGGTGTGAACTTAAACAGTCATTTAATAGCCAGTTGTGTCAGAAATATGTATGCCAAAAATTATTGAAGTCTGATAATCATGCTTCAAGTTACAGTCAATAATGTTGGGGATGTTTTTTCGTGTTTTTTGGCATATTTTTATGCATATTTTGCTCAGTTTTCTTTATCTAGGTAGTGCAGAAGCAGACATTGGGTAAGATGCAAAACTGAACAGCCATTTAATGGCAAGTTGTGTCAGGAATATTCACACCAAAAATTATGAGAATCTGATAATTTCTGTTCAAGTTAGAATCAAAAATGTCCGGGATGTTTTTGAGACACAGTGTAGTTAATTTGAACATTGAGTGTGCTGATCTTGGCTGAAAAGCGAACAGATTGGGCTGAACAATTTTTGGTCCACCGACGTGCACAGCAGTGTACTTAAATTTGAAGGGATCAATTTTTTTCAGCATTTTCCTTTCCACCTTTTTCCCCAATCTTTTTTCCTTTTTTTCGCTTGTTCATACTCATTGCTCCCAGCTGCCAACAATTGCATTTTGGTATCTTTAGACTGAAAGGATTTTTTAAAAAGCAAAATTTATTATTTTACTTTGTGAGGCTTAGTACTTAAATGTGCTTTATGTACGTGTATTTGTGGTTTTTCTAGAGTTTTTGAACATAATCAGTGTTGTGGGTTGGTGTTACTGACGTACTTCGCATCTGTTGGTGACCGGTGTGCTCACAGTTACAACGTTCTCATATTGTGACCTGCTGCAGCCTGTTTATTATGTTACTACTGGTTTTGTTAACTCATTTCTTGTTCTGTCTCAGTTTGTCCATTGCTGGTAAGATGGCCAGAAATTTCTGTTTTTTTTTATAACTTATTTTGAAACATTGTTTCACTGATGTACACAAGACTTTTTCATCATCATCATCATATTCGTTTAATGCATTAACTTGACAGAACGCAAGCATGTGCACAATGTAGGCCTAACATACAGTAAATATAAGAGTTTAAAAAAGTCCACAAAACTATGTTTAAATGTTGCAGAAACAAGCACGTCAATTGAACACTAATGATGATAACAGCAACAAAGTTGGAATGTGTGACTGCCTAAAATCTAGTAACTAGTAAAAATATGATAAAAGTCATGATGTGTTAGGCCTATAAGACCAAGACTTTTATTATTTGAGACCAGGATCAAGAATTTTTCTCAAAACCAAGACTTTTTTTAAAGACCAAGACGAAAAATTTTTTCAAGAACTATATCACACTTTTTATGCAGCATCATGCTTTATCAATCAATCAATCTTTATTTGTCCAATAAAACAATTTAAAACATGCAAATGACAATGCAGTAGGACCGGACAGTGAGACTAAAAGTACTGAACGCTGCCCTTAATACACAAGTACAGTCAGATAAATCCATAAGTTCTAAAGTTAGAACAAACAAATAGGCCTACCAAAACAAGGCAGTAAAAACAACGACCAGGACAGTTGAATAACAGGCTAAACAGAGCCAATACAGTAAGCAGAGAGATCCACAGTATTTATTGATCGTTT
>Ga0209367_1011432_pt1 | contig 11771 bp, 7 predicted proteins | sample WorMetLIZISLAND2_FD_187412 | JGI IMG/M metagenome (GOLD analysis project Ga0209367, IMG submission 187412) | Marine gutless worms symbiont microbial communities from Max Planck institute for Marine Microbiology, Germany - Olavius geniculatus... ... | reverse complement strand
GTATACGATTTCCTATTAGTGATTAATAGTAACCTAGGCCTTATCTCGCACCGTTACTGAGATACAGCGAGTTATAGGCCAAAAATCGGAAATTTTGCCTACCCCCTCTCATTTAGCGCCCTCGTTCGGGGTGACCCCCTTCGAATTTATGAAAAAGCTTTACGGTTCCTGAAACTAGAGTCTTCCAGGCAGCCGAAGGTAAAGATTTGGTGATCCTAGCTTGGACCGTTTTTGCCTGATCCACCCGTGTGACAGACAGACGGACAGACAGACAGACGGACAGACGGACGGACAGAATTGCGGTGGCTAAGACGCGCTGAAAGCATAGCTGCTTTCGCGCGTAAAAAGTCACTGACCCAAAGCAGTCACCGAGCTGAGCTTTTATGCATTGCAGCCTTTCATAAGCTCGACCAGCCTCCAGTGTTGTTAATTTAGGCCTATTTGATGGGCTCTGCGTTATACCTGCCTGTGGATTTGTGTTCAGTTGAATAATTTCTGCTGTACAAGTTAATACCTCGTGGTACTCATTCACAGTCTGTCTGGCATTTTGCTAATCAAATTCACGAGCGATATGACGTCGACAAATTAACTTGCATTCAACTAGTCTACAGCACAGACCTAGTCTCCGATTAATCGATTATAGTCACGTCAATAAAACATTAAAAGTATGACAAGTATCTGAAATCATCTCAGTCGTCTGCTTTTTCGGAGTATAAAGTCAACATTTTAGTTTTGTCTACAATCTGGGTTTATAATGCTCAATGATTGAGTTCTAGTGCATCTGAGTGCTTATAGTTCAACAGTCAAAAAAATGCTACGCAAGAACAGGCATTTTTTAATAACTACCACTGTTATATTTTGATTCTAATTATTTTTTGTAAGATTAACTATTAAACAAAAGCCCAGCTGTCGCTATAATAGCCGACCGGTCATCCAAGGGCGATGATTTTTATTTTATCTAAAAAGGTGTACGCCACTTCCTACTAGTGATTAATAGCAACCATGGCCGTATCTCTCGCCTTTCCGAAATATAACGAGTTTTTCGTTGAAAAACGCACATTTTTTTCTACCCCTTCCATTCAGCCTCAAATTTGAAAATGTTTCACTGGCACTAGATCGCTGAAATTTTTTTTATGCCTACGTTTAACAAACACCTAATTATTTGTGTGAAAGTTTTCCCCCACGACCTGACGCTTAGCCACAACACATCCGTTACAGACAGACGACGACGGACAGACAGACAGACAGACGACAACCACACTATAAGCTCGACCGTTAATTAAGTACGGTCGGCTAAAAATTAATCGCTGTACCGGCTTCAATAAAATAATATTGCAATACTGTACTGTTATAACTGCAGCCAACAGCGAAAAATGTAGATCACTAAAACGACCATAAGATTATCAATCTTTCCACTATTTTTTCAAGAGCAGTGTGCATAAAATGTTACTGAAAACAGTAACCATTTTCTGGGAAAACGGCGAAAACCAGTGTAGATCGGTCCTCTAGATGATCGGCGCCTGCCAAGTGCCAGCAGCTGTTCATGAGGCTTTTGCAGTGTACAGTGCACTAATAAAACATAAATAAAATTAAAATACATTGTAGTCAAATTACAGTAACTCCAAGTATAAGCTGTAATTAAAACAAGAAATTTGAGCTAATGCTCACGAGACGCGCGAAAGCCCATAGCAGTTCCGGTTCAGTAGTTTAGCTGAAAATTGGGGTGTTTACGCTAAGTTAATATTTCTATCTGGATCGCATAACGATAGTTCCGGGGCGCCACCTTGTGAATGATATAGACTTGTGATGATGTTTCAATTTTCAATATACAAGCGATTATTAAAAGTGTTTTTTTTCATCTGAAATATGAAAACGTAACGTATGCAAGCAGTGAAAAAAGCCACACAAGTTCATAGTTAGATTCAGTGATCGCGCTGAAAGCGACTTGTCTCAAGTGACTAATTAGCGCGCCTATGGGTCTCTAAACCGTACAAACCTTGAAGCAAATGCTCTATCATACATCATACAAGAAGGGGGATGCTTGCTAGCTGTTCGGAAGAGAGGAATTGCACTGAGTAATCTACTTTAATTTACTGCACGATACACAAACTAATATAATGGTAACTAAAAACCACCAGATTGTTTAAACATGTTCATGCACGATAGTTTAGCTTCTTCGACCGAAATCAAATGCATTTTAACAATCTACGCTGATTGTCTTACAGACCCCACTCGGGACATGACGCACTACCTCAGAGCCTTAGCTGGATTGAGAGAAATGGACAAAAACGGGAGATGGGGCAGCGGAAAGACGAAAGGAAAAAGAAGAGGACAAAAGGATATGAGTGTGGGAATTTGGGAAAGCTCGTTCCAATGTTTAGGGTATATGCGCCACCGAGTGTTAATTAACGTATACAGCTAATTGACTCTCGTCATGAATTAGTACATCGTCTAAGCCCTAATATGTGACGTTTGTTTCCGATCAAGTTTGTACGCTTACAAATCTTACACAAATGTTATTATGGGAGAAGAAGCAAATTATACATTTTGTTGCAAAATCTGGAAACACAATAGGCCTCACAGTAGGCCTATATGTCTTCGTGTTTTCGCATGCATGCACGTGCTAGACTCACTAACTCGTTAAAACTGCCAGCACTAAATACAGACAGAGCCACAGATGCTTTTCAATATAGCCGACTGTCGGTTGCATATAGTCAACAACACTCTTGAGAGTTGTTTCTGTAATAAATAAAGCACTCTGGACTATAAAATAGCGTCAAACACAATTCCGCAATTTAAACTGCTTAGTTTGTCATCAATCGTCACAATAATTGCAATTTTTTTGTAACGTGCAACGATGTATCAAGTTTTCGCTATGCAATTGCACTAAACTCGTTTAGACTAGATGCTAACAATAAATACACGTAGTAGTAAATAAACTAACATACTGAAGTAGAACCGATTACGGCAAAACACGCTTAGATTTTTTGGCGGCTATATAGCGCAGTTTGTATTAAAACTGAGTTTTCTGGGTCAGCTAGTTTAATTTTTTCATTTAGAATTTATTCTAATAAATCTCTGTTGCCACGTTATGAAAATTGGATAAAATCGATTTATGCTTGCCACGGGTATCCTCCAAAAATAGCTTAAGTCATAACTTTCCAGACGTCAAAGTACACTTACGGTTTCTCTCGACTTCATGCAGTAGGCGCACGTCCATACTAATGAGGATCTACAGATAGGAGGACAATCAAAATCGTCAATCGCCCGAACTAAAGTCCAGTAAGTCGTGTTTATGCTTCTTGTGTTAATAGTAATCTTTATTCGCCACAAGGCAACAAATTAAGACAGTGATGTAAAGACAGAATACAATATACAGGGTGGGCCAAAAAACCCGGCCCTGTTTGAGCGTTGATAACTCAGCGATGGTTAGTGATAAAAAGACGTGTGATAGGCCTACGTCAAAAATTTCAAAATGCTGTAAAAAATAAACGACACATTTGCATAGTAAAGCATTTAAGTATTATTTGCCTAATTTGCATAATTATTTGTCACCCCCGAAATTTTGTTAAATTTGACTGTAACACATGAATTTAACATGGATATTTGAGCTTTTATAACTTAGCGATGTTTATTGATGTAAAGGCGCGTAATACGCCAAAAGTTTCGAAGATGTGTGCAGAAGAAGTGTACAACTTGCATGTCTCAGCATTAAAATATTCTTTGCTTGATTTACACAAATCTGCCCCACCCCTAAAATGATGCTAAATTGGCAGTAACACGTAGATTAAGGTTGATTTTCATTTAGCATACTGTGAAATATCAACAATTATTAACACATACGTTGAGTTTAGATGAAATTCGACATAGGCAGTTGCCCAGCTTTTGCATTCATAACCGTCATCAGTCCTTTTAGGAAGCTGATCGATCGCTGGAGTAAATGTTTTCAGGATCAGCTGAGCCCAGCATTCGATTGCACACGTTTTAGTTGCTCACGTACTGAAATTTTGTGACCTTGGTATTTGTTGCAATGCCTCTACACTGAATAATTCACAGAATTTAAATCTGGACTTTCGGCAGTGGGTTTTTGAGTTCAATGAACTCGGGCACATGGGAGTGCAGGCAAATGCCTAATTGCAGGGGTAATGAAGATTTATGCAAATTAGGTAAAGAATATTTAAATGGTTTGCTATTTAAGTTCGGCCCTTTTTGTCTACAACATTGCAAAACATTTGACATATCACACTCCTTTCTACGGGTAACCATCGCTGAGTTATCAACGATCAAACAGGCCCGGTTTTTTGGCCCACCCTGTACTTAATGATAACTAAATTGCTGTACTACATAGTACTTACAATGTGTGCAATGTAACAGTTGTTTATCTGCTCAAATCGCGGATATTGATCTCTCTGGACATAAAGTCAAGGTTACACCCGAATGTCACACGAACAAAGTGCTTTCCGAACATATTTCAACAAGGCTGCTATAGGGTATCGTACACAATATGGACGGAATGTCAATTCTCAAAGTTCGCAGCCACTTTAGCTTAGTCAGAATAAAACGCCCATGAAATTTTTATGACAAATTTAGCAAATGTCAGCTCATTTTTAGCCGACCGTACTTTAGTAGCGGTCGAACTATTGGCATATTTGTCGTTTGTCGTCTGTTTGTCCGTCCGTCTGTAACGGATGTATTGTGGCTAAACGGTGCGTGATAGGGCCTACTGTAGGTTGCTATTGATCACTAATACCAAATCGCATACTAGCTTTCAAATGACATATAAATTAATGACCTTGGATGCCCTTGAAGGGTAATAACGCACTATAGTATGCCAATTGTGCGGCATTGTGCCTAAACGGTAAGTCGTAGAGGGTTGGCGATGTTACCGTCGAAGAGTGCGTGGCAACTTCTTATGGGCTGTCAATAGTAACTATGGCTCTATTTGCAGCGGTTTGGCCGCAATTTTTAACGAAAAGTGTCAAGCTATAAATGGCCGTATCTCGGAAACGGTGAGAGATAGGATCAAGGTTAATTACTAATAAGAAGTGGCATACGCCTTGTCAGACAAGATAAAAAAATAAATCATTGACTGTGTATGACCTTGAAGGTCAGTACTGCAACAGGAACTACAGTGTATATGGGCTGTAGCGCGTCTTTTCTAGGAAAGCGTTTTTATTGTAAAGAAATTTTGCGAAATCTGCGTGCGATATTTCTGTTGGTCATTTTCGACTCTAGCTGTTTATATCGCCTGGCGAGACGACCACATGTCACCTCGCGCGACGTGTGTTATACTAGAGTTAATTGTAGCTTTCACTTAATTGTAGCTTTCACGAACAGCGTTCCGTTAACATAGCATGCATGGAACTGTGTCATTTCTGAGAAATCGCTTTCTCTCCGTGATTGGAAGTCGGACGCTGGGCTTCGGACGTAGGCGGTACGGTCGGTTTTTCCTAGCGACAGCTGAGCTTCTTGTAATAGTTCTTTCACTTTTGCATCCCGAATGGATTAAATTTTAAACTGCACAACGATTATAGAGCTGTTCAGTATTTTTCAAAGAAAACTGTACTTACTAACAATCTAACATGATCTTTTAGCTAATAACGAAGCATGCCTCTCTGGGGTCCACAGAACCGCGCTACGAAGAAAACTGCTGTTTATGTCGCATGCTATATCTGAGAAACTAAGCCGCCTATACGACCGTGTTTTGCGGTACATGCTACTAGGGTCTATACAATGTTCTGGTTGTCTTGTCGCCCAGTTACGTTAATATATTTGCAGTGGATATCAATAAAGGACGAAATGTATGGATTTATCATTGTGGCCTATGCTGCAGCCTGTTGTCGCCCAGATGGACAGTTTGTTTATTTCGCGTCATCACGAAAGCACAGACAGTGATGGGAGGACAGCAGCTGCTCGATGATCGTTCTTTATGCCTGTCTGTATGACCGCTGTCAGCATCTGCACTCATCCTTTCTGCAACATCTGCAGGTTTTTGACGCAGATGTTGCGGTAAAAGCATTGTTTTTTTCCACCACTGTCTTTTCTGCACTAACAGAATACAATACAATATTAAAAGCCACACTGTTGAATGCAGAGCGCACAGACTTCAAGTTACACATTGAAAAGAATACTAATAGTACTACGACAAGAAGAAAAGAAAAGTTCTCGACAAGCTATAAAATTACTGGGGTTACCCCTGCCCTGCCACTCTCTCTGCAACGACCCTTTGCACACTGTGACAAAACTAAACTGCGATGTATGACAGCAAGTTTCAGTGGCCTGTGTATAGTGGTTTCAAATATGCACATGATGTCGCTAAATGTCATGTGCCGCTGAGCAGCTTGACACTCGAAACACACGCGTGGAGTATCACGAAAGCAACGTTTAATCGCTGACCTAAATCCGTAACATAAATCGACTCCATCCCATCCCACCTGTGTGTAGTTTTTCTCCTCATTTTGATCCGGCGTCACATAACATTCATCTGCATCGCATCTGTGTCAGCAGCTGAGGCCGTCATCCCTGTTAGCCCGTTTCATCATCCCTAGCGACAGTGATGTACGCGGTAGCGCACAAAAAAACTGGAACAATGAAATTATACATATTATGCTGCGTAAATCCAACAACCGAGCAGTTTTTAAAAGGATAAACCTTAATCATTGCAATGAATTATAGGACGGTCATAGTAAACACCCGAGCACGGCGTTCAACATGACCACCCTTCGGCAATGAGGACAATAACTGGTTTAATCATGTCGACACCAACTTCATGGCTGCCAGTAGGCCTATTATCCAACATGGCGCCAGCATCCGTCTGTCAAATGTCAGCATTAGTCATAGCTATGGACAAAATTCGGCAGCATCCCAACCTATAAGTGTTTGATGATGTAATTTGTACATCCTGAACTTCGACTGCCATCCAGAAGTCCAATATAGTCTACAGTGTTTCACACTGATTGGTCAGTCGACGAGGCTTGGAAGGAAGACTGGTTTAAAAAAGGAAGTAACCAACCAGTTTCTGATAACTGATCCAGTAATACGCCAACCTGGTTTCGACCTTGAACGCAAAGACTGGACACTTCTCATCCGTTTTTGTACTGACTATGGCGTGTGTGCTGCTACTCATGACTGGCGCATACGCGACGACCCGTCCTGTGCCTGTGGCAACAAACAAAAAACGTGTCGTCAACGAGTGTGTCCGCTGACCAAGTTTCCTGGTGGTCTCCAAGCGCTCCACTCTGAAGAGGAAGACTCAGTATCCTGTCTTCGCGGACTCAGCATGCGCTGGAAGAAGACTGCAACAATCGAGGTCAGTCGTATCGTATCATATCGTAAATTGTCCAATTTTTAGATCTACGTAGAGCACGTTCGGCTTTTTGTGCGTCATCCTGTACTCGCTAACGAGAACTGTAGACTGTGGTGAAAAGCAAAACGCATATGTTCGGGGAAGTCGTTAACAGAAACGAAATCAACAACATATACTCGAAGTAGGCCTTAATAGCAACCAGGCAATAACTGTTATAATTTTGTTGCATATGAAAGAGCAACGCAAAATGCTGTAGAAATACGGATGCTAAGCTGGAAAACGATTTTAAGCAGTTTCTATGCTCTGTGCTTGTCAGCGATTTTGGTTTTTGCGCCTTTTAGTTTGCTCGTTAGAAGCCGTTTCTGGCAGACGAACGGACGGCGCTTGATTATTAGTGTTTGAAAGGTGAGTGGACAACATTGTCGTATCAAAAATTTAACAGCAAACTTTTTAAACATTTTGTGTGTAAAAGCGCTGAAACAACTGTAAAACAACTTAATTTGATTTATTGCAGTACCGTACACTTCATCAAATTTGATATAACATGGCCTAGATTTCTCTACAAGTTTGTAGTAGCACTGTGACAAACGGTAAACGGAGATGACGATGACTGTCTTTAGTTGTTACTGTTCGCGGTAGAGACGACAGTGTTATTTTTAGCATCATCGCTAATTTTTTGTTGGTTTGTTTCTCTGTTAACGCTTGTCAATTGCTTGATTTGTTCAAGGGATATTTGCGATCGAAGTTTATATTCGACCGAAATCAAGGGCACTGTTGTTAACTCATAAACCGCTGCACTTAGCAGTCTTAGCTCGATGCAATTTTGCACGAACACGTATCTTGAAAGGCTTGACAACCTGTAGAAGTTTATTGCATATCAAGGTCCTAGATCAAAGATCAACATCACATGGGTTGTTTGAGCTCTAGGTTTATGTGCATGCCGCCATTGTCACGGCGGCTACCGCGGACAGTACTTAGCCTTGAGCAAAACTTGGCAGTCTACTTGTATTTTATTTTATTTTATCGCACATGTGCCAGCACCATAATTGAATTGAATCTTGATGAAATTCGCGGTTACCTTATGCCGCCGGTGGCCGCCCGTCGAGTCGTGTCATCTGCTATTGCGCCAATAAAAGCTGAAGTTATTGAGCGACCAAATGGGAGCAAATTTGGTTTTCATTCTAGAAAAGTAAACGAGTAAAATAATTTACATACGAGTAAATTCAGATTCAGCTTTGTTTCGGTTTTCTGTATCCGCTAAATCGTTGTAATATCTTCGTTGCTGCTAAAGTTAGAGGGGGCGTCTATACCATATAAACCACAAAGCAAATGAAGCAAATACGGTACTCCAAATACTCATGAAATAGGGGAGGAAGGTTTTTTGGGAAATTAGGAAAAATTGAACAGCATAATTTTGCATTTCTTATATATTCACGATATCTTGCAAGCAAAAGTGTTTTGTGACGCTTAGTACCAAATTCGTTTTTGCCAGGGCTCAGTTAGCTTACAACGTCTCCCCAACCCTTTAGTCGCCTGGGAAGGGGATACCCCCTCCCCATTTTCCACCCCCTTAACGGTTACGGCGTTTCGTTTTTCGCGCTGGGGCGCCGCAGACGCCTCACTTTGAGTTAGGGAGAAAGCTTGCCCCAAAAACTTAGAAAGATAGACGCCTTTGTTAGTGTGGCAAACTATGTTTAAAGTAAGGTTTTTTTCCAACAGCATACGAGTATTACTGTGATTCGCAAGCCAATCGTTACTGCGGTGGGCCCACTTTGCTCTAATCCGATGCTACGTTCTTCTACATGTTCCCACAGCAGGAAAAATAGATTTGATTTCTGTATGATTGCACTAATGACGCACAACCTACGTGACTTCGGTGATTTGCGGGTTGTAATTTAGCGTCCAAACAGCGGTCACGTAGGCCTACAGCAAAGCAATTCGCGTCTGTTTTTTGTCATTGTTGACTTGAGTAATTTTATTTAAAATTTAAAATTGTCATCATTACGATCATTATCTCGTGTTTATTTACCGAAAATAACGTTTGAATAAGTACAAACAGTTTAATCAAAAATTGTTAAAAAAGCAAAAAGCTCACTAAAAACCTAGTTACACGAAGAGAGAGAACAGAGACAGAAGAAATTAACCACAGCAGAAAGTGCACGTGCAACTGCAACATGACAACATCATGAGTAAAATAAACTTAGAGTAGCCTACGTGTACAATGTTATAGCACAAACGACAAAAATGTGAACAATATTTAGAACACTCAGGATTCACGAGCAATAACTAAAAAATAATCTGCAGCCCGCTGAGAGTCTAACATCACAGAGATCACAACGTGTTTTGTTGAATGTACAGTTCTCCTTCAACGTCAATGACATGACAGACTGACAGTGTCAACGTAACCGGTGCTTTGTAATAATAAAGATAGTAAATAAGTAAATAATAAATACAGTTGCATAATCGTTTTCGACCGAACTTGTCGGAAAATTTTGAGAGATTTCCGGTGACGATCGTAACAGCAACTTTTTGTTTTAGACAATATCCGTTTTTATTTAGCACTAATATAACGCCATTATGCTGCACGACAGTAACTGTTTTACCGACTAAAGCCAGCCGGATATAACTTTTGTAACAAACATTTTTTATTGTATTAGGATCTCCTACCGAGGGTAAAAATAATACGAGTAGACTAATAGCAGCAACAGTGCAGTGGTCGCAGTTTCGCACTTGGTTACTTTGCAGCGGTCATGCATTGTACCGTACAGCTTTGTCGTGTCTGCGTTGCTGCTGCTGCAGGAAGACGCATCATTATGCTGCAGTGTGGTCTGACGATGTGGCTTGCGTGCACGCGTGTCATCACGGCTTCAGTGCTGATTTGCTTCAACGTTACTCCAGTTTGCTTCGGTCGACACTGCGGTTCTGCGCTAACAGTCTGATTACTTCAAACTGTGAAAGCTGTGTGCTAACAACATAGATGACGATATCATCAGACAGTGTCTCCTAAAAACTGCGAGTCGAGCTTCATAATGTTGATACAGTACCATGCCGCATTGTGATTTTGTACAGTAGTAATTAATTTGCACACTGTACGTCCCAATAGTGCAATAGTCCGTCCACAGTGGATAGTCGATATATAGTCTACTAGTAATTGAAGCTCAAAGGTGGTGAAGTCGGAAACGATGGAGTTTCCGTTCAGGGACATGACAGAGACGAACGGTTCCCTCGGCACGGAGGAGGCTCTGTCGTTGTACAGTCGGAAGCCTGTGCTGGCTGCGCTCTACGTCGGAGTGCTCGGTGTCGCAGCTGTAGTCGGAACTCTGGGCAACCTGGTCGTCGTCATGACGGTCGTCATCAAGTATCTGCGCAACAGGCAGCACCGCACCGAGTTCACGAACAACGACTCCGGACGAGCTTTTATTGCTAACCTCGCCTTGTCCGACATGATCGTCACCGCCATCATCAATCCCTTGGCCATTGCAGGTTGGTTGCTGATGATCCATCATCTCACCAAATCTTGCATTTTGCAACTACTGATTTTACAGTTAAGAAGTTTTCGTTTGACGGAACACCACATATATGTGGCGTTAATTTGTTATTTATTTATTTATTTCAAATTTAATAACTAGAAATTTGGGGCAAAGCTCAACGTGAGTCCGCCAGGCGCCCTAAGTCCGATTGGGGAGAAATTTTGAGGGGTGAAATTCCCCCGGTAGCAAAGTCACGTGGCCCGCACACAAATGCATTAGCATACGCAAAACGCGCACTACTGACTTAGGGTGGGTAAACATTAGCCGCGTAATCTCTGGTGTTAGTGGACCAAAGTTCACCAATTTTTTTTATTCAACGCAGTATTAATTGCGCTTGATAACGCTTTTTACCGCTTGTCGATAGCTCTATTCATTTCAGAGATATTTGCAGTCAAACTCGAAAGTTGTCGTAAAACGTACTAAATTTTGGACGTTTTTTTGCACTCCCAAATTTTAAGGGGGCGGTACCCCTAAAAGTTGTACCCGCGTAATCACCCCCATGTAGCAGCACGTCACATGGCAAAGTCTCATGAAGCTACTCCCTTTGGCTCCAAAGATCCTTCGTCTAATACGCTACATTTTAAGCCAATTTTTCATCAGCCTTTGAAAAAAATGTAAAGGGGGCTCCGTCTCCGATGAAGGGTACGCTAGTAAGACTTGGTCATTCTCCAGCGCGTGTAAAAATTTGGGGGTGCAGCACCCCCTAGGGGCCGAAATATGGCCTTCCGAAAAATTTGATTTGGATGGGTAAACATTAGCCGCGTAATCTCTGGTGTTAATGGACTAAAGTTCACACAATTTTTTATTCAACGCGGAATTAACTGTAGTTGATAACGCCGTTTACCGCTTGTCGATATCTCTATCCAGTTTAGAGATATTTGCGGTCAAACTCGAAAGTTGTCGTAAAACGTACTAAATTTTGGACGTTTTTTGCC
>Ga0209367_1011431_pt1 | contig 11772 bp, 11 predicted proteins | sample WorMetLIZISLAND2_FD_187412 | JGI IMG/M metagenome (GOLD analysis project Ga0209367, IMG submission 187412) | Marine gutless worms symbiont microbial communities from Max Planck institute for Marine Microbiology, Germany - Olavius geniculatus... ... | reverse complement strand
GGCAACATTTAAGGACTTGCACATCGAAAACAGCAAAAATTACAAAAGGTGATATTATTCAGCAGCACATTGACACACAGTCAGTGTGATGTGGGCAATATCACCTTTTGTAATTTTTGCTGTTTTCGATGTGCAAGTCCTTAAATGTTGTCGTTAACAAGTGTATAAACTGATGTTTTGTACATTTATATAAAGTAAAAATCAACAAAGCTAAACCAAAGAAAAACAGCGTAATAGCTAGAAATTTCGGGCAAAGCCCAACGTGAGTCCACCTGGCTCTGTAAGTCCAATGGGGGAAAATTCAGGAAGTAAAAATTCTCTCAGTAACAACGTCACATGGCTTGAAGTCAAATGCATTAGCATGCGCAGAATGCACACTGTCCACTTAGGATAGGTAAATGTTAGCTGCATAATCTCTGGCGTTAGTGGACCAAAGTTCAACAAATTTGTTTTGTTCAGTGTAGGAGAAATTTAGTTGATAACTCCGTTTTCTGCTTGTCATTATCTCTATTCATTCCAGAGATATTCACAGACAAAGTCAAAGTTGTTGTAAAATGCCCTACACTTTGGACGTTTTTGCTCTCCCAAATTTTAAGGAGGCAGGGCTCCCTCCCAAAAAGTTGTGCCCGGGTTATCATCCCTACCTAGTAGCATGTCAAGTGGCAAAGTTTCATGAGGCTACTCCCCCTGGCTCCAAAGTTCTTGCGACCAATTATTGACCCCCTTTTAAAAAAGTTGTAAAAAAGATCCCCGTCCCAGGTGGGGTGTGTGCTAGTAAGACTTGGTCATTCTCTAGCCCACGTAAAAATATGGGGGCACAGCACCCCTAGGGGCCAAATATAATCTTTCAAAAAAAAGTCATCTTGGGTGGGTATGATTCCACCTCTAGATCAGTGTAAGCCGATGTCTGAGTTGAAATATCATTGGACTTCAGCTCATCATCCAAACTGCATCAACATGTCCTGTGTCATACTCTACAAAATTAAGTACTTTTCTAGCTTTTTGTTAAAAACTTGATGTTTCGACGTCAGCTGATGACTTCTTCAGAAATGGTTGTTGACTCTTTTTTGTGAAGTGTCATTTTGATGGAAATGAGCTGGATCGTGTTGTTTGTGTGCAGGTTTACCGGAGCAGAGAAAGTGCTCTGAACGTTGAGCCAGACGTCGTCAGCACGTCGTTCGGTTACTCCGAGTTTGTAGCGCCGGACGCCGGCATCGTGCGTGACTTTGACTCAGACGGCGTCGAAATAGTTCGATTTCAGCTGGCTCAAATCGAGTACCACCGAGGATCGGCGATGGCCGAGGACATCGCTGACGAGTCAGGGGCGATGGGTACAGAGCCGTCGACCAGCGAGTGTGGGGTGGTAACAACCAAAGCCCAGGCGTCGATCGAGTGTGCACCGCAGCGTAGCGACGACGACGACGCGGATGACATTGACGCAGTTTGCAGCGGCTCAAAGATTGAAGTCCCGGTGACTGTAGTGGCTGGTTATTCTCCATCTCTTAACTCAGCAAAGAGTGAAGAGTCTGAGCCAAACGAGATGCAGTCGCTTATGACTGGTGGAATGCACACGTGTTGAACATGTCCGTCAAACGAGAGCCTTTATCCAACGAAACTGCTTGTGCTGCTGGCCCAAGCTTTTCATCGGCTTCGGTTGAAGTGATCTGTAGTCTGGTGCATGTAGTTAAACAGCTGTACATGCTATCAGTATGCATCCATGATTGCTGTCATATAAGAGTTGAAGTTTTTCGGCAATTTTATTTTTATGCCTCCGCCAATGTAGTGGCTGGAGGCATTATGTTTCTAGAGTGTTCGTGCGTGCATTTGTCCGTCCGTGCGTGAGTCTCGAACAAGCATTGTTCGCAATATATCTTGGACATTTATTGACAGAATTTGACCAAACTTTTACCACTAACGGACTTTGGGGCAAGGATGAACACATCAAATGTTGGGGTCAAATGGGCAAGGATCAATGTCACGGTGGGGTCAAATATGCCCCAAAATGCACTTTTTGGCCTTGTAGTTGTCACATGTTGGTGGAGGCATAATAGACAGAATCGTAACCACCATCTACATGTAGATCATCTACGTGTAGATCTGCTTTTTATAAGTGCACACACTACACAAAGAAGTGATTAATTACCAGTTAATTACAAAAATTCGTAATCATTTTTTTGCTGATGCTAAGCTTTGTTGGTCAGCTGAGAGAATCATCAGTTTTTCTCAATAAAATGTGCTTTCAGAAATGTGTAGAGCTGCAACGTCCAATCCATGTGAATTTGTGTCACATGCAGTGTTGCTTATGATGTCTCATGCACTTCATATTTAATGTTGTGTAAACAGTCTGAATTACTAGTCATCAAGTGTTTGTAATCGAAATTAATCATTATCTTGTTGTTAATTTTTATCAGATTTAACAACAACTGTTGAAACGTTCCTGCTTATTACAAGTTAGTGAGTGCCTGTACTTTTTACGTAAAAAAATTTGTCCTATTTTTTGAGCTGACGTTCATACAATACAGTTCCAACCAGTTTATTTGACTGTAATGTGCTGATTTTGCTGCTGGTGTGTTTTATTTGATCAACAAAGTTACTTTGTGCCGGGCCCAGTTAGTACTTGGATGGGTGACTGTCCACGGTATGATGCCAAGTCAACTAGGTTGACTCAGCCTTCTACCCTCCGTGGGATGGTAAAGTGAGTACTGGCAGTGGTTGCAGCCATCATTAGGGAAGAAACGGCGAGTTCTGCATAACAGTAGGCCCTGTGGCCAGAACTGCTGGTATACTGGCCCAGTCGGTTAAAGGTGCTGGCTGTTAATTAGAGCCGGCCATCCGGCTGATCTGGGTTGTATGCTAGCTTAATTGGGTATAACTCTCGCTGGTTCAAAGCGCCAAAAGGGGATAAGCTCCCTTGCAAAGGACCTAGCTGTCTATGCAATTCTTTTTCTCTGTGTTGAGATAACCAAATGTTTGAGCAGCTGAACCAGTGTAAACTGCTTAAGGCACAGTGTGACATTGCGACAAAATGATCTCGTAACAAATTATCACAGCAGAGATAATTTTTGATATCGCCATTTAACCATCACATACGAAGACTTGTGGTGCTGTGAAAACACTCGCACTGCTTTTACATTTCTCCAGTTAACTTAAGACTGGAAATTCGTTGTCATCTGTGGTCAAAATTATATTTGACTAGATAATATACAATTATTTGAAAATATCACGGGTCTGGTTATTTGAGACAGTACAGTTTTATTGTTGCATCACTGTAAGCACACCAGTATTCTTAATAATAAGAAATTTTTTTCCCAGTTTGTTTGCTTAGTTTTTTTCACATGTTTGTTTTCAGATCTGTTCTTAAGTGGTTTTTTTATCACCTGCTACATTTTGTGATTGCCAGTTTTAGTTTAAATTTGCAGAATACTGAGTCAAATGTGTAGCTGCTTTGTTCATTTATTTTGCAAATACGGGTATGCACAACGCAAAATTTTATGCATCAACGAGACACCAGAAGAAGCTGATGTTGATATTGATCTTATAATTTTATGTGTGAAATATGACAGCTTGTCATGTAATATCACAGCGTAAGCACGGTGGAGAATGGTTTGTTAGTAGTAGTATGTAGTTAATGCCAAGGCTCTAGCCAGAAGTTTCGTTTGGGGGAGTTTGATCTTCTCTCTTTTCCCTTTCCCCTTTCTCCCACTCTCCCTCTCTTTCTTTCCTTTTCTCCTCCTCTTCTGTTAGAAGTATGACTTTTCAAATCCAGCTAGGGGGTCTGGAGGAGTGCTGTGAGCTCCCCCAGTGGGGTCCGAGGTGGAGCCCCTGCTGAAATCGAATTTGGTGCATTTCATGATTTCAGCCTTAAAATATGGCATCTGGTGGCAACATTTTTAATTATTTTTGTCCGAATCAAATGGCCAAATTTAGTGCTTGCAGTTTAAACAACACAGGCAGTGGAACAGATTTAAAATTGGATGTAAAAATAAATTGTGAGTGGAACGAGCAGAAAAATTTTTTGAACTGTGGCGCGCAGAACTGTCTCATTAACTATAAAAGTTTTCAACATTTTTTGGGGGGGGAGGTTGAACCCGCTAACCCCCGCTTAAATACGGCCTTGGTTAATTCTTGTACAGAGTGCTGTGTGGACTTTTATTGTTGGACATCATATCAGGATGATGCACGGAGATCTTTAAAATTGATCGTCAAGCTATATGCTGGCATTGTGCATTAAAATGGTTGAAGTGGGAGGGCATTATTCCGACAGGTTAGCTGCACATTTTTGACAGAGAAGATATCGATGCTCAAAATGTCAACTTTTTCCCCAAAATTCCCCCAGAGTGGATTGACTTCTTTTCCAAAATTATGACTTTGGATGATAGTTTTTCAAAAAGCAGAAAATTTCCCTGCAGGCTAACATTTAGTGGGTGAGTTGCCCCGGTGTCCTCCCTCACCTCTGCCACGATGCTACACGACTGATGTGAACTGGCTGATTAAGATGCTGTATATTGTTGCAATTGTTGCAATTGCAGAATTATTGGCTCAATTAGGCAGTTTTTGTGGTAATTATTTTGTTGATTTAATTGTCTTTTGTGTCTTCTGTTTGTCTGCCGTGTGACTGACTGTTGCTGTTTGACGACAAAAGATCGTTATTCGTTATGCTCACGTCATTTGACGTGAATCGTTTCTTCTTTCTATTCAACAGCAGTGTTGATGTATCGCTTTATGGGTACATAATTAATTGTATTTTAGTTTATGTACAGAGATATCACACTTTGTATTATATAATTCTTTTTATACCTTAGAGCTCGTAATATATCAGTTTAGTGGCAGAGTTTCTGTCTAGCTGCATCCTGTGCGGTGAAAAATTACTGACGGATGGTAGCATTATTTCTTTAGTTATTGTTATATACACCGTGTCCGGGAAAAAAAGTAACCCTCTAGACATCGTACAGTAAAAATGCCAAATCTGAACTAATCTGGATAAAATTTTGCAAGCTTAATTTGGAATAAATTGCTCAAGCGACCACCAAATTTTGTTGAAAAACTATTCTTTCTTAGTGGAGTTATTGAATGTTGAATATCCATAACAAAATATCTCCATTACCAGTATGGCATTACATAAGCAAACCCATCTGTTGTTGTACATGTGCGTAACTCCGACAAACAACATCTGATTTTGGCAAAATTCTGCAACAACAATGCACTATCTATTGGCAATCAAATTGCCAAATTTCAGTTAAATCTGTCCAAGCAAACAATAGTTATCACTGCTTTTTGAGAGGTGACCCCAAAACACTTGAGTTTCAGGTCTGTGTGGATGACGTCAGACACAAAAACCTGAAACTGAAGTGTTTTTGGGGTGACCTCACAAACACAAGTTTAATTGAAATTTGGCACTTTGATTGGCAATAGATGGTGCATTACTAATGTAAAATTTTGCTAGATCAGATGTTGTTTGTTGGATTTATGCAAATGTACAGTAACAGAGTTGTTTACTTTGGTAACGCCGTATTAGTAACGCAGATATTTTGTTATCGATATTCAACAATTAATAACTTTGTTAAAAAATATTTTTCAACCAAATTTGCTGGTTACTTCGGCTATTTATTCGGAATTAAGTGTGCAAAATTTTATTCATATACGTTTAGATTTGACATTATTATGGTACGATGTTTAGGGGGTTACTTTTTTTCCGGACACAGTGTAGTTCATAGTAATAATAGTAATTGAATATGCAGCTAATGGTAACGTAGGCACTGTTATGCTGACGAGTAATGTCTTATCACATTTTCTGCACCGATGTTTACAAGTTGTAGGCACTAGCAGACGTTTTAGTAGCAGTGTCGCTCGTCTTAGGCAGTGATTTTCGTAAATATTTTTATCCGCTAGTTTTTGCTTCACCGATAGATGTTGTGTGCTGTAATTTCATTCTCTTTTTGTCATCGTTGCCTGCATTTTAGATCCGAGAAGTGCAAGTGTATGAGAATGTGTTTCACAATGTTGAATTTGTTGATCACTTGGCTGTCTTTGAGGCTCACCACTTTCTTTTCACCCTTTATTTTACTGATAATATAAAGTCTTTTCTGTCGTCATATTCGTTGAGAACGATTGTCTGTGTCTATAAAGTGCAAGTTGATATTTGATTTTGATCGGCATGCAGTCGTGGTACATTGAACGGTATCTCTCTAACCTTCGCTATGATCTCCTTATGTTCTGGCTTTGATCTCGCGTAATTATTGCATTTCATCCCTGTTGACAGTGTTTGCTGAAATTTGAAAACTAATAAACTATACAGTTCTTGTTGTACATGCTGTTTTCACTGTTCTGCCGGTGATGTGGGCCTTGTCTCGTATTCAGTATTTGAAATCGGTGGTACAAAAGCACGGGCGTCTATACACCATATAAACCTTGGAGCAAATGCTCCAAGAAAAAAAAAGGAAAGTTTTTTGGGAAATTATCTTGCTAGCAGAAGTGTTCTGTGACGCTTAGAATACACCAAATTCGTTTTTCGACGGTGGTGGAGCTCACGATGCTCCCGCAGGAGCCTCCAGTCGGCTGGGAATTAGGATACTCCTTCCCCATTCCCCACCCGCTCGACGCGTATGGCGCCTCGTTCTCGGCGCCTGCGGAGCCTCACCTTGAATTAGGGAGGGACTTGCTCCAACGACTTAGGGGGGATAGATGCCTCTGCATATAAGCACAAAATTTCATAACGTCGTCAGATATTGATCGATTTTCAAGAATTCTTTAGGCCTACTGTTAAAGTCAGCAGTAAAATTCGACCACACTTCAAATGCGTCGCTACTTTTGTTGTTAGCAGTCAAAAACTGGCAAAGTTTTGTAAGGTAGGTGTTGCATGGCGCTTCTTTGATAATAAATTTATTCGTATTTTTTCTTGCTGTATGGGGCTTTATGGCCATCGTGAGTCAGAAAGGACTACTACTTGTGCGTGCTGGTTATTTCTTCAAAAATTATCACTTGGCGCGTGAGTTCTTCGTCCAGTATTAGCAGTTAACAGATTGCCGACTAATTAAACTGTTGCCAGAAGTGTCTCGCCTGTGCACAAAACGTATCTCGTTATCGACGTAGTCATGCGCCCAGATTCCCTTGTGCGATTTTGGCGCTGTATAAATTGTTACTTAATTACACATCCATGCAGGATACAGCACAGTAAGTAGGCCTACAACGAAGGAAGAATTCTGTGACAAATCTGTACGACCGCGTTGACTTCACATACATTGTAACTGTGACGTGAAGTGTGTACGTGCTTGGTAGCCGACTCAGTGTTTCAGATTAGCGACCTCGCTTGCATGCCAGAGTTTTACCACCCACCAGCTGCTCGCCTGGAAGGTCTTCGACCACCGTACACAGCAGACCGCATCGTGTGCATCTGCCTAGCGCGTCTGTCATCAGATCGAAATCTACCGACGCGCGCAACTTCGAGCAGTCTTTTTGCATCCATGGGAAGAAACCGTCCGTATAAATAGCGGCGCCAGTAAGTACCTGCTTACTCGCGCCGGACGTACAGACGAACGGACAGACACCCGAAACACCCCAGTGGTGGCGGCGGGCGCAGTCTCTAACGATCGAGGCAGAAACCATCTGCCCCGGCCGGCGCGTGCCATCGCTCATCGACGGCCCATGAACGACCAGTTTGCGAACTGAGTGTGCGGGCGGGCGAGCAGGTACGCTACATGGGAAGTTGAGGGTGTCAGCGGGCGGGGGAGGAGCTAGCGTTGCCATAACGACGACTTCGCAGCAGCAGCAACAGCAGCAGGGCTGTATGAGAGATGTGCCGACGCGTCTGCGGACGTTACGCGATCGCGGACGGACGCAATTTTTGATGATTTTGCGCTTTCTGGGAAAAACTAACTTCTTCACCGCAATGTTCCTACTTTCCAGTAGCAATAATACTGCAAGATTCCAGTTGCATTTGCAGTTTTTTTGCACATGCCACATTGTTAAAAGCCGTCCTTGGGTTCCAGTATATTTCAAACATTGTCACTGCTGCTGACACTGCGGACGCCTGACAGCTTAGTTCTGCGGACGCAGACGCGGACCCGAAATTTCAGGATCCGCACATCTCTGGGCTGTATGTTCAGACGGACATACAGACGGGATGAGATATGGCTGCCAGGCGCCGGCCGGTGATATGGCGTCACTCACTGCTCAGGGTCGACGACGAGGCGCCGCCGCCGAGAAAGTCTATTTATAAAGCACGCCGCCAGCGAGGGAGCGGAGCGCCGAGCGAGCGCTCAACGACTCCAAAGCGGGTGTAGGAACGCCAACTTCACAGCCGCGAGCCTGCGCAGCCTCGCTGCTGCTGCTGCTGGAGTTGGCATCCTCATCAGCTGCCAGCCAGCGAGCGCTGCCGCTGCTCTTGCCACATCCCCGCCTGTTGTGGACGTAAGTCTGCCGCCCGCACGTCCGCCGTCCAGCCAGCGTCTTCGTTGAGTTGGAATTTCGTCGTCGTCGTCGTCGTGGTCTTCTTTGTCGTGTTCGCCGTAACTTGAGATCATCGTCATCATGTCGGAATCGTCGAGCGTCGTCAAGAAGACCGTCCGCAGGTCGGCAAACCACGCCCGGAAATAGTTCTGCAGATCAACGCATAGGCCCCGAGAAATAAGCATATGGCAAACGTAGGCTGGCTATTCCGGGTTTTAACTTTGGTGTTTGGATGTAAAATATCTTGAATATGCTTGATTTTCGAAGCGCTGCTTGCAGTGCGTGCGCAAGATTTCACAGGCACTTCAAACTTTTCACTCAGTGTATTTTAAAGTACAAAAGTCCAACACATTTCACGATAGAAATTAAACACACCAATCGAAAATAGCCACAGATAGACATACTTTAGCCTACGTAGTATTAGGTTATAATATTTGTTCTGAGTGAATTGTTCTCCGTGTGGGTTCGAATCTTGTAAACTGTAGCGCCGTAGCAAGTAGACCTTTTCCTTTACATTGATTTTGTTTTGATTACTTGTCACTTGTGGTTGATTTCCTGTTTTCAAGAAAAGGAAGATTTTGTGGTATGAACCCCTTTATAATTTGCATCGCAAATAGCGGCCAAATCGCTACAGACAGGGGAATGTTTACAACAGACAGCCTATAGGAATTTAGCAACGCTCTATCCAACGGTATCATTGCTGACCCCGTACGAATTTTTTCCAACAGAGATCCGACTTTCTTTTCTCCCACCCCAAAAACACTTCCACAGACACAGGTCTATGCCACCTGGTGCCAAACGATTACACCCGTTAAGGCGCGTCCAGAGCGACGTAACTGAACTGGACTGAACACTGACACGGTTTGGTTTTTGACGAACTGACCAATGGGCAAGCAAGGCGAGCGTATTGGTCATTGGTTGACGCATACGTGAGTCACCGACGCCGTTAGACGGTGCCTACTGTACGCATTACTGCTTGCCCGTTGGTCAGTTCGTCAAAAACTAAACCATGTCAGTTCAGTTCAATTCAGTTATGTCAGTCTGTACGCGCCTTTATTGCTGTGCGTTAACGATGACGTGCTGGTGCTTGTAGAACGGTGGTTTCAGGCGTATCTCCGGAAGACATCGACACGTCGCATGTCCGCACCTACCAGATCTACCGCGGCATGTCGCCCACCACATCCAACCGGCTCGAGGTAGGCTACAATAATGCACAGTAGCAGGAATGGTTTAGTAACAGGCTGTTGACGTGTCGACTTTTAACAATGGAAATTTTGCTCCAAAACAAGGACAAAATCTGCATGCCGTGTTAATTCCCAGAGTCGGATTCGTGAATGAACGGCGTGTATCAGTTTTGAGAGTGACCTGTACAAATTTCGGCTTCAGCTGTTTCGTACCGGTATTATTGAAACAATTCTAATGAATACAGTAGAGTAAAAAATGCCAATAGAACCGCAGTCACTTTACAGTCAGCTGTTGAAAAGAGGAGGAAAACAAAGTAATGAGTTTTGAGTTTAGTTTTAACGGTTCGCAGATACGTCTGAAACGTCACTTCGGATGGCATACTTCTGATGACGTGGTTTGTAGACTAGACATCGATGATTTAAAAACCCGTCAGGGTTCAGTATCAGATATTGATCCATGCGTGTCGATGACCGACGAATGACCACCTGCTACCTGACTAGACTTGGCCGTCTGCAGAATGCTGCGCCTGTGTGCAAAGAGCCTTCGTTGCTTAATTTGGACGCGCTGTGCACTGCGTACGTGCGCCGGCTGGCGTGCGTTGTCGACTAGGCAGTCATCGCGCGCTCCGGTGCCAAGTGCTGACAAGATAGTTCTGAGAATGTAGACTCGGCTTATACTCAAGCCTCGGCTGCGCGAACAGCTGTCCGTGCAAGCCCTGATGATACACGCACGACTTATACCCCGTTTACACGATGAAGCAAACATCGAGCAAACGTCAAGCTAACATCAAGCCATTAGAGTACACGTCGTGCACGTGTATTTTGATTACATTTGCTTGATGGTTGCTCGATGTTGATGTGTGCTTGATCGTGTAAACTGGGTATTACAGTCTGCCGATGCTGCAGCGGTTTAAATGCGCGTACGGAGCGACGCAATTGAACTGAACTAAACTGAACCGAGAACTGACACGGTTTAGTTTTTGACGAACCGACCAAGGGCGAGTCCGCTGGTCATTGCTTGACGCGTACGTCGGCCGCCGACGCCGTTTAGACGGTGCCTACTGTACTGTATGCATTGCTGCTTGCCCATTGGTCAGTTCGTCAAAAACTAAACCATGTCAGTTCTCGATTCGGTTTAGTTCAGCTACGTCGCTCTGTACGCACCTTAACACGCGGAACGATCGCGTATACTGCCAGCCATCAGTTACTGACTTGAAGAACTACTTTCTAGTTTCCGTGTACTTCGGATTCACTTTGTCAGTGATTGTTTTAAAAATAGTAACCGTATACAATAAGGTAAAGAAAATAAAAAAGCAAGATTGCATGAAAGATCGGAACAGTCTCGTTCCTGGCCGATTGGTCTCTGCGTGTAAATTGTGTTTACAGGGTGGCCTCCAAAAAGTAAGCTATTGAGCTTTGACCATATCTTCACTAAATATTGACGAATTCTCACATTTTTTCTACCGGTTAACACTGTAAAAAATTTGCTACTCAGTGGCGTGCACACCACACCTATTATGTCACTACTTTACTTTGTAAAACATGAGTATCTCAAAACCACCAATTTCTACAGATCGGCAAAAGGTCTAATGGTTTTTAATGTACATTAATGCTGTTTGGTGGCTGAAATTTTGCATGAGCGTTGTATTTCGATCGTGCGGCCCTAGCTTACAAGCTGTGCATTATTTTGCTGAAAGATGATAACTTACTCTGTAGCTATGTGTAAACATATTTAACATTTTACTTAAATACTTTATTACCATTATACCTGCTGCCCATCTGTAAATATTGCTGGGTTTTTTATATCTATGTTTTACAAGGTAATGTAGCGACGTAACAAATGTGGTGTGCATGCCACTGAGTAGCAAATTTCCTACAGAGTCTACTGGTCAAAAAATTGTGAAAATGGGTTAATATTTAGCAAAGATACGGACAAAAATCAATAGCTTACTTTTTTGGGCCACCGTGTAGGTGTGTTTAAAGTAGAGCTGCGGATTTTAACGATTAATTTAATCATTAACTAACAAAGAAAATTAACGATTAATTTTATTTTTAACGATTAATCAACTCAGCCTTTTACTTACTCACGTACGATATAAATCGGCTGCTCTTGATGACTTCCAGCGGCGTGTGACTGGTATCG
>Ga0209367_1011427_pt1 | contig 11775 bp, 7 predicted proteins | sample WorMetLIZISLAND2_FD_187412 | JGI IMG/M metagenome (GOLD analysis project Ga0209367, IMG submission 187412) | Marine gutless worms symbiont microbial communities from Max Planck institute for Marine Microbiology, Germany - Olavius geniculatus... ... | reverse complement strand
CAGTTGAAGATCTTTTTACCCTTTCGTCGTGCTTTCTCTGCTATCAGTCTCAGGGCTAGGATCTGCTGTACTGTACTCCTGTCTTTGCGAAATCCTGCTTGTTCGTCCGCCATGCGTTCTTCTATCTGTGACCTCAGTCTTTCTGTTAGGATCATCATTAGCACTTTGCCGAGATGGCTTGTCAAGGCAATCGTTCTGTAGTTGCTGCATTCCATAGCACTGCCTTTCTTATGTAGCAGAACTAGAACTGACTTTTTCCATTCTGTAGGCGCGATACCCGTCTTCACTGATGTCAAGCCATTGACATACATCATAAAATACGCTATAAATCGTGATGACTGTGAGAACACAAAACTTTTCTCAGACTCATAATACAGCTGCCTTTGGCCTCTATTTTCTCGCTTCTTCAGTGTTCTGGCTACATTGGCATTTGTAGAACGAGTTTTCTCACAGAGCAGCATTATAATGCATCCATAAGTGTGATATATTAGCGCTGATTGCAGCGTTCGAAGGCAGCGTTGATGTAGCGTCAATAGCAAATAGAAAGCGGCATTAACGCTGTAGCGTTTAAATGCTATCGTTGATCATAGACGCTGTACAGCATTTAAACGCTACAGCGTCTATAGCGTTAATGCCACTTTATCTATGTACACGAGGTCACTGAATCTCTTGTTCCATGCGCTCGTCAACGCTACATGAACGCTAGCGTTTAAACGCTATAGCGTCTATAATCAACACTAGCGTTTAAACGCTACAGCGTCTATAGCGTTAATGCCGCTTTCTATTTGCTATTGACGCTACATCAATGCTGCCTTCAAACGCTGCAATCAACGCTAATATATCACACGTTGCATCCACACCATTCAAAGACGTCATACTCTGAACTTGAATATCTGATGTTCCTAAGATGCAACACGTAATGTTAATTGTAACTGCAGGTCATAAATCTTCACCTTCAGCTGCCTGAAAGACTCTAGTTTCAGGAATTGTAAAGCTTTTCCATATGCAATCCAGATAGAGAATTTGGTATTTGTATATTAACTTAGCGTGAACACCCCAATTTTCAGCTAAACTACTGAACCCGGTGAACCGGAACTGCTATAGGCTTTTGCGTGAGCATTAGCTCAAATTTCATGTTATCAATAGCAGCCCAAAAACAAATAAATTAGAACTGACCAACAAATATTCTGTTAAACATTTGTTAACTGCACAATAATTTACTTTAAAATTTTATTTACTGGCTGATTGCAGTTTTAGTCAAAATGCTGCTAAACAAAGGCCCATGTTCTGCCACCACAATTTCTGCAAGTAAGATTAAGCGCACGCCGGACAACGATCGACTCAAAGTGCAGCAATACTACGAGCGTTGTCTATACATGCTAGACAACTGACCGCAAGCCGACCTCAGCCGACCACGTCACCATGCACACAGACCACCGTAAGCCCCACAGAGCCACAGCACAAGCCCACGGAGGCCAGACAAGGTCAATGCGTAACTACGTCACATCCGGCTCTCGCGATATACAATGAAACTTCAAAGCATTTGTTCATTACTTATTTTTTGCTAATACCAAGCAACTGAAGCCGGAAATAGCGACATATAGCAAAATGTAAAACTATAAACAACGTAAAACAAATGCATATAAAGTTTAAGTCCAACAATCTCACGTATACAAGGAGGTAAGCAACACTGTTCGGAAAGATGTTACCTAAAAACATGCATACGAAAGTCATTATATCAATACACATTACTGCCGTATACGTATACACAAATCTGGGCTAGCATATTATTGTGAATAATTGCCTTCATCAGAAAATAAATAGTCAACTGCAGATGTACAAAAATTGCACAGGCAACAAATTTGATCAGGCTGAATTTCTAACACACACTCTAACCCTCCATCTCATCATATCTGGTGCCGGTGTAGCGGAAAATTCATCACACCGAATAATAATTCCAATATGCAGCAGTAAGGAGTAGGGTTAATATTAGGGTTCGGATTAGGGCTAGGGTTATGGTTAAGGTTCGGGTTAGTTACATTATGAGAACATGGAAGTGGATAGAATTTTCCAGGTGCGACAAATTTTCCACGACACCGGCGCAGCCTTTTGTGACACCGGTCGATTGGCGAGGACAAGACTAATGTATAGCAAAACAACTTTACCTCATGGCGCTGTTATTTTGAATGAAATTACGATATCCGTCTAATCGTCGCTTTCGCAACAACGCCCAATAGTAACGTCATTCGTAAATCGCCTCACATAGCTATACTTATCACTTTATATCTCAATTTTTATCACAAAACGTACAATTACTAAGACATGACAAACCGGAAAAGCTTGGTAGGCGTGGCCTATGGGCGTGGCATGTCAACATTTTCTGATGTACAGTAAGTAAAATGACGTAGAGAAATGCTTCGAACCATGCTATGATGAATTTAATTGAATGATCTGTAACTTATTCTGTGAAATAAAAAAAATAAAACGTAAAAATATGTATATATAAATTATAGTCAAAATCGGTCAACATTTTTGTCACGATTCACGAACTTTTCACAAACACAAAACGCCAATGTCAAGAGTCTCTACATCAGCTTTATGATCTGGAAATGAGCTGTTTATACTGCAGATCAATTATAAATAATGTTATTTATTTAATTTATATAAGCCAACTTGTAGAGACAGCCAGGGAAAGCCATGGGAAAACTGAATTTACTGAAACTGCATGCGTTTTTATAACATTTTTACTTCCTGTTTCTGGGTAAACACACACGGCCTTGACCTGTAAGGTTACGAATGTAAACAAACATATACAAAATATAAAGTTTTAACAGTTATACGCAGATATGCAGTTAATGCAGCATAGCATTAGACTGAAGATATTTTGCAGATGGTTGTCATTGACTAGTTCGTCTAGAACTGGAAACGTAAATTTACCACGAACAAGTTTTCCTTTGTCAATGAAAGAAAATGTTGCTGAAAAAGAAGTAAACATTCAAGAGGTAACTAGTTTAGTACCGCAAAACTTCGAAACTAGTTATCTTGACTCCTGGTACTTCACCATATTTTCAAGAGTTTCAGAAAAAATGTTTTTTATGTATCACATATATTGGTAGTCATACAGGCCTGTATTTGGAGTTTCAGGGGTATAGGACATTCCCCCCGCGCACTTTCCCCCAGACTTTTCCCCCTGCTATTTTGCATACCCAGACATTTCCCCTTATGTATGGCGCTGCCGAGTGTAAGTTGTATTTTGTGCAAGGATCAATCGCTGACATATATGGTCAAATAACAAATAACCAAATGTATTAATGTCTCATATAGAACAATATATACAGCATATTAGAAAGTGTAATAGTTATGAATAAATATATACAGCTATATACAGCAAGTCTTTTGATATATTAATTTAAGTGTCATTGAAATAAGGTGATATTATATACAGGCTACAGCTAATGTCTAAAAAGAAGAAATACCCAGACAGTTGTAGAAGTTTTGGAAGTTAGTACAGCAAAGTGTCACTGTCACTTTCACTCGAAGCAGACTGTGCGCACAACTGCAAGCAAGGTCTTTTCACCGTCTTCTAGCCATTATGTCGTGCTGCACAGATGGTGCGCAGTTGACGCTGCAGAGTCTGGATGGACATCTTGAGATGTTTTGCTGCCGGCTAGTGACTTGATGGCGCACCACACCGACAAATGGTTACGATCGACTATCGCAGAGAAGCCCTTATTCCATGCCTCGTCCGGTCGTTGCTGTTCAGCGTGGCAACGTGCACGTTCCAGGTGAGCATCGGGAACAGCAGCAGCAGTAGACGCAGCGTGATGCGCGGAACAGAAGCACCGTCATCGTCATCATCATGCACTGCAGCAGGTTACTAGCAACGTCTGTAGCTTATCAGCCTCCTCCACGTTGGTAACGCAGCTGTGCAGCACCTGCATGCCGTCGACGATGTCATACTTGGGGAGGAAGGCCACACATGTGCTCGTCATACATAAGGGGGGAAATGTCCGGATGTGCAAAAAAGCAGGGGGCTAGTCCGAGGGAGTGTCTGTCCATCTTTCATATTTGGGACCCAGCTTATATCCAGAACTTGGCTTGTAATCAGGACCTGGCTTCTGTTAGTTGACCTACAAGTTACCTTTACGCACGCAGCCTGAATTCGGGAACCGGTGTTTGTTTGATACAGGGATTCTATTTGAAGTTTTATGGTAATTGCATTCACACAGTCGTAGCAGTGTACTGGTGTCACTGTATAACTATGGGTTGTATTACTGACAGTTTTGTAACAAATTCAGCTTTTGTATTTCAGTTACAGAAGTTTTGGCAGTTAGTACATTTTGATTTCTGTGTTGCAATTTTTATCAGAAATGCCGGTTTGATGAGCTTTTCCATTGGCAATGGAACGATCCGGAACGAAAAAAGTGTTTTGTCTTGCACGATGGTCCACCATATGCTAATGGTGAACCTCACGTTGGACATGCACTTAACAAGGTTTGTTAGATGTGTTATCATTAGCATTGGATATGTTGTTTTTATTCTTCAATTTCATTTGTAGTGTATATACATTTTTGTTATTTTTCAGTCATATAAAAATATGATTATTACAGATAAGACCATGTAGTATAAAACCATAATCAACATTGAACAACTTCAGTTTATGACATGTGTGACACGAGACTGTAACTGTGCTGTGCTATGCTGTGCTGTTATTAAATTGACACACTGTCAGATATATAATGCATGGTATCTGTAAGAGTAATAATCAGTTTAGTGTGTACGTTTTGGGCATCATGTTGTTGTGTGAATTGACTACCGGTAGTGGTGGTAAAACTAAGATCGGAGATCGGGATGTACCATGTGGGTACAAAGATAGCTATGGACTGCCAAATCTGAGAACAAGGTCAAGAGTGCAAGACCAAGACCAAGACTGTTGACTCTGACATGAAGACAAAGAACAAAGCCACAATAGTCAAATTTACATTTTATATTCTGGTGTTAAATTATGCACATTTTTACTACATTTTTACTGGCAGTATCAATTGTGCAATGTGCAGATAATGAAAGACATAGCAAACCGCTACAAGCTGCTGCAAGGTTATCGGATTCATTATTTCCCTGGCTGGGATTGCCATGGAACGCCGATAGAACAGAAAGCTCTTGCAGAACTACGATGTGATGACCATTCCTTAAGTGCTCTTGACCTTCGTAATAAAGGTTTGATTTCATCTTTTTCATTTAACTGACGTGATTAATGGCTTTCAACGTTTGTGTTGTATTATGTTGTGTGCTTGTACAAATAGAAGATTTTTGGTAACTTTTTTGTTTTTTGCCATCTGATAAGGAAATTTATTACTGATGGATCAATATAAAAATGTTAAAAGCTTTTTTATGATTTATGTATTAATTTTTATGATGATTGGATTTTGTAAAATTTTACTTACTAGTATTTGAGTTAAGTACACAGTTTTATTGTTTGGAAAAATATTTTGCAATGGTCCACTCATGTTTTCTTCTACTCATAAAATGGATTTTTTATTCACTTTGTACTATTTGCAACTACTAAGTGTATTGTTCTTAGAACTGTTGGTTGTGTTATAAAAAAGATAATCAGTGTGTTAAAGTCCATCTATTCCCGTAAGTTTTTTTTATTTGGGAAGCCAGAGGTATAACTGAAACAACTGTAGAAAATTTGGCTGATCATACTAAATTTTAAACCTGTTTTGTTAGATACATTTATTTTGTTTATTGTGATGTATATTGCTTTGAATTTGTGATTCACAGCAAGTATATTTGCCCAGAAAGCAGCAGCCAAACAGCTGGCTGCTTTTCGGCGGTGGGGTGTAATGGCAGACTGGCAGGCGGGTTGTTACTACTCATATGACAAGCAATATGAAGTTAATCAACTTGAAATCTTCTACAGGATGTATGAAAAGGTAAGCAGTATTGTACCAAAATTATGATAAAGATTGGTTATCAAAAGTTATTGATAGTTTTATTGTTTAATTAATGCACATGATATTTACAAGTTAATGTTAAAATTTAGAGCGAAAAATATAACCTTCAAATACAAAGAAAAGCTTTATGTATTTCAGTTTATGTTACTTTGAAATATATGAAGAGTCAATAGTTGCATATGTTTTATGTGTTGAAATATGTTGAAATGTTTGCATGTAGTATTTTAGTAATTAATGTGAAAGTTGTTTATTTTTCAGTTCAACATTTTGTTTTGTAGCTCTCTTGTTTGATGGTGAGTTAGTGATGTAAGAATTGAAAATTTGATAAACTTATGTTGTGGAGGTTATTTATTGGGCATTTATACTTTCAGTCAGTCAGACAAGTTAACAAACATGTGAATTTTGTTTGTTTTTTTACATTTTAGGGGTATATTTATGAAGATTACATGCCAGTTTTTTGGTCTCCATCTTCAAGGTGAGTATTGGATTTAAGTAACAAGTGAGTGTTAAGAGTTTTGTGTTTTGCTGATTGCATAATAGGTCATTTTACAGAAATTTTTTTTCGTGCAAATACACTGTGAGGCATAAAAACACACCAAAATTTTTTTTATTATAGCTTGAGGAAAGGTTATCAAATTTTAATAATTTTTGGTACACATATTCATGACACACTGGCCATCAAATGGCTATTCAGTTTTTCACCTCACCCAACATCTGCTTCTGCACTACCTGGGAAAAACAGAACAGACAAAATATGCATTAAAATCAACAAAAAAACTTTATAAAATTTTATCTTTCCAGATATGTGGCCACCAACAGCCAGTCAATTACAATGTTTGACTGTTGCGCAGCAGCACATCTATTAAATAGGCCTAACATTCAGGAATACTGATGAATTCAAAAAGCAACTGGTGAAGCCTGGATTGGTCTGGAGCAGAACGTTATCGATGCTTTTTTCAATGAATGGAGAAAGTGTCTCCATTCCAAGCCCATGTTCGTGGGCCAATATTTCAAACATTTTTGTAGGCAGTTAAAAATGGACAATTAGATAAACTATTAGCTAGAATGATGAAAGTATGGACAAAATGTGTGTTTTGTGTGTTGTTTTGATTGAGTATTAATACCAAAGTGATTAAAAATGCAATATTATTTTCGTTTTCTTTTCCCAGGTAGTGCAAAAACAGACAATGGGTGAGGTGGGAAACTAAGCAGTCATTTGATGGCCAGTTGTATCAGGAATATTTGTGCAAAAACTTATTAAAATTGTATCACTTTTCTTCAAGTTTTGATGAAAACAATTTTGGTGTGTTTTTTCTGCCTCACAGTGTAGTTGCACTAATACTACCAATGAACCAAGTATGAAGCAACCATGAGAGAACAACTTACACAAAATTTAACCTGAAAAGCTACCTACAAAAAGAGCTAACTGGTTTTTTAAAGACAAACGTGCATAATACACAAAGCTTGGCAAATTGCTATGTATCTTATATTTTGGTTTTTTTCTATATTATTACATTTGTTAGATATTTAGGGTGACGCAGAAAAAGTTGATTAGCCTAGATCATCACAGTGAATGGTGGTTGTTTTGAATCTTGTATTTTGGCGTTTAACAAGACCACTCTTCCCTGCCATGTTCAAGCTAATTGTTTCCAAAATTGTCTGATTGCTGTCTTTGCAAAAACGTGCATGTTTTACTTTTTCGTGCATCGCCCTATAGTTTACAATGTTTTTTACAGGACGGCTCTTGCTGAAGCCGAGATTGAATACAACGACAGCTATTGCAGTCCTTCAGTCTATGTCAGATATCAACTGCAACGGCTATCAGATGCTCTCAGCTACTTAGGTAATATCATCTGCATTGTGTTGTTAGTTAACTCTTCAGGCTTGAACCATTTCCTCAGGTGGCTTCGATTATCTAGGAGCACTAGGGCCTAATTTACAAAACATCGTACGACAATCGTAAAATTGTCGTAAAATCTTCACAACATTGTCATATCTTTGTCGTAAATCAATAAGTTACGATGTCATAAGATTGTCGTAAAAACATTGTATCCCAATTTTGAAAGCTTCGTAATTTTCTCGCAATTTTGTCGTAACACCGTAGTCACTAAAATTGGCCAGCCAATCAACCCCTGTTATGATGACCTCAACCATGGCCTCAACCAATTGCGACGCAGTGTCACCGAGCCAGGCGGTGCACGGCACTGCACGCCACTCGTCTGCTTCCGTCGTTGCCAGTGGTTACCAATGTAAGCAATAACAAGTGAAATGATTTCACGGCGATTTCTGAAGTTACCGCAAATGAAATTTATACGTATTGCGGCACTATTTGAGAATTAATTATATACTAATAAAAAATCTAAATAATTACTTCATGCATGCTTGATGCTGTCGTATGACAGCTAATGAGATGTCGTACATTTTGCCGTAACTTTTGTGGTAATTTGTCGTACAATTTTTCGTAAATCGCGTTTTATCGTACATTTGTTGTAAACCTTCAGCATGTCGTAACATTGTCGTATATTTGTCGTATGATGTTTTGTAAATTAGGCCCCTGATGCTCAGTGAACTTTCACATGGCAGACTTTGGCTCAGTTTATGCGATTATTTATCATGTGATATCTGTTACATCGTAAATAATTGGTTTCAGGTTTTCAAAAAAAAATATTTGCTAGAAGTTATGTATCGACACAGCCAGTTTCACAATAACAAATGATGTCTTTTGGGGAATTTTTTGATAACAGCTAAATACCCATTTCTCTTTGATTCTGTTGTGTACTTGATTATTTGTCTGAAATGGAGGAATGCTTGGTGTCATTTTGAGCTTTTGCAGATGAGAGTTAAACAATAAACACCCTGTTCTTAGTTACTTTATCATGTATTTGTGTATTTATCATTGCTATCAATGTTTTAAAGTTAGACTTTAAATATTTTAAGGCACATTTTCTTCTTGAGGAATAAGGAGTTTAATGGAGTTCAGTGAACAGTGTTGGTAAAAGTTTATTGCAAATGGATGCATAAAATTAAAGGTAGTATATTTTTCCTGCATCATATTTTTGTATGGTATTTATTATTTCATGCCCAGACTGTCTAAATTTTATTGTTATTGAATTTTGTAACTTTGTTGTGTCTAGTCAGTTCAAATCCCAGTGCCAAGATCTATGCGGTTATATGGACAACTACACCGTGGACTTTGCCGCTGAATCAGGCCATCTGCTATGCATCCAATATACAGTGTGTATTATTTTTAAACTATTCATAGTTCTGGTTATACAAATGCTAGTACTAATGATAAATGCTACTTTTTGTTTGATTAGCTATTTTTTGGTATTTGATTTGTAGACCTAGCAATAACTCTACTTATAGAAAGAATTACTAGTATTTAGTGAACAACAATATGAAAATCGTCATTATATTGTTGCTGTTGATATCTCGTGTCGGATTCAGTAATTTAGTCAGACATTGTTTTGTCTTAGATACTGTGCGATGAAAGAAGAAAAATCCAATGCACTCTACATCATTGCGGATGCTTTCAGAGAAAAATTTTCGCAAATACTTGGAGAGAAGTTGAGTGTGGTTAGCCATTTTGATGGTAATTACTTTGTGTGTTTTTGCCATTGTGTTATTACTGCACTCAGTGATGGCGGTTGATAGTACGAGGTCATACCAAATGATGAACTGTAGCTTTAAATGTTGTTAATTCACCAACATTTGGTTAACTTGTGACGTTCAAAACACTTGACAAAACCATCACATTTTACCATCAACTGTGATGCTTTTTATTTTAGCTTTTTTTCAAATGTCATCATCATTACTTGTACACTAGTTTGGGCTGCTTTATTAATTAAGAACTTTGTGGATTGCTGTAACAGATTATTTACAGGTCAAGTTACTCTTTTTGTCATTCAGCCAACAGCGTTAGAGTATTAAAGATCAGTAAGCAGTTATATAAAAAGCTCACTATTGTGAGATTTAACAGGTGCAGCAGAGCAACGTCATACAGTATGGATTTTATCTTACTTACTATTTTGTGTTACGTTTTGGTTTGTGAGGCATTTAATTTTTGTGCACTGGTACATTGAAGTAACAGAATGAATTTTTACTGATGCATACATGTGTATGCTGTTGACGAAGGTTCTGCACTTGATGGCTGCACTTATTCCTGTCCAACATGGGATGAACGGACGTTGCCGTTGCTAGCTGCAAATCATGTGACTGCCACCAAGGGAACCGGTCTTGTACACACTGCGCCGGCCCACGGTGCCGCGGACTTCCAAGTTGCATTGAAACACCAGCTTTCGATGGTAAACGATCCTTTGCCTCTTGAATTTATCTTTCTTAGCTTTTTTTGATGTGGACATGTTTTTGACCAGTTTCAACTGTTTTGGTAATTGTTTGCTGTTAAAATGTGGTTACACCCAATAGTCTGTTATAACAACAAATTTGATGATGGTTGAATGTTAATTCTTTGCACGCCATTAGTGCTGCATTTGTTATTCTGGTACAAGTTCTTTGTGAGTCTTTCATATCTGAGAATGTCATCAGTTGAAGTATGTATGACACACTGTTGTGTCTTTTTCTATTACTAGAGCTGGTAACAATGAAATTAATTTTTTAAAATTTTACCAAAGAAATATAATTGACTTATTGTTAATTTTGATCACAGGCTAACAGTTTTGATTGACAAAGTAAATACACTTTCTTGTTTGGCATATTTTTCGGTGATTGATTGCACTGAGACACAGCTGTTCAGTGTTCTTGTAGAGATATTAAAAGCTTGATCTTTTCTGGAAAAACATATGATTGAGATGATTTTAAATGCTTGCCCCTAGGTTATTGTATCTACTTTTTATGTTTTTTGTTGAGATGACTGATCAGAATTATAGTGATTCAAATGATATTAATTACTGAAAATTTCCAGTGATTATTCATGTGATTAATCGTTAATTTTTAATGTGCTGTTTACTTAGTTAACATTATATTGTTGTTGTGCTAGGACTGTCATGTTGATGAAGCTGGCTGTTACACTGATGGCACGAGCAAAATGCTGATTGGTAAAAATGTCTTGTCTGAAGGCAACAGCATTGGTATGAATGTATTGTTTGTTATTTTTGGTAGGAGATAATTTGTAATGTAATAGCAGTTGGTTATTGCAGTGACAGTTATATATTCTAATAAGTTTTGCTATTTATTTCTTGTTGCCCTATGAATACTGATGTTTATTTTACTTTAATTTGCAGGCTGCAATGCCTGGCATATGTAGACTGACTGGTTGATCTTTCAAGAAAGCTGACTTAATTAATTTAGCATTTATTCTTAGGAAAAAACTAACATGCGTACTTAATATCAGGTTTTTCGGCTGTGATTATTTATCGCAAAATAACCGATAGACCTGTTGCTTGCTAGTTGTCAGTAGAAGAAATAGTGATGTACTTGTTATTAATTTTTTTCCTGTTTCATATTTTAAAAATATTTTTTTGTAAAAGAAGTTTATCAAAAGAGCTTAAATTCTATCAACCAAAAGTAACATTTTATATCAGTTGATTGTCTCTTTCATGAGCTGAATTTAACAAAGTACTTCACTTTCAAAAGCTGAACTTTAACTACCGGTTAGTTAATACACTGTGTTTCAAAAAAACGGGCACCCTTTTTATTTCTTTCATAATTCACTCAAATGATGATCAATTTACATGAAATTTTTACCAGATGTAGCTGAAGAAATGCTAATTCAAAATATATGGACAAAATATGGCTGTTAGTTAAATATTCTTTGCTAGTTGTGATGTAATGCTGACGTCATAGCGTGGCGCGAGTACAA
>Ga0209367_1011426_pt1 | contig 11775 bp, 7 predicted proteins | sample WorMetLIZISLAND2_FD_187412 | JGI IMG/M metagenome (GOLD analysis project Ga0209367, IMG submission 187412) | Marine gutless worms symbiont microbial communities from Max Planck institute for Marine Microbiology, Germany - Olavius geniculatus... ... | reverse complement strand
TTCCATCCCTCCGGGGTAGGTAAATCGAGCACCGGCCTATCTGGCTGGGGTTAAGGCGCATTCACCTCTGTCGGGTGGCAGGTAACACTGTGTGATCCCATATGACAAGTGACGCTCCGTAGCTCTGAGATGGGTTCGCTCATTAAGAGCTATATTCGGACCTTCAGCCTTACCTTACCTTACCTTGCCTTGAGGCCGGCAGGCTATTATACCTGCCCAGCGCTGAGACGGTTTCAGTTTGGTCCAATGCGCATCCCCAGAAGCTGGCAGAAGGTTACCTAAATGGTTAAATAACAGCTGTGAAGTCGAAATTGGCATTAAAGCCGAAAGTTAACCAGACATAAGCACTGGTAAAGTGTATGATAGCTGTTCATATGAGGTTGGTGTGCTCTTGGTTGGCTCCTCGCTTACAGAGTTTAAAAATCTTTCGGGTCATCGTAGTTCCAAGCCCCACCACCACGACACAGTAGCACACCACGGTGGGGATTCGAAGGTGCATTACTTCGAGTGTGGCCAGATTCTGTTTCGCCATAGCCATTAGCCAGAGACTGCCATAGCCAAATCCACTAAAGCCAAACTTTATCCCTATTTCTAACCCTGTCACCAACCATAACCTTAGCCTTATTCCTAACCCTCATGCTGTTTGTACTATATATATACTATAATGCCGCTTCGGACTAATGACCTGTCCCCATGAAAGGTCACTCTTTTTCCATCTTCCATAACTTTGTCAAATTACAATAAATTTAAATGGAATTTTCTGCAGGTGTAGCCTGAAGAACAGTAATTTAAAATATATAAACAAAATTTGGCTGTTAGTTTAATATTCCATCTATTGTGTCGTGAAATCTGTTGTGACAAACCGTAGCTGCTCCCACCATTTGCAAATACCATTTCTCTTGACATTCACAATTTTCCTTCTGTACGCTGTTGTTGTTGAAGGTTAAACGTTAAAAGTTGTGTATGGGAAACTCATCACATAGCTACAGGTCCTCACCCATCATGAGATCACACGATGTAACCTATTTGCCACTCGACACAGGTGAACGTGCCCCATCTTAACTGCCGCTAGACAGGCCGGTACTTATTTACCTACTCGGAGGGATGGAAGGCTGAGTTGTCCTTGGTGTTTGTTATATACCTGGATGGTTTACCTGTTTGCAGACAGTTCTCCCATCCAAGTAGTAACCAACTGGGAATCGAACCCCATGACCTTTGACCTCTCGATTGTAGGTCCGACAACACACTGTTACACGACCAAGCCAATGCAAAACATTTTAACAGCCTACCTTTGAGGCCAGCTTAGTCTCACCCAAACTGTTGCCCTTCAGATTTGGCGGGTTTCCGGTTGACATTGTGCGTCTTACAGCTTCTGATCATGAGTCTGACTTGTATAACAAGCAATATAGCAAGTGCCCAACCTTTACTTGTTTATCTCTGCGTTTTAGTTAATTGCATCTTTAACCTTTGTTGTTTGTTGTGGATTGCGCAGATTGGGACAGCTAATGCATCGGCGGCGGCAAGACTGGCGCCGTACACTACGATACATATCCCAATGTGCAGTGCTTCACAGGTGCCCGTCCATGTGACTGGGGCTGCTGGTGGAAGTACTGGTCACCAGCAGCAACAGTCGACAGGGGCACCTCCTAGCGGAGCAGGTGCTTGGCCTTTTGCTCCTTGCCACAGTGCGGCTGCTGCTGCTGCAGCTGCTGCTGCCGCTCTGGGTCAGCATCACACACATCAACAGGTGGGACATCCTCTGACGACGCTGCATCCCTGCTGTACCACGGCGGCGGCACCACATCACTTCCTGGCAGCTGCTCCGCCGGGCTCGCATTTCTACCACGCTGCCGCTGCCACCTTACCTCCACCGCCAGCATACCACCAGCTACACCGTTCCACGGGGACCACCCATCATCATCAGTCGTTGTACCCCACCACACCACTACATTCGGACATACATACCACCCAGCATCCAACCCAGGTCCAAGGCAGTGTTGTTACTGTTGAATTGCTATTGATTGCAATAGTTTAGAAGTATTTAACTGATTCTTTAAAATAGTTTAAGTATTCTGTCACCAAGCAGTATAATTTGGTGCCAGCCCAACTGCTGGGAAGCTAGCGGCAGTATATGGGAGTTTTGGTTCTCTTTCTGTGTTTGCACTCGCTAGTGTTACCGATAGTAGAAAGGTGTCCTGTGCACTACTTAGTATGATGGATTAATTGTTGCAAATGGCCAGAGTATGGCCAGGTAGTGTAATCACAGTATTAGGGTCAGGTGGGCAAATTTGTATTCATTTGTCAAGTTTGTTTTTGATGTTGTGTGCCAAAAATTATGACAAGAAGCCCAGCTATCGCTGGGAAAAGCCGATTGCACCGCTTACATGATCCAAAGCCCAGCGTTCGAATTCCAGTCACGGAGAGAAAGCGATTTCTCAGAGGTGAGACAGTTTCATGCACGTTATGTTAACGGAACACTGTCTCAAAAGCTAAAATGAACGCTAGTATAACAGACTTCGCACATGGTTATTTTACCTATTGTTATAAGTAGCGACTGTCCAGTGTCCACGCATGTGGTCATCTCACCAGGTGATATAAATAGCTACAGAGTAAGTGAACACAAAAATATTGGATGCAGGTTTTGCAAATATTTCTTACAATAAGAACACCTTGCTGGGGAAAACACGATACAGCCTACACTGTTCCTGTTGCAGTACTGACCTTCAAGGTCATTCAGGGTGAATGATTTTCATGTCATTTGAAAGCCAATGGCAATATGCAACTTCCTATTAGTGATTAATAGTAAACTAGGCCATACCTCTCACCATTTCGGAGATACCGCCACATAGCTTTGAACATTCCATTCAAAATAGCGGCCCAACAGCTGCAGATAGACACATGTTTATTGGTTACTATTGACAGCCGATAGGAAGTCAGCACCGCCCTATCCCATGGTACCATCACCAACCCTGTACAACTTACCATTCATCTACAATACCGCATAATTGGCTTACCATAGTGCGTTATTACCCTTCAAGGTCATCCAAGGTCAGTGATTTACAGGGTGGGCCAAAAACGTGGCACTTTACTTTTGTTCATATCTTCACCAATTATTGATTGATTTTAAAAATTTTTTCACTGGCACACTCTGCGGACAATTTGCAATGGCGTGATTATTACACATCCCACCACACCACAAATGCATCTCTACACTACCTTGTGAAATGTCAATGAAATATGTGTATATAATGACAAATTGACAATAACAAACAAACATTTTGGTAAAGTTGAAAAAAAAACACATCAGACCAACATTGCAGTGAATGGTCGGTATGACACGTGACGTGACGTATAACGTGACTGTCATTCGCATGCTTTACAGAGACAGCTATTGATGTGTACATCTTTGCAAACTAGGCCTATGTCAGATTTGCTTTCCTTTGTTACTGACTATATTTTTCAGAAGTTGCATTTGTCAGCTTTTTTTTAAAGAATAAAATGAATGAATGAATGAATGACAGTAAAGTGTGTGAGTCAACACAGTCTAGTGTCATACTGATCATTCATTGCAATGTTGCTCTGAAGTGTTTTTTTCATTTACTACATTCTTGTTATCGTTAGTTTTTGCTTACATTTATGTTTTATAAGGCAGTGTAGAAACACATTTACTGTGTGGTGGGATATATAATAATCACATTATTGCAATGCCAATTGTCTGCAGAGTCTGCCAATGAAAGAATTTTGAAAATCAGTCAATAATTGGCAAAGATATAGACATTAGACAAAAGTAAAGTGCCACGTTTTTATGGCCTATGGTGTATATCTCATTTGAAAATCAGTAGGTGACTTCTTCTTAGTGATCAGTAGCAACCTAGGCCCTATCTTGCACTGTTTAGCCACAGTACATCCGTGACAAACGGGCAGACAGACTGACAGATGGATGATAACCATGCAAGTAGCTCGATTTTTACTGAAGTATGATCGGCTAAAAATTGGCCAATTTTTTACGGAGCTATTCAAAAGATAAAAGTGGCTTCCTTTCTTGGGACACAGTGTTCATACCGCACAGTTGAAGTGGGTAAGAAAGCAGGCAGTACAAGGTTATACCACTCCAGATGGTGCTGTATCATACATAAACCATGCTCAGATCGCGTAGACCACGTTGCCATCGTTTGCTTTATGATTCACGACTGCAGCTAGAAGTTGTGGAAACAATACCAGTGCAAGCTGAGTCTGGTTTAAATAGTAAATAGTAAGTGTAACTGTTGGTCCTGACACTGCAGGTGTACCAGCATCGTCAGTCACAGTCACATCATCGTGGACAGCATCATCACATTGGAAGCACGGCTGCCACCGGATTCTCTGCCACTGGTCTACCGACCCAACCTGCTGCTGCTGCTGCTGTGCCTGTCTCGGGCCTTGTTCCCACTGCCCTGCCACCTGTCCTCCAACAGGTCTGAAAGGCTTGGGTTTATTGTACAAGAAATTTGAGCTATGCTCACGGGACGTGCGAAAGCCTATAGCAGTTCCTACCCACAGGCAGTCACCCATCGCAGTACTAACCGGGCCCGGCGTACAGTAACTTCGTTTCAGCCGAAACGCGTTAGCAACTACGTCACGCCACCAACGCCAGTACCGTGGCGCTGCCTTGTGAATGATATAGACTTGTCCAGGCCGAAAGCGCCAAAAAAATCCATAAAACCCCTTATTTTGGTATTTAAGGTCATCCAAGGTCATTGAATTCGGCGCCAATCGAAAGCCAGTATACAATTTCCTATTAGTGATTAATAGTAATCTAGGCCTTATCTCGCACCGTTACTGAGATACAGCGAGTTAATGGCCAAAAATTGCAAATTTTGCCCACCTCGTCTCATTTAGGGCCCTTGTTCGGGGTGACCCCCTTCGAATTTATGGAAAAGCTTTACGGTTCCTGAAACTAGAGTCTTCCGGGCAGCCGACGGTGAAGATTTGGTGATCCTAGCTTGCACCGTTTTTGCCTGATCCACCCATGTGACAGTCAGACGGATGGACAGACAGAATTGCGATGGCTAAGACGTGCTGAAAGCAGTAGCTGCTTTCGCGTGTAAAAATAATTTTCTCTGATGGGGCAGTTAATAACTGTCGCTAATTGATGGTTTGCTAAGGCTAAAGATGAACTGGTTTAGATTGTAACAGTTATCTCTGAGAACTTTGTTTGGCAGATTTACAGATTGATTGATTGGTGACTTGAAGTGAAGAATTACTTTTATTGACTTGATGATGGAGGTTAACCCCCCTTCTTTCAACCTTCTCTGGCACATGCAGCACATTCTCGTAAAAAAATTTTTTACTGTGCTGTTCCGTTGTATTGTTGTTTCTTGCCACATGCTCAGATAGTGAATACAAAATTTTACGGTGGTTCTGTCTATTCAAACTCATTTGACTCAGACTTGGACCCTCGTGATTCTGATTTAAAACCATTGGACTCGGACTAAGCTGACTGAGCTATGTCACTGGGGTGTGGTCTGTATGGTTTTGCAGCTGCAAGAAGAGTTGTCAGCAGCCGAAGCTCGCAGGCACCATCATCATCATCGTCATCATCACAATGCTGCATACGTTGGTATTTCAGCGTCGTCCGGAGCATTGTCCTCGGGGTCCGGGAACCTGGGAGTATCGCATCAGACCGCCTCTCCTGCTCATCTGACACTAGCCGCGGCGCCGGCACCACACGCAACGGTGATGCTGACAGACCATCATCATGTTTTGCATCCGGTCGTCAATCATCCGTCCATACCTGCTGAGTTCACTGTACGTTTCAGTCAGTCACGATGAAGAAATGTGTAAAACTGGGGAGAGGAGCCGGGGAGGACAGATTTGTAGTAGGCAGCCCCATTCGGTAAAAAATGTGTGGTCCTCTCATAAATAGTCTGACATTAATTTTACTGTGTGGTGGGAAATATAATAATCACATTATTGCAATGCAAATCGTCTGCAGTTTGCTCCTATTACCTGACTTAAGATGCAGTTTTCTGAATTTGGAAGCCAAAGAATGTCGTGCTGCACCAAGTGAATGTTAAGTGTTGTAACACACCATAAAAAGGTCCTCATGTTTGAATGGAGTGTGATATGAGTGGTTATAATATTGCGGAGTGCAGACACTGGTGAGAGATGGGAGAACAAAGTGGTTCTTGAAATAATGATGTCGTAAAAAAACATCGGAAAACTTTTTGTCAGGGTTTCCATGCCTCATCGGAAGTCCTGGATTTTTTCTTTGATTTTTTTTGTCCTGGAAAGGCTCGGAAAATGGAAGTCCTGGTTAGTTAATAAATTTACTAGGTGTTCAAAATAAATACGTGTGCCTCTAGTGTAGCACTTACCCGGTACTTACTGAAATACGATAATGAGATAAATCTCAAAATATTTGGTGTTTCATATGCCACGGTTACTTTCCGTGCATTGGATCCATCCAGACTGTATGTGCAATTAGTAGCTGTTATTGTCTTTGTATTTACATGCTGGCAGCCCTACTGAGCTCAAAGAAGGTCGTGGAAAAACGTTTTGACGGTCCGAAAATTTTTGGTGGGTATAAGTGTGGGAATGCAATTGTGTATACTTTATATTTCTAATTGTGTAAATGTTGTTGCTGTTCCAGGCTCGTGGTTCTCTGCAGAGATATCGTCGTTCATCATCAACAAGACAGAGATGGAGAACTTTGCCCCCGCCTCCGTACCCCGGCATTCTGCTTCACTTCCCGTCAGTTGATTTTTTCACCATTTATTTGTCATAGATTAAGATGTCAATTATCAAATTTTTTTTGTAGACACATACATATTATACAATATATTAAGTATCTTCTCACTATGTGTTAAACAAAAATGCTGTTAAGGGAAATTTATTGTTAATACGAGGAGGCATCCAGACGGGTTGTTCTAAGTTTATCTCAAGATGAATTAATTTTTCCCACCAATAATGCCATAAGTAACCTTGGCCGAGTTATATAGAGGATAAACCGAGATTTGAGGTTGCTAAAATGTTCTGTTTACTTATCCCATTGATAATTTACGATTTTTAGGATAGCTCCAGGAGTGTCAAAAAACTTGGCAGCATAAGTGATATAAGGAATGTGACTTCTGTCAGTTCAGTTCAGTAAGAATATTTGTATAGTGCAATTATGCAAGTGTCACATTGCGCCTTGGTCACAATGTTAAAACCAATGCGTTTTCAGTTTACGCCTGAAAATTCTGTATGTGATGTCCTCGTCGCCTAAGTGTGCTGGGAGGCTGTTTCAGACGTGTGGCCCGGCGGCAGCAAAACTTCTGTCGCCAAACATGTTGTGAGTGCGTGGAACAGCACACGATTTGTCGGTAGACGAACACAGCCAACGTCGAGGACCTTTTGAGACCAGGTGTATGTTGTCAGCCAAGTACGGAGGTGCCTGGCCGGACCAAGATTAGAAGACTCACAGCATGCCAGTTTAAAATCAACTCGTCTCTGGACTGGAAGCCAGTGCAACTGGTGCAGCACTGTTGAGATGTGGTCCCCACATCTAGTCCCGGTGAGAAGCCAAGCAGCAGCATTCTGGACAGACTGGACTTTTCGAATCAGGCTGTGAGACACGCCGTACAGCAATGAATTACAATAGTCCAAGCGCCTGGCTATGAAAGCCTGGTCTAGTGTTTTGGCTGCTGTGTGTGAATGATGTTGTGAATATGACTTTTGTGGCAGTCAGTCATCTACATATTGCTTGAAGTGGAAAAACAATAAATATTGCTGGTCTGCAACTTTCAGGGTGGTGTTGCAGATTCTGTGTTGTGTATTAGATATATTACTTTGTAGCTGTCTCATGAAAGAGCTTGGCAATATGCTACCGAGGCAGCCAGCGAAGTGTCGGTATATTTCTAACTGTACCATGCCACTTCGATCTCTGGTAACTGTATTTGTAAATAATGCAGTGAATGATAGAGTGAATGAATGTGGCTTGTAGTTCGGCAATCAGTCGTCAGCATATTACACCTCATCGTCTGCACTTACACCAGCTTCTGACTGATGAGACGACCGATCTGGACAGCTATGAGGTACCCACAGTCAGTTATAATAATAATCATCATCATCATCATCATGGTTTACTGGCCATGTATATATAGAACAGCAGACATAACGTAGTTCAGCAACAGTTGTGAAATATAATTCTATAATTCTTATAATTCTATAAGTAAGAATGTTTTTCAAAGTTTTTACAATGTCTTTAAAAGTTTCTTGAAAGGTGCTTGCATCGGTGCTTTGTGGATCGTACTAGGAATCTTTTCCAGGCAGCAGGGCCTGCATACATAAATGCACGATTGCCAAACTTGGATCTCAGTCTCAGAGGTAGGCTGTGTTACACAGACACGAGTACGAGTTTGGCACTGTTCGGGTATCCGTCGTGTATTTCAATGGCGTGGCGCGTAGAAGTTTCACTCTTACAAGTGGAGTGTTGACGGTAATTAATACAAGAACATAACTCAACGCCTGTCTGCTATATTGAATGAAATTGAATCGAGGAAATGCTTCGAATATAAAACAACAATATTTTGTTAGTCGCAATCTATACGTTATTACGTCGAACGAGAGGACTATGACTGGTTGCTATGATGACTGGCTATGTTCACATAGACATGAGTACGAGCCCGACACTGTTCAAGTACCCATCGTCAGTTCTAACGTCATATATGTGCCATAGCTTTTATAAATTGTATTAATGCTGTTTATGCACAGTTTATTTTGCACGAATTGGATTAAAGCATGACCTGCACAGAAACTACTTGTATGAGTGAAATTTACAGACAACTCGTTCTGGTATGTATGTGAATGGCCGCTGTACCACCATTGAAATACACGATGGGTACTTGGACAGTGCTGGACTCGTACTCGTGTTTATGTGAACACAGCCTAACGTGATTTGTCATCGTAGCAACCAGTCATAGTCCTCTCGTTCGACGTAATGACGTATAGATTGCATCTAACTGCACGGCAATGAGATATGTGCCTTAATCGTTGGCATTTTATTTTTTACAAATTGCAGTATTTTCTGCTCTTTATAATTCTGACATTTAACAGCATTGCTGACCATACAGAGTTGCACATAAAAAGTGGAACAAGCTTGCTTTATGTAGATCATGCAGTCAGACAGCTTGGGAAATGCTTAGCTTCGATCATTGCACTGAAGAGTTGCCATGTTGAACACCTGAACACGTTGTTTAGCATGACCATCCTTCATTGCAGTGATTGAGGCTGATCATTTCTGAAATTAAGAGATAATGGGCTGGAGTGCATTAGATAGGTTACGGAGTAAAATATTTTTTCACTTTTATTGTTCCTTGCTGTGCATAGAAAAACTTTTCTGCTATCACTGAAATAGTGTTTATTCCTTTCATATATCTGGTTTTATTGCAAATTTACTGCACAAAATATACCAGTGGAAAAATTGAAAGTCCATCACAGTTCAAACAAAGATAATGGGCTAGTTTGATGGCATCACATATTTGGAATACTCACGGAATTTATTGAATTTCTGAAGCTCGGGGAATTCGGTTGTGTCTTTGGAAGAAATTATAACAAATAGGTGCAGTTTCTGTGGTGCAATGTGCTCCAAAATACATTTGCAACCTTGGATCGTTTCCAGACCTTGCTGGGAAGCTAATTGCTCCCGCTGGTTACATTATTGCAGTTAATGTTTGTTGTGTAACCTATGTAAAAGTAAGTTCATCGCTCTGGAGCTAGTTTGTAATTACACTGTGTATGTTTGTTGATGTGAGCATTTGCAGACTTTTGCGGAATTAGTTCTGGCCAGCATCATGATCAGAATTCATACAGGCCAGGGAAAACTGGAAAAGTCAGGAAATTAGCATGGTCAGGGAAGGGTCAGGGAAAAAATATTATTTTGGAAAAGTCAGGGAAAATGATCTTGGATCATGCAGATTGCAGATATCTGTTATTTTTTACAGGCACTGCTGAACTTGGCGGAGCGTCTTGGTGATGCAAAGCCCCGGGGTCTGACACGGCCGGACATCGATCGTTTGCCGTGCTATCGTTTCAACGCGGAGCTGCGACGGACGACGCCACTTGAAGGCTGCAGCGGCAAGCTGTCAGCAGGCTTCGTCTCCTTCCAGACATCTTGTGTCGTCTGTCTGGGTGACTTCGAGTCTCGACAGTTGCTACGTTCACTTCCATGCAAACACGAATTTCATGCACGCTGCATCGACAAGTGGCTCAAGGTAGCTATCCGGACCTTGATTTCAGTGTCTTGTTGCTGCCATCCAGTTGTGCTTATGACTGCTGCAGTTTCTGTATTTAAAACATTTCATGCTCAGTGTTGTCAATTCATCGGGATGAGCAGTAGGACAGATGTATCTCTTCCCTATCTAACTGGTTGTCTAGGTCAAGTTGTAAGCGGACCACAGCCAAAAATAAATTTGGCACCGTATTCACTCGAGCACAAAACACTTGTTGTGGATTAAGTGGCTTTTTTACTGTTTTTCCTTTTTATGATTTTTAGGAAAATATTTGGAATTAGATTAATGAAGAGATATAGTGAAAGAGATTATTTCAGTTGCTAATAAACACATGTTGTTTATGTAAAAGCATTAAAAGGGTTAGAGGGCGTGTATAACCCAGCTTTTCACCTGCCACAGTGTTTTCTGCCACCCAACATTTATGAATGCGCCCTGCCTTGACCTCACCTGAGGGCGGAGTTGACCTTGGTGTTGGTTATATATAGGGTGACACGATAGGTCACGTACAACTTTGATTTCAAATATAAGCCTGTTAATTACAGTAACCAGTGATAATTTTACGTCTCCTCGTAGATACATTCAGTGTAATTCTTCATATAAAATTTCAGAGCTGTAGCTATTAGACGGCATTAACGGTATTCATTTATATAATACCACAGTTAAAATTACACATTGACGGATTGATAGATGTTAACGTCAAGAGAGGTCGCTGTCCGTGTCCATTGTTAGTACAGAATGGCATCTCCTTTGTTTATAACGACTGCTTTCAGTCGGTTACGCATCAAATGTATAAAATTTTAAAGTGCTGACAAAAAATATTCTTCTCTGTTCGTCTTCTCTACTCTTCTCTGAGGTGGTGCTTTTATGCTTTCAGTGACCGAGTGTCAGGATCGGCGTACATTATTAGAGAAACATTCAGTAAATTAGGTGGCCTGTTTTCCAGCCGAATGTAGTGTTTAATATTTGTGTCCAGCCGTGTGATTGTGGCCTTTGATATATGCGCACAGGCGCTATTCTGTAAAACATTTCTTCACGTTTACGGTTGCGGGAAAATAGCTTCGTGATGTCACTGCTATTTGTGGGTGACGTCAGTATGTTGTGATATTTTGCACACATGATAGCATTAAATTTCCCTAAACGCTGATTTGTTAGCTGCAACGGTTAATTTTGTATTTTATATTGTTAACGACTTATCGTGTCACTCTATAGTAATCGAGATGGTTTACTCCTGTTTAGACAGTTAGCTATTTAAGTGGTAATCACTTAGCGACCAGACTGGGAGTAGAACCCATGACTTGTTGATAGGGGTCATTCCATGTCAACTCAACAAATGCTCCCCACCCAAAATTTTAGATTTTACTGACAATTTGCCCAGATGTTCTTTATACCCTTGTATGCAAAAATGCAAAATTTGGCATCTGTATTCTTAAAATTCACTGAGTTACGCTCATTTATAGTTGACTGGGGTTGAGCGCGACATCGCAACTTGTTAATTTTAAGCAATTTCAGAAGCAGATATCTCAGG
>Ga0209367_1011425_pt1 | contig 11775 bp, 11 predicted proteins | sample WorMetLIZISLAND2_FD_187412 | JGI IMG/M metagenome (GOLD analysis project Ga0209367, IMG submission 187412) | Marine gutless worms symbiont microbial communities from Max Planck institute for Marine Microbiology, Germany - Olavius geniculatus... ... | reverse complement strand
CGTAAAGCTTTTTCATAAATTCGAAGGGGGTCACCCCGAACGAGGGCGCTAAATGAGAGGGGGGTGGGCAAAATTTGCGATTTTTGGCCATTAAGTCGTTGTATCTCAGTAACGGTGCGAGATATGGCCTAGGTTACTAATAGGAAGTCGTACACTGGCTCTCGATTGGCGCCCAATTCAATGACCTTGAATGACCTTGAACGCCAAAATAGGCGGTTTTATGGATTTTTTGGCGATTTTGGGCTTCGAGACACACTGCAAGAGCGAATTGCGCCGAAACGAATTGAGATAGACATGGACAAGCTGCGTACGAAATTTTCGGCATTTAACGTAGATTTCGATGGTCCAAGTCTCGATATTCTAGGTTCAAGGAAACCTGCGCACGAGGGCGTCAAAGAGCGGTACCCCCGTCAAAGTCGCGAGGAAATGGCTGGAGATAGACTGACAGTTTGCGAACAGGAACTGCTATAGGCTTTCGCGCGTCACGTGAGCATTAGCTCAGATTTCTTGTCTTAATCGCCTTCCGTTTTCAAATGGCAAGGCCTGTCCCCATGCGAAATCGTTATTTTACCGCTATTAATTTTTTTTAGCGTGAAAACGGTTGCAAATAAAGTTGAATAAACAAAATCCCCATGGACAAAACATTCCAGGACAGAATTCCCCCTGTTAAACGACACACCTAGGACAAAATTCCGCCCTCCACTTCTATAAAGAATTACTGGCCATAATGTTTCGAAAAAGCAGCGATGAGCTAAAGTTGTTAAGTTGGCAACCAACAGCTTAGTTAGTTTATTTTACTTAATAAAAGTCGTTTAGTTGAAACAGTAATTTCAATTAATACTTTTTGTTAGCAACGCAGTAATTTAATTTAAAAATAGTGCAAGGAAATGTACAATTTTTCAATTTCAGTTATCGCTGGACTGACTGCAGTGAATGTAAGGTATAGCAATTGTCTTACGAATAAAAACTGTCAACTGTAATGTTTTTTTTTAAAAAAAACAACGACGTGTTAAAGTTTACTGCACAGTTGTTAGCTAATAGATTATTTAGTCTATTTCATTTACAGCAATAGTTTAATTAGAATGAAATTTCGTTAAGTTGAAAGAATTGTTTAATTGTTACTTTTTGGTCAGCAACTAAATAGTTTAACTGTAAAAAAAGTGAAATTACTTGTACAATTATTAACATATATCGTTGGACTGGCTGCAGATTAATCAGACAAGAATAAATAAAAGGCAATTAAGACGGGTAAACACAGCCCTGCTGATTGGGCTATAAATCCTATAATGTCTAGATAAAACCGCGCGCAAGACTAACTTCCAAAACAGATTAGAAGTTTGCCCAAGGTCATGGATAATTATGCAAACAAATGCTATGTTACACGGCGGGCAAAACATTTTAGCACGTTTCCATTTTTTCACCAGGGGAGATTTTGTCCAGGGGGGACTTTGTTCTGGATTCTTTTGTCAACTGTCTGTCACCTAGACGACTAATTAAGCCAATGGTCTAAGGTTAACTGATTCGGCCACACAGATGAAAACCACACACGTGCATGCTTCAACCACGGACTCTTTAATGATAATTACCTGTTCCCTGTCAAAAAGGGGATCGAAAAACCGGGAAAGTCAAAACTACCCCATTACATGAACCTAAACCTAACCTTAACTCTAACCTTATCCTCAACCTTAATTTCTAACCATATACCTAAACGGTATTCCTATGGGCTCCGGCTGCCCTCTTCCAGAAGAAATTTTGATTATAAAGTGCTTTCTGGTAACTATACATAAGGCAAAATGTGACTTATTAAACTTCACCTTTGCAAAACAACACAGATATCTGTAATTTCGTGTTTTCAAACATTGAAAGCAAACAAATTTGCAGCTTTCATTAAACCTTTAAAAGCTTAAAAGGTTCTACCTTCGCCCCCGTGACCCCCTGACCAGGGGCTCTTCCCCTGGACCTGCTACATCTTTTTGATGCACACAACTGAATAATTTTTACATTTGGCCGACACAAGAAAAATTTCTTGCTCCCCTGTGGCCTGGCTTTGCCTCCCATTGTCCCCTAGCTTTAAATTCCTAGCGCCGCCCATGCTTATCCTTAAGCCTAACCCTCACCCAATACTTAACCCTATTTCATAAACCTAAGCCTAGATCAGTGTTTCCCGCTTTTGTGGTTCCCGGTTTTGACTGGACACCCCATTAGCACATGAATCAATGGGTCCATACTCCATGCCTAACCCCGGCATCGACGACCCGCCGAAGGAGTGGAGTCAACATGGACATTAGTCTACTGTATCGTAGTATGGTGAGCTTTAAGGCAAAAGTCCCACCGAGGTGCTCGATCTTCAATAATGGAAAAGAAGTCCAGCAAGTCAACTCATTTTCGTATCTGGGCAGTCTTATTACGAGTGATGGCAAAAGTGAACATGACATAAACCAAAGAATTGGAAAAGCAAAGTCAGTCTTTAGTAACATGAAAAATGTGCTTTTGAGTCACAGAATCAACTTTAACACAAGACTACGAGTTCTACAGTGTTATGTCTGATCAGTTCTGTGGTATGGATGTGAAACATGAACAATTTCGAAAGCGATGAAAGACAGGTTGTTGGCAGTGGAAGTTTGGTTTTTGCGGAAGTTTTGTTCTTGCGTAGGATGCTAAAGATATCATTGACAGAAAACAAAAGTAATGAGGAAGCATTTAAAAAGCAGGGGTAGGCCGTACACTTATGAAAAGAATACGTCAACGGCAACTAGTTTTCCTGGGACACGTGTTGAGAAAACATGGTCTGGAGAACTTGGTGCCTTGGTGGTGACGGGAAGGACAGATGGGAAGAAAGCGAGGGACGTCAGAGACTGAAGTATCTGGACAGCCTAGGAGAATCATGGAAGAACAAAGTCAGCCGAACAGAGCTCATCAGGACTTCAGAGGACAACGTCGTCGACGACGGCACGGCAACCTGACACTGACATTGACGTGCAATAGGCTTATCCGTGTTTTGAGTCAGTGTATATTCAAGTTCATTGCATGCAGTTTCGGTCGGGTCGTGCACGTGATTTGTCTCCAATTTGCCCGTATATATTTCGCATGGCTGTATGTGATCATATTGTTGTCCAAATTCTTTTTGTAACTATACAAGCTTGTTTGTTGTGACAGTTTATCCATTGTTTCTGGGGCATGGCAGCTTCACACTGCTCTATAAGCTGCTAGAGAAGCAAAACCTGATCGTCATAACAACACGAAAGAAGCCGCATGCCGCGCGGATGAAAACTCAAGTCAACTCGGCCGAGATGATCAAAAGAATCTCCGAACACAAAGCGACATTCTGTCCGCCCAGATCTCCAACGAGTGAACACACCGACGTCCCGCTGATGTGGTGTGGCTCGCCGCGGGGTGTATGCTAGTGGCAGCTATCGGCTCGATGCAGTGCGGCCATCTGGTGAATGGAAAGCGTAAACACTGCGGGCACACCGTAGAATGAACAATCGCCCATGCTGCAGTTGATTTCATTCACAGATTGACACCTCGGCTTCGTTTATATCGTCGTCGCAGCGTCGTTGGTCGTCTGTCGTCGGCCAGGCACGTTAACGTATAGCACCCTAGCGTCGCGCATGAAATTTTCTACGCCTTTTCCGTAGTCCGATATACGAATACGATGAATAAATTTTTACGCTACATCACTTAAACCTAACGAGCAAGAATGTTTCTGTGAGCTCTAGAAATGTTTAACGGTTTGTATATTTTTGATTTCTGCATTGTTATTGGGAGCCAGTGGGTAGAGGCACCTAGTAAAAATTTAAGAAAAACGGCTATTGCATGACTAAGATATGTTTTATCCATATCATTACAACTCAAAATATATACTTTACAGCCTTAAATTGATATGCGCTTACATTACGACCTAATATTTGTATTTATGCTTTGTACAAGAAAATTATAATATAACGATCGTAGCCAAAGAGCATTGGTAGAAAAACAACGTGTATTCCGTGTATTTTACGGCGATGTGCGTATTTTATGAGAATGCTAAATAATTAACCTATATAATACGTACACAAATATATCGCCGTTTTTTGGCGTAATAGAAGTTGACGATGATACATGATGCATGCTTGACTATACTTGGTTGAGCAACAAAGCTAGGAGTTTACCGTCTGTGCAAAATGGTAAAATATACTCTGATGTTCTTACTAAAATGTTTTAAGCGCATCTGTCTTGAAGCAATATAACCGCGTCGATTAATGTGTTAATTGTATGCAATTTTAATCCTGTATGTGTATAAACTTGCAATATTGTATTAAAAGCAAATCTGAGATCAAAGTAATTTAAACGATATTTAAAGTCATCGGACGTTATTAATACTTTCAGATATAGTTCTTAATTGTATTCAGTATTTCACAGAGTGCTGGTTATTTGGAGATGCTGCACTGTGCCTAATCATCTATCTAACGTTGGCTGAGAGCTGCTGCTGCTGCTGCATAGTCAGTCTATTAACTGATCTCTGCATCCACGGTACTGGACTATGGTCGCCGCTCGCCAAATCCGGGCGTCGTTATACGGCTGATGCAAAGCCATCGTTCTAATCCGCACTAAACAGCTCCTGATCCGTCCACTGCCCGACATCGCGTCCAGTCCGGTTCAAGCTGATGGCTGGATGCGTCCGTCCGTCGACCGAATCGATACACTGATTCAGCAGCAGCATGCAGCGACTGCAGCATCTTCGCGTCGTTGCAGCTTTGATCACCAGCCAAACCGACCGATAATACTCAATTATACGAAATAATCCGCGTCCGGTCTCTCGGTCGCTGCATGGACTGTTGTTTATTGATTCGTCTTCAAAGACGCTGCTGCAGCTCGGCGCCCGATAGCAAGCAAAGCAAAGCAACTGATTTCGCTGCTGGCAGCATGCACGTCAAGAGAGAAAGAGAGAGAAGGGATGGACGGAAAGGCAGGCTAATCTAGACGACTACGAGGAGCGACGGAAGTCTGCGAATATTAAACCGTCAATCGTGCTCCCGCGCCCGGCGCCGGCGCCTCGCTAGAGTGGCCCTCGCACACAACAGCGCTCGCTCCCGGCGGGACGCGCCGAGCTGCCTGCCACCCGGCGCTATGCAAGGCCGTCTAATTTTGACGCGTCGAGGAAGGGAAGAGACCGACCGACACAAGGAAACACGGACGGACGGACGAAGAAAGCGATGCGTGGTAAGATTGCGGGGATGCATGCATGCAGAGACTGTGACGGCTGATTGGCCGCGACGCGTAGAGCAGTCAGGCGCGAAGATCAGTCCTGATGAATTCACTTCACTTTCTCTCTGCACTGCCCGGTGCCATGGCTTGATCCGCTCACCCCTTCGAGACAATCCGCCATCATATCTGCCTCGCTAGTGAGCAGGCACCATGTATTCGTTGGCGTGAGTTTTTCCAGCTTAGAGTATTTTGCAGTTGGGGGTCACCAATATAGTAATCAAGGAATAAAATCTTTATTATATAACAATTTTGTTGCACTTTAATCAACGCATAGTAATTTATATACCTTTCGAGTTTTGACAATTTTGAATTAACATCGCTGTTTACTTTTGATAGGGCCTTAAAATTCGCCAATAATTCGTAAGAAATGTTTGATGGGTTTAAATAATTATATTTTACATTACACACATGGCGTCGGCTATAGTTTTCAACCTAGTTTTTTGGCCTCGTATAGGCCTACATAACTATCACTAATTAGTATATAAATATCATTAATAGTATCATATATATAATTTCTCATTAATTTGGTTTGTGCATTTTTGTGTGACTGACTAGCTTTTCTAGTCCAGTTGCATGACTTTGATCAGAAATCTGCTGCTTGTGTTGTTGTGAAAGGAAATGATAACTGTGCTGTACGTCTATACCACGTGCCATTTCATTGTCTGCCGTAGCTTATAATCCCGACACTGGATGGCTGCATAATGCGCCGAGGTACTAAGCATACTACTTACTATATGCTATAGTCAGTTGTCAGTCATGTCCGAAGATTACATAAAGCGCTGTGTCGGTGTCTCAAGCATTTTGTGACTCATGTAGGAGCGGCGCAGCAAATATCTTTTTTTTGTATGCCACTGTATAATTATGGCGAAACTCATGCAGACGAAAATGTTTGTAACATGTTTGCGTGAATAAGAGACATGCATGCGACGGTAAGCAATGCCATGACGTCACCGACGGAGTCGCACATGCACCAAAAACACGTTTAGACCTCTAATTTGCTCCCATTTTCATTTTATCGGCTTTCTTTCTATTTTTCTCTTCTGCACAATTTCGACTTACTGCAAATCAGTGCGAATTACAAAATAGCCTACACCGCCGCGTTTGTGCATATAAATTGTCATATAAATTACACTGACTTAGTTTTCTGACACTTATATTTTACAAGGAAAAGTAGCGACGGGGGGAGCAAGCAATTTAAAAGAAAAATATTTGGTAGTTTTGGCAAACAGCTCAGGTGTACTTTTCTGACTCACGATATAGATCTGCATGTTTGCGATTACGATTAGCAGACAAGTCGCAGCGGTTACTATGTTTGGTTAGACCTACAAAGTTCAGCTTTACGGTGCGTTAACAGAAATAGAATCTGGGCGGCATTTTAGCGCGGCGCGTAGTTAATTAGTGGCAATTCTCTTTCCATCCGTCCCTGTGTCTATTCGTGTGACAGCGAGCCCGCAGACACATCTCCCGCTGACTGCGCCGTGTGTCGAGGTGATGAGCCGCCTCACAGTGATGCCATGGTGCATCGTTCGTCGTCGTCAGTCGCTGTAGCCACGTGAGATGGACACAATTGGTCGGTGGTGAGACGTGCGACTGTGACAATTGCTCTGAGCTGAGACTGCGACTGAGAATTATACAGAGCGGCGTCTTTGTACACGGCCGGACACAATGAACAGCGAGCTGCGTCGAGTAGTCGTCCACATGCATCTCGCATTGATCGAGTGATTGATGGTTTCGGCCACCAAGTTGACTTGACGACGGCGTCCAGCGCCCCAGTGCCCATGCAGCCCGGCCTGTCGACTCCCAGTCGTCGGTGCTGGCTTGTACAGCCCGCGGGACGTCGGTCGGTCGCTGCAGGGCGCGACGGACAAATGACGCCCGAGTCGAGTCAACTGGATGTCCTTGCGGGCGAATTTCCTAATTGAGCTTTCGACGACGAGCGGCCGAGCGTCGACGATCTGGTTGGAAGGAAGGGATTGATCTAAGTGGATATCGAGCTGGCTGACTGCATGGACGGCGTCACAGGAGCGCGGCGAGGCGAGCGCTGACAAGCGAACATCGCAACACCGACAACCTGCACCCACACCAAGCCAACCACAGTGTCGACTCCATGCATGCTCTCTCGGTAGATATGCTTTCCAAGCCAGTTGACTCGATACACATACCGGGTGATCAAAAAAAAGAGGAACCTCTGTTTTAATTTTAACTTTCGCAAATGTATAACCACCGATTTAGCCATTTTTTCACCACTACAATACGAAATCCATAAAGTATAAAAGTAAAACTACGCTGGACACCTCACCTTTATTATGTATTACATGCGGTAACCTACCGCTTTTTTGGACCATCCTGTATAACACGATACCATTTCTTCAGTTAGTGGGTGTTATGCACTGCCATATATTCAGCTAAGCTTTTTGAAGAGAACTAAGTATAGGCCTACTGTCCTGAAGCTAAAGGTGTGTTTTCACTGCACGCGTTAACGCGCATGACGCGCGTGTACCATCTCAAATGTATCCGCTTTTCTAGGGTGATGTAGCACTTGAATTAGGGCTTGATTGAACCGTCAATTGAGACCGTCCACGCGCGTTAACACGCGCAGTGAGAACGCACCGTACATGTCGACAAATAAGCGGCCATCCGTTTTAACACAACCCGACTTTTTAAAACGACACATCGGTCGTACTTTTGTGTCTTGCCACACTGTTTCAAAAATACGATTTACAGGGAAAAAAACAATATCATAAATCCTTGGGGTCCGTAGACCCTTTCAGCCTTCTTGCCCTAAATGACACCCCTGCATCACGTCCAAGCCATTGTGTACCCTTCGACATAAATTCTGATAATTTGGAAGCAAGTTGTTACAAAAACTTATAATTCTGTTGAATAAATCACATTTTAGTTTACTGTGTGCTTGACAAGTCGTTAGAACTTTTACGGAGACAACAACTGAGCATTATGCAACAATTATGCAATTTAGCAGAAATTAGTTACTTTTATAAAAAAAAACTTCGCAAAGTGCATAAAAGTCGATCGGAAGTGTAGTACAGTTGAGCGGGTTGCATGCGAGCTCGTTGATGACATTGCTGCCAACTATACCCATAGAGCAGAGCTTCTGTTAACTCAATCTACACACATAAGCCCGGGTCTACGGGGTACAGCAGGCAATGTATTGCATGCACAGCAATGACGTCACATGCAGTCTGTATGCAGCCATGGCACACACTGCAGAGTGCAGACGATGTTGTTGACGTGTGATCATCTCTTCTGCTCTTTTCTTTTGTTGACCTGAACTTGCAGCACGTATACACACATATCAAATTAAATCAAATTATGTTTTCAGTTTGCACTACACTTCTATATATGTTGAGAAAGTGCTCAACAGAATACGATAGTTAAGTGCACATTGACAACAGTGCAATATACGATCACAATGCACGTCCTTAGACAGGTGCAATTGGTAGTACCAGAAAAGTAGCAAAATGTCACCGATTTTCAGTCAATGTTAGGCCAACTCGCGCACAAACTTGCTACTGGAGAACGGAATTCGCAATACTATAACATCAGCAGTCGGTTTTGTTTTTGTAATGCATGGGTGATGTTTTTTTAAACAAAAAGTTTTTCGCGAACAAAATACGTGTTAGAAGAAACAGCAGTAAAATGAGTACGATTTTGTCTCGGTTGCAAAGTTTATACTATATACTCGCGTAGAAATGCAATAGTCTGATATCAAGTGATAGTAGCCCACCAAGTACTATGACCTAGATCTTGTGATTAAGTAGACCATGACGTCCAACTTCCAGTACAAGCAGAAGCATACGTACAAACTCAGTTGCATCGCAATCACATACGACATATGACATCACTATTCCGTACCTTAGTTGCGTTCACATGCGGCAGGTAGGCCTACGCGGAAATCAAGTGAGACGCGTGTAACCGTTCAAAGCTCTGCATAATTTATTCAGCCGCCAAGACGCGTGCACTGCTCGGCCCAACCGCCGGCTCAGAAGAGCAGCTGATTGAAAGGCACACGCGTTTACGTAGACATACACGCAGGCAGAATTTCGTGTCGAGCTTTCAACGTTGACATCTAGCGGTCGAGACGTCGACTAACCGGGCCGCAATACTCCGCACTCGTTGAAAGTTGCTCACAGCACATCGTCCGCCAATCGACGGCCGCCATCTTGACTCGGACCGGCGTGCAGACGGTTGTCGATTCAGTCGTCCAGGGCACTTTCAATAGCGGCGAGTGCTCGAGACGCCGGGAAAGACGCAATCGCCGACGCAACGAGCGCAAACAAAGCGAACCGCGCCGGCGCAGAAACATATACGCTGGTGGCACGCTATTTGCATGCATTGCTCGAGAGATGAGCCGTGGCGGAGTAGCCAGAGATCACAGCTGAGGGAGAAGGCCAGTAGGCCGGCTCCAGGCGTGGTCCAGTTTGCAGCTGCCAGCAGCAGCAGCAGCCGGCCGACCCGCCGACATTTTTGTGCATAATAACCCTCCTCCCCTCACACTCGCAGCTTCTCCGGTGAGAGCCGTGAAGAGACGTCTATACTGAACGGCTGGTGGTCTCCGAGTAAACTCCGACTGTACACAGCTGGCGGCGCGGCGTGAGGCCCCTTGCGGGGGGGGGGAGCACCGACCGACCGACCGACGAACTAGTAGGTCAAGACGGCTGAGACGGTGCACTGAGCAGCCGTGTAGCCCGGTGGCCTGTATAGTCGCGTACACACACGTAGAATCTGGGCCGCGAAAGCAGTTGCACTGGTGGAAGTAAACTGCGCTACATAACGGATCTGCCGCGAACCTACTTCATGTATCAGATCTGATGTATAGTGCTTTGACGTCCGTAAAGAATAGGCCTAATGTTGCAAACATGTGCGATAGAAGTAGACCTACTCTACCCAAAATGCAACTGCAATGTGTTCGAAAGATTTTCTTCGCCGTCGTTAAACTGTAGTTTTTAGCAAAAACAATAATAACAACCAGTGGCTTCCATCTCCCTAAATGTGAAATTGAAATGGGGCGCAACTCCTTCCAGTTTTGGGCACAGATTCCCACAATTTCCGACTCAGTTTTTCCTTTTATTTTGGACTTCTTCCCCTCTACGGAGAAAGTTTTGTTAAGGGTGTAATTTTTTCCAGTGACAAATAGGAGAAAAATAAAAACACCAGGTATAGAGATAGAAGCCACTGATAACAGCAACAACAAACCTACTAACGGCCAGAGGTATTTGGGATGTGCACGGGCAGGGGTCATCTGTTGCGCAGATGACGCTGCGGGAAAAGTCTTCATTTTGTAGATCTATCGTCAAGGAAAATTCATTGTTGAAATATGCGTCGCATATTCAACTCGTTCAATTTTGTGGCCTGAAATTTGAACTGCTAAAATCTACGTTTAATACTGCAGGCTATCTTGGTCTATCTTCAGCCATTTCGGCGTATTTCGCTTTTAAAATGTGTGCCGCAGCCTATAATCGCAAAACTTCCTATTTTGGAGGTTCAAGCTCGTTTAAGGTCATCAATGTTGGTACCACCGGAAAGCTCGTCAGTAGTACTTGTTATAATAAACAGCACTACGTGTTTGGCTATCTACACCTTTTTTTCACGCTAGACAAGTCGATCGAGGTAAAATAACAACTTTTAAAGAGTACCTTTGGTTCGAGGGAAAGAACACCTAAAGTTGAGGCTTTTGTACGGAGGACTTTTCGATTAATTTTGAACCTGTAAAAAGTTGAAACTCAGACGATTAAAATCTACGTTGCTAAAAATTTCATACGCAAATTGTCCTGGTCTATCTCCATTCATTTCATCACAGTTTACTCTTGAAATAGGTGTCGTAGGCAAAAATCGCAAACAAGTAGGCCTAATAAAACTTCTATTTTGGTGATCAAGGTCATCCAAGGTCATTGCTTTTAGTGCCAAACGAAAGCGCGTGTACGACTTCCTATCACACTTGACACAGTAATGTGAGTGTTGTGTAGATGAATAACCTTGGCTTTGTCTAGCATCGTTTTTAAGATACATACTGCAGCGACTTACTGGCAAAAACCCGTTTCATTTAGGGCTCCTAGCCGGGATGATCTTTATCAAATTTCCGGAAAAGCTTTGCGGATCTCAAAACTAGAGTCCTCCAGGGAGCAGACGGTGTAGGTTTGGATGCAATAGCAGAGTGTGATGGGCAGACAGCAGGCTTGCCGTGGATATGAAATTTGCCATCCATATCCATATCCACAGACGCCTGTCATGCGTCCATAGCCACTAAATTTTCGCGAAATACAGCAGTGCCAGAGCGTCCATTCCTCCATGCATTTTTTGTGATACTGTTAAAAATAAATAAAATTAAAAATAATAAAACACATTTGCATTGAAATATCATTTTAGAAAAGTATTTCCCGGCTGTCATAAAAATCTACCCTAATTATTTTATTGCCCTTGCTATAGCCGACCGTTAGGTTGAGCCTTGGGTACGATATGTCGTCTCTCAGTCGTCTCTTTAACCGTAACAAATGTATTGTGGCTAAACGG
>Ga0209367_1011423_pt1 | contig 11776 bp, 8 predicted proteins | sample WorMetLIZISLAND2_FD_187412 | JGI IMG/M metagenome (GOLD analysis project Ga0209367, IMG submission 187412) | Marine gutless worms symbiont microbial communities from Max Planck institute for Marine Microbiology, Germany - Olavius geniculatus... ... | reverse complement strand
CTATATAAATTTACATTTTACTTACTTACTTACTGCACGTTTGCTTGCCATGTTGCCTGAGTTAAAATGAACGAATGGTCACTCTTGCCTTAATTGGGAGACGTTTGTGCCAGTTTTGTTTTGTTTCACAAACTTCTTTTGTTTTCGAGTTATGGAAGCAGAAAAAAAACAGACAGACGGACAGACAGACGAGCAAAACCCGTAATACGGCCTGTTAGAACGTTGGTAATGCAAAGTGATTGCGTGCAGTCCAATTAGCGACTGAATGCTAAACTGACGAGAAGGCACTTCTGAGACTTTTTACGGAGAAGAGAAAAGGGGTGAGTAGAACCGATGGGTAAAACACCTTTAGTGGTCACTGTCATGTGGCATAACCTCGTTCCCTTTTCGAAAAAAAATTTACAAGGTCACGTCCAGACTGTATCTGGGAACATGTACGTCAAATTTGAAATCCGTAGCTTTAAGTCTTTAACCTTTTTGGAGCTACAGCATTCAACGTCTGCTGTGGACAGACAGACCCACAGACACACATCAGATGAAAACATAATCTCCGCCATTCACTCTGTTAACTTGGCGCAGACAATCGATCACATGGCGGACCTAGCATATGCATAACTACGCCCACTCGGGACTCTAATATTACTCTAAGATTACTAAATTGCTGTACATTTCACCATTACTGTATCCCGCATTAGAGGCTATTTTAATGACATGTGCTATATAAATTTACATTTTACTTACTTACTTACTGCACGTTTGCTTGCCATGTTGCCTGAGTTAAAATGAACGAATGGTCACTCTTGCCTTAATTGGGAGACGTTTGTGCCAGTTTTGTTTTGTTTCGTGGACCATTATACACCGATGATAACTATAACATAAGCGGCCCGGGTTATAAACTGATGTCACTGGCCGGGTTATTGAGGTCAGCGTGGGGGTCATACACGGGTCACGTGACCTACGCGCACCGACTGGTCGTGTGTGACCGCGCATGTGTACTCGCTAGACCGGAACTAACGCGCGCGCGCGTGTGCGTGCGTGACTCCGATCCATGGCCGAACGACCCGGTGTTTAGGCAGCGCATACCAAACAGGCTTCAGCCTTTACAGCCGTGCAAACATCGTCCACTTTTACTTACTTACTCACTCACACGGGAGACATTTCATACGTATCACATAATATAGAACCAGTAAATGGTAGAGCTCCTCAGTCCTCACAGAAAACCAATCTCGGAGCTACGAAGCGCACCAGCCATATGGGATCATAATGTTACCTGCAACGATGCCACCCGATGCAAGCGAAGTGTGTGAACGCAGCCCGAAATAAGTTACCCCACCCAAACAGGCCGGTCGGTACTCCACTCATCTGCCCCAGAGAGATAGAAGGCTCAGGAGACTTGAGTGTTGGTTATATAGGGAGATGGTTTACGTGTCCGCAGACAGTCGTCCATCCAGGTAGTAACCACCTGACAGCGACCCAGACCGGGAGTCGAACCCCAGTCCTGTTGATCGCAAGTCCTAACGTCCTATCACGCCACCAAGTCACTGGGCCATCTCTGTGCATAAACCACCGTGACTGAGTAAAAATCGGCTCGGCTCATGTCAGCGATGGCAGAAGCTCTTTATAACACGCACGATTGACGACGTTCCAATCTACAACACGTCAGTCACTCAGCCGCAATCCATTCAATGAACGACAGCGGCCGACAGCAGGGGCAAAACACTTGATCAATAGTGAGGGGAGAAAAGGAAAGGGGTGAGCAGAACGGATGGGTAAACTGTCACTCAGCGGACATATAAAAAGATCAAAGAGGTGCCGCCAATCCCCATGCACAAACACTGCGTGACTGTGGGGTCGTGACTCCGTGATAAGCGAATGGAGGTGACCACACAGTGGCCAATAGCTTACTACCCATATACGTAGAACACATGACAATTTTTGGCACAAAATTAAACATTCTAGGTATGGAATTTCAGAACAGAAAAGAAAAAGGAAGAAGGAGATGAGTATCAAAGAAAGGGGGAGAAAGAAAGAGCTTTAGGCAAAAAACAGAGAAAATGGGAAGAGAGGGTCCACAAAGAGTTGGGGTGCGTTCCACACTCCACAGCTATTAGCTCAACTCGATTATTGGTTTGAACCCCGTGAACGCACGCATGCTCACACGCCACACTGACGTCACTATCGCTGTGGTAGGTAGCAATTATCTGTCTCATACGTCAATTTAACCAGAGTTTCACTAACTTAGGCCTACTTCGTTACTTACTTAGGGCCTACTGACTGACAAGTATACTGATACAATCGATTAATGTCCGTGCAGTGTACGATGCCACAACCCCCACGATATCACCTGTACAGTGGCAACGGGTTACCTGCGGCAGGTAGCAATTATTACCTGCATGTGCTCGTCCAGCAATAAAGGTAAAGCTATGATAACGCCGACACATCAATCGGGTTTAGGCTATATATAGGCCATGGCACAGACGTTCACACACATACTATTCTCTGCAGTGATAACATCGTTATGGCTAGCATAAACGATACGGCAGCCATGACAATACAGAGGCATCGTCGACATGTATTAGCAACTATATCTACCTATGGCTGTCATTTCATCAAATGCATCAGCTATTACCTGTACCGTCCTGCCAATAAAACGATGATATGCCAACAGCCAACCAACGCGTCAAACAGCAGCGTCGAGCGTTCGGCAAGCAAAAAGTTGCAATTTTCCGACAGAGGAGATTACGGGTGCTCAATATTTCCACTTTTACCCCTCCCCCGCCAATTCCACCATGGAGCGGGATTTTGGGTTTTTTTGGTCCTATTTTTATTGCCGGAAAAAATTTTCTGACAAGAAAAAAGTTTTCCGGCAGTCTAAAATTTAACGGGAGGGGAGGGTAAAGACAACTCGCACTCGAGGCCTGCGACGTTTCGACCTTCGGGGACCCTCCAATATTGACAACGCATCATGTAGAGGAATATCTTCATCGGACGGTAGTACATGTATATACATAGTGCAAACGTAAATCAAAGTCATAACACGTGACCTTTGTGTTGTATAGGTCTATGTATCCGTCCGTATATGTCACTCAGTATACCTCACGATAGCAAATGTGAATATCGCGTGTCTCTAGTGTCTGTGCCACGTGACCAGAGTCACTAGACCCCCACAAAGTTCTATCAGAGACCTTTATTCGAGTAGTCCCTGGTTCTGTCTATACTAGCTACACAGAGCATTGTATTACTTCATAGTGGTCTGACCGGGAGTGCGTTGCAGTAGTCCACCTGCTTTACATTCAGCTACCAGCTAAGTTAAGGCACATGCACTGTGTGTCCGTACCACAAAAATATCCGCTTTTTATATATCCGCCTGGAAACGATAGTTTTTGGAAGAACTTATGTTTTATTGTTTTTTTAAAATTTTTTTGGTCAACGCGAACTCTCCGAGATGCGTCGGCCGTTCGGCGCGAAATTTTGCATGGTGATCAGTACTAGACCGAAATTTATAATGCCTGTCAAAAATTTTGGGGGCCCTCTGCCAAAAAAAATTAGGGGCCAAAAAATTGCAAAATTTGGCCCGATTTCGAAGGTCGGCAACGAATATCTACGGAACGGATGAAGACGTTCAAAATCGGACAAGTACATTTTGTATCGAGATTCCTCCCGCGTTGTGTGAAGAAAGTGCGGTGAACTTTGGTCCACTTACCACGGAGATTAAGCAGTGAAATCGTACCCACCCAAATCGACTTTTTCGGAATGCCGTATTTCGGCCCCTAATGGGTGCTGCATCACCAAATTTGTACACCAGCTAGAGAATGACAAAGTCTTACTAGCGCACCCCCCACGGGGACGGGGGTCCCTCTTACAATTTTTTTCAAAGGGGTCCAAAATTGGCCTAAACTTTAGCGAATTAGCCACTATAACTTTAAAGCCAAAAAGAGTAGCCTAATAAAACTGCCAGGTGACGTACTGCTAAGTGGGGCTGATAACGTGTATACAATAGGGGGCAGCGCCCCCTTAAAATTTGGGATCGCGAAAAACGTCCAAAGTTCGGCGCGGTCCAAGGCAACTTTCAACTTTGAGCGCGAATATCTTTGGAACGGATGGAGATATCGACATGCGGTAAACGGCGTTATAAGCTACCGTCCCTACCGCGTTGAAAATAAAAATTGGGTAAACTTTGGTCCACTAACGACAACGGTTAGTTGGCCAAGGTACCTACCCTAAGTCGACACTGCGCGTTCTGTCTATGCTAATGCGTTAAGAGTTCGGGCCACGTGACTTTGCCACTAGGGCAACGTGAGCCCCTAAATTGTTCCCCCAATCGAACTTTGGGCGCCGGGCGGACTCACGTTGGGCTTTGCCCCAAATTTCAAGTTACTGTTGTGTGATATCTTCATTGGATGTCATCCGATTCTGTTAATATTTGGCAGAAAGATACCTCAGGAAATGGCGTTTGTGTGTCTGTCTATAATGCGAAGGTTTGATAGTCTGAAGGTGTGTACTGCAACATGCATTTTCACTAACCCTAACCTTGATTGAGTAAACGTCTGTATATGGGAACAATAAAACTTTCGGCTACTGAACCTTCGAATTATCGAGCTGCTCAACAGAGAATTTAAAACAACCACACGTGCACAGTCCAGCACATCTCGTTTCATATGTTCGCGCTGTACCTTGTAAAGCCTATATAGCAATGTACAGTAGAGCATCAAATGTGAAGTCTCCAGATCCAACTCCAATCGTTAGCCGCTAACCAAGTCACACCTGAAAATATGCCAATATCCGTAGCAGGGGAATTTTATCGTATAGCAGAGACCCCTATAAGAGAGGAGACTTTGTCCGGCGGGGATACGTCAATGGGGTGATATATACCGTTGCACTCGTGTACGCGGCATGTACTGAACAATAATACCAATTAATAGTCTACGTGAAGTAACATAATATCGCTAATAGTGGAGAGACAGACACAGGTAAGCAAACAGTAAAGGCACAGAGAGAATTCAGCCATACAAAAGCGCACACATAGGACCACACACATGCACACACGCACACTGCAGGGTCACGTGACTTCCGGTGCACAGACTGCGCATGTGGTAGGCTACAGGTGTGTTGTGCACGGAGAACAAATCACCCTGGATAATCTGATGCACAAAAGCCTAGATGACGCCATATGCCCGTCGCTGCATTTAAGCTTTTATTCACTCACTTACTTCCGATAACAGTAAACGAGTAAGAAACTGTTTCCGCGAACATAGACGCAGGCGGACACTGTCTTGCAAATTGCGGCCAAACCGCTGCAGATAGCGACATGGTTACTATTGACAGCCTATCGGAACGCACCAATGCCCTATCCAACAGTACCAACGCCGACCCCCTACGACGTACCGTACATACGTTATGGACAGACGACAGACGTCAGATCGTACCAACAGCCTGACTGTATAAGTACGGTCGGCTAAAAACAGACACCCGATATACGTTAATCACTTTAGGTAGGTACTATAACACAAGAGAATTCTCGCTACACATTCATTACGACAGAAAGAAGTGAACTGAACTGAAGCAACTGAACTGCAGTGGCAAATTTCAACTCAAGTTCTGTCGTTTTGTACACGGCTTAAACTGACCATCAAACGAGTTAAAGGTTGAAACTGCAGAATGATGAACACAGGCAAAAATTGGCGCATTCTACGACCCCCTACGCACGACCCTAGCGTGAAGGTAAGAAGGTGGGTACAGGTATACAGTGCCCGTGGAAGAGTTTAAACAAGCATAGATTAGATTGAGACGTGAATGGCGCGGGCTGGCATTGCATTGGCGCGGCTCAGTTCTTTGATCTCTGACACGTCAGCAACAGACACGCCATAGCCCCAAGCATGCATAGTGCATAAGTGTATAGACATATTGTATTGTGTATTCTGTTATATGCTATATGCGCTTCACACATGCACTGCAGCTATGGAGTATAGACCAAGTTATATACACCGTGTCTCAGAAAAAAACTGTGGCAATGTTATTTCTCGAACAGCTTCATGAAACACTGACCGACTTAAATTACTTGTGGCATGCTACATCCCAAAGAAACTTTAGGCAAATGACTGCAGTTTGCCCACTTCGCCTTAATAGTGTTGCTACACTACCTTGTGAAATGCACAGTCGTAGTAGCTTGACCATTCACAACAATGAATTCATACTGGGTAGCGCTTACGTTGACTAAAAATTCACTGTGAGTCTGTGAGGTCACAAAATCATTAAAAATTTGTTACTTTTTTAAACATTAATCATAGCCAAAAAATAACACCAGTTGGCACAGTCTTTTTCTAAGACACGGTGTATAAGCACTGCTGCTACAGAGTATAGAAAAATATTTACTAGACCTACCATTTAAGCTATACAGTCACTCACGCGTCTGCCTGTGAGAGAGCCGCCAGCAATATACAATTTTAGCATGTTGGCTTCAAATGTGCATAGCTGCCGTAACGCAAACCCGCCACCTACAGCCACTGTGCAAATACGCCAAGTCTCAAAAAGGTGTGTGTGTGCACCAAGCGACAGATATGTACTGAACTGCACTGGCATATTTCAGTTCAATTCAGTTCATTTCTGACGCTTTGTACACGCCTTTGCAAACCTCCCACGAGTCTCAAAAATTTTCAGTCAACACACGCATTTCCGCCCCCCTCCTCCTCTGAAAAAAATATGATCTCACACATTTTAGTCTGACCCTCATGTCACCAGTTCTCAGTTTCTGCACTTAAAATCTACAAAACGCGATGGCACCCAGGCCCCCGACAGGGGATCTTACAGCACTCTCCATATATAGGGACCAACCGAATTCACGGGAAAAAATGCATGATTTCACGGCAGAATTTTTAAAATGTGTCAAATTTCACGGAAAATTCACGGAAAAAGTTTCGCAAATTCACGGGAAATTCACGGGCCCCACAGACGTTACTTCGAGGTGCTGCGCTATTGCAAACGAAGAAATTTCAGAATAACGAATATTTACTACACTAAGTCAAGACTCAAGACAGTTAATGCCAACTACTTAGTGCTGAAGTGCGACACGTAGCAAACAGCAACATCCGTACAAAAGCTGCTGATAACACTCTGGAATTGTCATAAATTAAACTAACAGCGCTAAATTTCACGAAAAATCACGGATTTCACGGAAATCGGCGTTTTTCACGGAAGAAGGCTAATTTCACGGAAAATGTCACGGCCGTGAAATCGTGAATTAAGTTGGTCCCTATCCATATACAGACCAGTGTTCAAGAAGATGCATAAGCCAAATTAGAATAGGCAAAAATATGTACGTACCGGAGGTATTTAAAAAACAGAGTACTTAAATGTTGATAGACCCTATAGCTGGATTTACAGAGAGATGGCAAAGAAAGGAGTAGGGACAGAATGGGAAAGTAAAAAAAAGAGTAAAATGGAAAAACGAAAAAGACAGGGCTGTGCATACTGTATTATAGTACCTGTGCTGTAGCTAAAGCTAATGCCAGAACACACACATAGCGTGAACACGTGCAAACAGTTACGCAAAGAAAGCAAGTAGGCTACTAGACAGGGATCAGGACCATCAACAGCTTATTAGCTACAGGTGTCTGGGGAACAGCCTCACTCTTCCCACACCAGGAAGAGTGAGAGAGCCTCACATGACCCATAACTTCCTGTCCAGACCTTTTACCTCTGACCCAACCGACCCCATCCCATCTCTAGACACTAGCCCACTCCTCTGCTCAAAACAGACGCAGCAAGACAGGTGATGATAGACCAGATAGTTTGAGAATACTTTGGCATATTACGAATTTCAGAAAAACTGCAAATATGTTTACCAATTTTAAAACACAAAACAAATTTTATTTCTGACACCTTTGAGTTTTGGCACACATTTCTTGCAAAGTGCACACCAAAACTTCAGTACCGGTAATCTCCTTATTATAATTCAATTTAATTCCTTACTGATTAATTTACTGGTATGATATCAGCAGTCAAAGTAAGTCCACTGTCCCAAGTTTGTGTAAGCTTGACAACAATCAAAGTAGCATACCTGTAACAAACAGGTGGATGTGGCAGTGTCCTCCGATACATCAACAGAGTAAAATCCAGATTCGAACACAGGCGCATGACGGTTAACAGACTTGACCCTGACTGTGACCGCAGTGCTGATAACGACTCGTGGTGGTCTCACAGTTGCCGTAGTACCCCATGCAACAACTACAAGTCGATAGTCTCCAACAGTGAGGCAGTTGAACTTGACTGACGTTGTGATCAGACCGGAGTGACGATTTATGTGGAACCAATCCGATCGACTGCCTGACCGACCACGAATATGATAGACATACCTAGGCACAGACCACTGCTACACTGTAGAAGTTGCAGGCGGAGTAATAGTATTGATAAAACTAGAGCTGGGGCATTAATGATGTGGATATCACCATACAGGATTTAATTGACTGATCAGACAGCAGACTGTTTTACAGCATCACTAAGCCACCAGTGCCTTAACCAACTATTCGCTCCTCCAAGCCTGCTTCTCAAACCTATAACTCGCGACCTATTTTCTTCCAACTGTCAAAACCTCAAAATTTTATGCAAAGTTATATGACTAAAGCCCCTTCTGGTTTAAATTTTAATGTCTAATTTAATTTCATTTCTAATTCTAACATTCAGCAGTTATTATGGTTATGCATATATACCACGTCCCAAAATTAGCGGTCCCCGGTCAGATGACTTAAAGTAAAATCGTTAATACCTGACAGATTTTTACAAAATTTGAAACAGTCATTAAGATAATCATTCTGAACTAGCATTAAGAGTTCGAGCTCAAAATGGCCACCTTTGGCCTCGACGCAAGCTCTTAGTCTAAGGCGGGTACGCTGCTGCTTGATCCCTTTGTCAATAACAACGTTGAACCATGAACGTAAGCTTAATGTTTCACAAACACTGATGTCATAATGACGTTACACTGAGCACATGTGGTAAAGTGCATACGTTATAGTGGGTGTGACCATAAGTAATGTTACGATAGTGCAGTGCACGACGTCAGTGAAATCCATGAGGTACAAACTGAATTAGGCGTGTTTGAAGTAGGGGGCACTAATTTTGGGACACGGTGTACATAATTATGTTGTTTTGCCTTTATGTCTGTGTACTGTTCTGTATATTAGACATGGCTTGTATGCAACATTGAGTGTTTTTTAGACCGCCCGGAAGCAATAGCTTGCGGAGCGGACTTATGTTTTAGCACAGATGTTTTATTTTTTTTATTTTTTTTTCCGAGCGTGAGATCTCCGAGATGTGTGGGCTGACTGGTGTGAAATTTTGCAAGATGGTCAGTACTAGGCCGAATTTTATAATGCCGGTCCAAAATTTTGGGGCGCACACCCCAAAAAAATTTCAGGGGCCAAAAACATGCAAAATTTGGTCCGATTTCGAATGACTTCGAAGTTCGGCGGTGAATATCTCCAAAACGGATGAATATATTCAAAATCGGACTTTTATTCCGTCTACCGCAATTTCTCCTGCGTTAGGTGAAACAAGTCCGGTGAAGTTTGGTCCAGTGACCTTGGAGATCTCAATGTTGAATTGTACCCACCCAAAGTGCATTTTTCGGAAGACCATATTTCGGCCCCTAGCGGGTGCTGCACCCCCAAATTTTTACACGCACTAGAGAATGACCAAGTGTTACTAGCGCACCCCCCACCTGGGACGGGGGCCCCCTTACAACTTTTTTCAAAGGGGGGGTCAAAAATTGGCTTAAAATGGAATAAATGAGCCATTATAACTTCAGAGTTAGGGGGTTTAGCCCGACGAAACTTTGGCACTTGACGTGTCTCTAGGTGGGGGTGTTAACGGAAGTACAACTTTTGGGGGCACCGCCCCCCTTAAAATTTGGGAGGGCAAAAAACGTGCAAAAATCGGTGCAATTTACGACAACTTTCGAGTTTGAGTACAAATATCTCTGGAACCGATGAAGATAGCGACAACAGGTAAACGGCGTTGACGAAAACGATCTTTTGGGCGTTGAACAAAAAAAATTTTGTGAAATTCGGTCCACTACGAACAAAGTTATAAGCGCTCGTGTTGACCTACCCTAAGTCGACAATGCGCGTTCGGCGTATACCAATGCATTTGAGTTCGGGCCACCTGACTTTGATGCCGGGGAAATTTTACCCCCCTCCCCCTAATTTCCCGCAGTCGGACTTAGGACGCCGGGCGGACTCACGTTGGGCTTTGCCCCAAATTTCTAGTTATCTTTGGTTTTTATTTCTTAATTTTGCCTGGTTCTGCGCTATAGGCTATGGATTGTTTGTGAGTATACAAGAGCACGTAAAAATTTTTTTGTCGTATCATATGATCATCACTGATTTGGTCACTAGTTTTTGCAAGCAACATCATATATTTGTATGAACAATTTTGTCTGTAATGACATTGCAGAATTGCAACATTAGTAAACACATATAACTCAAATACATGGTTTATGCCATATTGAATATTTTTGCTGTTTTGCATTTAGATGTATTTCTATTCCATTTGTATTTGTTGTTTTCAGTGTTGCTAAACCAGTAAGCTTAGCACACAAATATTTGGAAAAGGTTTCATAACTTTAACTATTTAAACAACAAGGAACAATAGATAGTGCAGTAGTTTTTTTTATTAATTTGTTTTTTTTCTTTTTTTCTCGTTTTTTTAAAACTTCTATTTTCATTGTGTGTTTGTGTTGTGTTTTGTGTTCTTTCTGTTTGCTTTTATATTGTATGTTTTGTGTTGCTGCCGCCATATCGAAATAAAGTTTTCAATATTTAGAGTGCACATAGTCACAGTGGCCGAATCTGAGGCACTTGACTGAGCCGCTAGGCAAGCAGTAGGCCTGCTAGAAACAGAAAGTTTTAATCAGGTGACGGAAAATGTATGCAGAGGTAGAACTGTGGATGCTAGAGGGTAGTGAGTTCCAAACTGTGGGGGCTGCAATGCTAAACCGCAGGAGGCAAAGGTTGTGCGGACACATGGAACCAACAGCAGATTAGTGTTACCAGAATGCAGAGAACGCGTTGGAGTGTGATAATTGAGCAGAGAACGTAGATAAGCAGGTTGACAGGAGTTGACCTGTCAAAAATTATTGATTATGGGTCAATCCTGGCTTTCTGTTCTACTAATGTTGTACATCAATGTGGCAAGTTTGAATTCAATGCATTGATCAGTTGGGAGCCAATAAAGATGCTGAAGAACATCAAATGAGTCGGTGGACTGAGTACTGGGTATGACGAGGGAGAACGTGACTGGCAACGACTCTAGCAAGTGTGTTTTGGACGCGCTGAAGACAATTGATATTTTTTGAGTGGTGCCGAAAAGAAGAGAATTAGCGTAGTCTAAGCGGGAGCGAACCAGGAAAAAGGCAACTGACTTGGCCATAATGTCATCAGTGATGGCCGAACGAATATGGCGGAGTGACCGGATGTGATAATAAGCAGATTTGCAGATGGAGCTAATGTGCTTATCTAAAAAAGGTGACAGTATATCGTACAAAATTGCTATGTTTGAAAACTTTTGTCTACTACCAAATCACTAAATTTGCAGCATTATTTATTTTGCCAGATAGCATGTGTTGTTGGTTAACCAAGCAACCCCATCTCTCAGCCATAGTCCAGTCAAGGCGGCTGTCTCTGTTCGGACACATTGCACGAATGCCTGATGAAACAGATGCAAAACAGATCTTAACAGCTTCCCCCGCAGGAAAGTGGACGAGACCACTGGGACATCCTCGTAT
>Ga0209367_1011421_pt1 | contig 11777 bp, 8 predicted proteins | sample WorMetLIZISLAND2_FD_187412 | JGI IMG/M metagenome (GOLD analysis project Ga0209367, IMG submission 187412) | Marine gutless worms symbiont microbial communities from Max Planck institute for Marine Microbiology, Germany - Olavius geniculatus... ... | reverse complement strand
TAATTTCAATAACTTATGTTTTCGTGTTGAGAATGAAACGACCTTGATTTCTGCAAAAAATCGTGTAGATCTAAGCAGTATTTCTGAAGTTAGAAGCTATATAACAGAGTGGCCTCGTTTTTTTGGACCACTCTGTAGATGTTTTATTGATTCATTTACGTTAGTCGCATGTGGTAGGTTGGCAATGGATATTTTTACGTGTCGGTATTCAACGGGAACATATTCGTGCTGGTGGACATCGCGGGTTTTGCTCCAGTGACGCTACTCAGTGATAAACTCTACCTCAGTGATGCTGCGCTGCATTCAGCCATGCTCGACTTCACTGCGTCAGGGAGGTGAAAATAAAATTACTCACTCTTCCTTTTGAACATATCTTATTTATAGCTTACCTACTTTGTCATCGTATCGCTTACTACAGTGTCTGCAGTGTTACTACCGCCCCAGAGTCTCACTTCGGTCGAGCGTGACGAATGAAACACGACTCCGGCTGTTTGTCACACGCACGTCCAACGCAGATTGTTTGAACTTTTCTGTCACCATATGATGTCACAAGTTTCGTAAAAAATGTTACTAGAAGCCAAATTGTATAACTAAAATGTCCCAAATTCGATGTCGGCTATGGCGCTGCCCCAGACTCCGCTGGGAAAACTTACGACGCTCCGCTAATGGGGTGTTTACACGATCCAGCAAACGTCCAGGAAACTTCCAGCAAATGTATTCAAAATACACGTGCTAATGCTGGACGTTTGCTGGAAGTTTGCTAGACGTTTGCTGGATCGTGTAAACACTCTATAAAGCCCTAGTGGGCTGCAAGGGTGACACCTTTTCCTCAGACCTCTCCTCCAATGCGGCATCTTCTCTCCAGACCTTCTTCCCATAACGCCTCGATCTCGGCGCCTCGCTAACTTGTTAGAGTTTCTCCACTTTTTCCACAGTTTTAGCACTGGGCATACGTAATGTCATTGTGTTGCAGGGCATCTCTGTCGGTTGACAACGGTACGTACGTGACGTCGGTTGCTATGACGACGGCGACTCAGATTCAGCCGCAGGGTGGTCTGTTGTTCGTTGGAGGTGTTCCAGCGACTGTTGATCTGAGCCAGACACTGGCGCCAGTTCACTCGTCACTAGGCAGCGGCTTTAGCAGAATCATTCTCAACAACAGGTTGGATGCTGCTGCTGCTGCTCTTTTGCCATCGCATCTACTGTTAATTACTGCCCGCGGAAGCGATGATAGTATTGTTTTCGCATCGCCGGTAAGCTTTTTTTCTGCTAACACGATAACACATGAGCCGATAAACTTAGCTTAATGAAATTTTGCACCAACGTGTACCTTCACAATAATTTTAGAGGGCTATTGAATATCAGTGTCATAGGTCAAAGGTCAAGGTCACGTGAAGTTTTTGGTGTGTGTTTTTTCTGTCTTCGTGATACTCGCGGGCAGTACTGGATTTTACTAGTTTCATATTAATCTGATATCTGATGTTGTGATTACTTTTGGGAACACAAAGAACAACCAGACATATTGCTAAACCGCTAAAATTTTGCTGGTTCAATTTTTTTGTCGGCAGTATCATTGTGACTTGCAGTAGTTCTATAGGAAAAACCAGAATTTTTGTACAAAATGGAGTGTTTTTATCAGATACATAATGTTGCTGTGGGTCATTTTTTCGTTATTAGGAAGCCAACATCCTATTGTAATTTATGCATTTTACACTTTTTCCTCATGTATACAGTGATTTGATAAAAATTACTTTTGAGAAAAAACACTGTTGATTTTGTTCTGGGCTTTGTGTAGTTTACATATTAAAAGCAAAGTTTATGTCACTTTTGAGCTGCTTTTCTGATCGGACGCATGTCGACGTTTTGCAGCCTTGAAAACACGTTTCCTGATTATAGGCGTGTTTGAGAAACGAATTTGGATGAGACGCAAAAACAACATAGGTAATTAAAAGCATCACAATGTTTATTTTAACGTTTGTGTTTGCCACGCACTTTAAATATTTTTATTCGTCCCCACGACTTTGTTTATTTAAATTTCTTTTTTTGTTGCGTTGCAGGGATCTGAATTTGTACCGGGCGTTTACGGCGGCGGATGTGTCCGATGTTTACTTCAGTGGATTAGCGACACTGCCTGTCATAGCTGTTCCAACTACAACTCCGTTTGAAACTACACCTACGCCACCGGTAACAACTGCTCCCCCCGTTCCGACGGTTCCACCCGGGTGCTCGCCAATGCCGCCGTTCATTTATTCGAATGATACGAGTTCTGCCGACTTTGGACATCAGCCAAACTCCTACATTTCGTACAACATTTCCGGCCATCAGACTCTACTTAGAAACCAGTGCGCTAATCAGCTTTTCTTCTTTTCTTTATTCTCATCCACACATGTCACAATTTTTTTTAGTCTACAGTCTCATATACGCTATGGTGACGCTGCTCTATTGAACGCTACAATTAACGCCAGGATACGATATGGCAATTCGTCGCACGTGTGTGATGGCTGCAGGCAGCAACTTTCTATTGAAAATTGCGGCTAAACCGCTGCAGATAGAGACATGGTTACTATTGACAGCCTACAGGAACTCGTCATCACCTCATCCAACGGTACCATTGCTGATCCCATACGACGCATGGTTTAGCCACAATACATGCGTTACAAACGACGACAGACAGAGGACAGGCGACAGACAGACATCGTGTCAAAAACTTCACCTAACGGTCGGCCAATAAAACTCTATCTCCAAACGGCGAACGCAACAATGTGGAATCATTTGAGAAGAACAGAGTGCAGACCAATAAAACAAACAAGAAATTTGAGCTAGTGCTCACGACACGCGCGAAAACTTTTAGCAGTTCTTATTCGCAGATTGTCTTAATTTTTCTCCAGCCATTTCGTCGCAATTCACTTATGAAGTGTGCGCCGCAGAAAAAAGATCACAAAAATCAGTAAAACCCCTTATTTTGCGAGTTTGGGATCTTTTAAAGTCATCGATGTTGATACACCTAAAAAGCTCAGCACTAGAGCTTGTTGTGATAGGCAGCATGCAGGCAACCGTTTTCACGAATGACTGGCCAACAGCGGCAAAATAATGACTTTTGCGGAGGCACCGCTCATTGATGCCCTCATGCGCAGGTTTCCTTGAACATAGAAAATCGAGACTTGGACCGTCGAAATCTACGTTCAATGCTGAAAATTTCATATGCAGCTTTTCCATGTCTATCTCAATTAATTTCGGCGCAATCAGCGCTTGAAATGTGTTTTGCAGCCCAAAATCGGGAAAAAATCCACAGAAACCTCTATTTTGGTGTTCAGGATCATCCAAGGTCATTGATTTCGGTGTTAGTCAAAAGGCAGTGTACGACTTCCTCTTAGTGATTAATAGTAACCTAGGCCCTATCTCGCACCGTTTCTGAGATATGACGACTTATTGGCTGAAAATCGCAAATTCTTCCCACTTCCTGTCATTTAGCGCCCTCACTGGGGTGACCCATTTCGAATTTATGGAAAAGCTTTACGGTTCCTGAAACTAGAGTCTTCCAGGCAGCCGATGGTGAAGATTTGGTGATCCTATCTTGCACCGTTTTTGACTGATTCACCCGTGTGACAGACGGACAGACAGACGGACGGACAGACAGAATTGCGATGGCTAAGACGCGCTACAGCAGTACCTGCTTTCTTGCAGCTTGCTGTGTTCGATGCGTGATGGTCGGTAGATTTGCGCTGCGTCTGTCATTTCGGGCGCTGCGTCCGAACGGCATTCTGATGTCGATGCTGAGCTCTGACAACGCGGCTTCCGAGTACCTGGTGGTCTACCTACGAGGCGGCTACATCACAGTCAGCATGTCTTCGAGTAGCCGCTCCGTCGACACACGCAGCGTCACGCTTAAACACAGATACGACAACACTTACTGGTGGCAGGTCACGCACTTTTCAGTTCTTGTCATCATCATCATCATCATTGTCACTATCATCATAGTTATCACGTGTTCGTCTGATATAACTGCTGACAAGTCGCAGTTCTACTGACAAAAAATGTACTGATCAAAATAAAGTTTGCACGCGTGCAGTAGCATAGTTAGAAATGTGAGTTGGGGGCTTGACTTTTTCCCTTTTCTCCTTTTTCTTTTCTTTTTTCCCTTTTTTCGAATTTGGTGCATTATGTTTTTTAAATATGAGATCTGGTAGCAACAGTTTTAATTATTTTTCTTAAAATCAACTGACCAAATTTAGTGCAGTTTAAACGTGTGCTTGTTTTATCTGGAGGATTGGAGGGTTGGGCCGCCGCTTTCTGCGCTACTGTTTACACGACATAGTCAGCCTATGCTGATTCTAGTGTGTTTAGTAATGATTACTTTGTTTATTTTATTGCAAATTTTTCTATGCAGTGTATCGCAAGTTTTATTTTGAAATTTGGATATTATTAGGAAAAAATAGTAAATATGTGGTCTATTTATGTGACTTTTGGTGTATGTTTACCTGGTGCGCACTCGTATAGGTTGAGGTGTTGCGAATAAACGACTTCATAGCGCTGATCGTGGCCCAGCGGGTGGATTACGCCAACAACGACGTGTCGCTATCTCGCTCGACAAGTCTCGATCTCCAGCCGGTGGTCTACCTGGGTGGCGTGCCGCCCGATGTCACATTGCCCAATTTCAGCGACGACTTAGCGGTATGTCAACCCTATATCACGACTAAGGTTTTAGTTGTCAAAGTTTTCTGGACTAAGGTCTGACTGTCACAGTGGTCCGAGGTCTACGGTTGTCTTTTGAAGACAGTTGCTTAATTTTACTTTCGTGCTTGTTATTCAGTTGCCACTTTTGCAAAGATTTCGATTGTGCTTTTATTTGTTTTAAACTTTTAACTAAACATAATACAGATTAATTGATTTTCCATAAAATTAGTTGAAGTAGGTTATGTTGAAATAAGTCCTGTCAAGGCGTTAATTTTTTCAACGCATGCGGTAACGCGTTGATTACGGGACCTATATTGCTGATGTTGTAGGTCGTCTACATTGAAAGCGTGACTGGAATGACGACCGACGAAACTAAATTTTTTGCACACGTTAATTCTTTTATGCGTTATCATGTTTGAAATAATGCTTTAAAACAAGTGTTAATCCGACAGCTGTGCAATTTTTAATTACCTGAATATCAGTCGTCAAATAACCGCGATTTCATAGAATACATGTATTAGAACTCCTGCTTCACAGAATTTAGTTAATTCATATTTGTGCGTTAATTTTGCAACGTGCGTCAATTTTCTTTAACTCGCGGTAATTCTTTAACGCGTTAACGCGTTAAGTTAACGCGGCAATTCGACAGCTTTAGTTAAAATCGTTAAAGAATGTCAGCAGTTTTTTTTTTAATTTTAATTGGCGCCTGATGTTCAGTGGAGAAAGCGTTCTAAAACGTTGATGTGAGTGAAATAGGCTTACTGTAAATCAAACATTTTAGTGCAGTTTTTTCTTTATCTGAATAGGGCACATTTAGTTTGCTGCATAGACTGCACATTTACTTGTATTTTTATTTGTCATTTGTTACGTATTTTTGTATATTTTATCTGTATGTCTATCATGCTATGGACGGTGTTCTCGTATAAAGATATATAATCTGCAGTTGGGCTGTTTGTTGATGTTTTGGTGTAGATGGTGAACCAATCGTTCACTGGTTGTATTTCTGCTGCGATGCTGACGCTTTTGAACTTCCGAACTGTCTCACTCTCAGCCGAGTATGCATCTTAATGTTTACTCTAATTTTTTGTAAACCGTGTAGCTGTCTCTGTCGTTTGCACTTACGTTATTGCCATATGGCATAGAGCATCATATTTTCATATAAGTTAGTGTGAGATAATTCACATTTTACTGCTTGTTTGTGAATGTTGTAAAAATCTGCACCGTGTACGATTTCACTAGGTAGTGTAGCAACAGTATTAAGGTGAAGTGGGCAAAACTACAGTCGTTTATGTCATGTTCTTCTTAATTTTGTGACACCGCCGATTTTCTTAAAAATCGTCCAATGTTTTGCTGGTGCGAGTTCATCAAAAATAACATTGGCACAGTTCTTTTCTGCGACACAGTGTACAGATTGCTAATGGTAATAACGGTACGCGTGTGCGTGCAGTCGAGTGATAAAGAGACAAGGTGTACGCCGGTGCTTCACCGAGGTCGTTCCCGGACTATATTTCACTGGCGCGGGCTACGCGTTGCTGCATGACCTCGGCTATTCGACGGTTCCTGCGTTCCGAGTGTCGTCTGGTTTCACAGCGTCCGTGCGCTTCAGAGCAGTCGCTCTCGATGCTATGCTGATGCTCTCCTGGCGCTCGCAGACCTGCTTCGCTTATCTCGCTTTAGTCGATGGACAGGTGAACTTAACCGGCGTTCTAATGCTGTTTTCCTTCAGTTACGCAGACAGAACAAACTGCGGGGATTATTTTCGTTCGTGCATGGCTTATGCCCAATTCACACTCACTTAGCCGTAAGTGTGAATTGGCCTTAACGCAGAGATGCCCGGTCTGCACGCAGCGGCTCAAACCACCACTGAGGATATTCTTCTGAAATAAAAAGTTAATAGCTTTTTGTTTTAGGTTATCGCTATATTCAGCATGTAGAGTTATGTTTTCTTCTGATTTGCCACTTTTTCGTGTAATAGTGGTTCTTATCGGAGCATGCTTTGAAGTTTGGATTGAAGGTAAAAGGCTAAAGGTATTTTTATCGGAAACCTATTACACAACTACGGAGCGTCACCTGCCGTATGGGATCACACAGTGTTACCTGCCACCTGACGCAGGTGAACATGCCCCGCCTTAACCTCAGCCAGATAGGCAGGTACTCGATTTACCTACCCCGGAGGGATGGAAGGCTGAGTTGACCTAGGCGGCAGGGTACTTACCGAGATGGTTTATTTGCCCGGAGGCAGTCATCCATTTTAGTAATAACTCGGTCCGGCGTATGTTAACTTCGTTGATCAAACACAACGCTTTACCGCTACGCCACGCCACCAACCCTAAGTTCGGCGGACGCACTACGCATGGACCCGCTGGGAGCTGACAGCATCCTTCTCAAAAACTTTTGTTAGATTTAGGGAAAACAAAAGCATGAGGGGAAAGAGAGAAGACGGGAAACGAAAGCAACGGCAAAAGGCAAAACTTACTTCGTATGTGTATTAATGCTACTGTTGTAACCATTACTTGGAGTCAGATGAACGAATAGGCCTAATGATGGCTCTGCGACTTTTGAAGGTATACTGCTTGCAAAGGCTTATTTAAGCCTATTCACTATGCTTGTGAAATTCGGCAAGTTCTGCAAGTTCTGTTAATACGCGTTAATTTTGTGTATGTGTTTTTAAATAATGCCTTTGGACAAGTTTTCTGCCGCTGTGTCGGATACTTATATATTCTTAGTGTGTGCGTCTGTCTGTCTGGGCTCAGGTGCGCGCGGTGCTGAGAAGTGGTGACGTCACATTCAGCGCAACGTCATCCGTGACGGCAGCCGGTTCCAGCGGCTTGTGTAACAACATGGCTCACACGATCACGTGGTCTATCAGCGGCAACGCCCTGGCTCTCAAAGTCGACGTCAACGACCAGGAAAACTTTCGATTCAATACACAAAGGCCTAGATTCCGACCCTGCCGTGATCTTAACGTCCCGCTGTATGTGGGCGGGGTTAAAGGTTAGAGCTCTTTCAGTATTATCATTTACCAGAGTCGTACAGCACAAAGCGACGTAACTGGACTGAACTGAACTAAACTTTGGTTTTTGACGAACTGACCAATGGCCAAGGAGTAACGCATTACAGTAGGCATCGGCTAACGTCACGTTTCAAGACTAGCAAAGAATATTTAATTAACTGCCATATTTCGTTAAAATATTTTGAATTAGTATTTCCTTAGCTACAACTGGTAAAAATTTCGTGTAAATTGATCATTATTTGACTGAATTATGAAAGAAAGAAAAGGCGGTTGTTTTATGAAACACCGCTTACAGGGTGCAGCCAAAAAAAGTGGACCCCTAAAGTTTTTGGCTGTTTTCTCAGCAACCATTTAAAATTTTAAATTGAAATTTTACAGTTTTATTAAGTAAAATTTTTTTTACATTTTACTGCCAAGTAGCGTGCGATGCTGTTGAAGAACGACAAAGTTATAGACTTTTTAACATAACCACCTACCGATTTTTCAGCGTTAAAAATGTTCAAGCTACTACAGTGATGCAATAACATCGTTGAAACAACACAGTTAACGAATAATCAGATATCAAAATTTCGTTGTCAGTGTGAATGTTCGAAGTGTCCACCACCAGCTCCAAGCTCCAACACAAGCCTTCAGTCGCTTACTTTGATAAGTCTTTCACAGCCTTGTTGATCGGTCCTTGTGGCAGCAGTTGCCCCAGATAACCTGACACGCTTCCTTGACTTCGGCGATTGTTTTTGGCTTTGTTCTAAGCTTGGAGTAAGCCTTCAACATTGCATCCCACACGTGATAGTCCACTGGATTTACATTCGGCATATTTGGAGGCCACTGGACCTTTGCGATGAAGTCTGGACAGCTGGCTCGCAGCCCGTTCCGTGCGCTGCGCGCTCACGCTGTGTGTGCTGGCACGCCGTCCAGCTGGAAAGTGAACCCGGTGGGCAGCCGGCGATTGCTTTAAAAGAACCATAATTCAGTGATAATTTATAAACAAAATAACTTACTGTTTATCAAGACGTCACTGTGACGTCATCGGTATTAACGTGGTAACCGTTTTTTTTTTTAAATTAAATAACATTTTTAGCTTGAGCATTTTTAATGCTAAAAGATCGGTAGGCGGTCATGTTAAAAAATTTATAACTTCGTCGTGAACAGAATCACATTTTACTAGGCAGTTAGATGTAAAAGGTTTCATTAAATAAAGCTGTAAAGTTTCAATTTAAATTTTTTAAACGGTTGCTGAGAAAACAGCGAAAAACTTTAGGGGTCCACTATTTTACCGCACCCTGATCTACTGCTGTCAAGTGTCAGACTCAGTATTTTTTTCTACCCGGTACTTGCTTAGTTAATTAGTTAGTTCAAAAAATCTCGCAAACTGTAAATAAGCGATAGATATCGCACTTAAGTAATATGTAAGATGGCTTCTTTGAAAATCATAAGACGATTTCTGTAGAATTTTTCTCGATTTTATTACAGCGATATTATCCGAACAGAGCTCAGGAAGAGAATTACGTCAATCAACCGTCAAAAAGCCTAGTAGCCTGGAAGTGACGTCAAGAGGCGTGGATTTCTCGGCCTAACTAAACTTAGGTCATAGCGATTTCCTGGCTATAGGCTGTAGCCCCAAAAATGTAAACACACTCTTAGGCTCCACCTCCAGGCCAACACGAGACTCAGAGAAAAGCTTTTTAAGGAGCTACGACGATACCGTTCGTAGCCTTAGCCTACTGCTACTTAATATTCAATTTCTTCCCCAGGCTACCACCCAGGAACTAAGTTTAGCCATGACCTTCACCTTAGCAAAGCTCAGACAGCTAGGGAAAGTCCAACGTTGATATTTTTATAAGTAGCTGACGTCCCAACAGCCAGGACGCCTCGCTATACCAAACATCCAGCACCAAACGACCTTTGAGAATACTTCCCCTACAATACCAGCAACCGATTAGCTATTCGTTAAATTAGCTTCCCTCCAAATATAGTGTATATAGTGTATTACAATTTGTTTCATTGAAATTGATCAAAATGTTGGGTTTTGTTGATCGTTGCCAGTGTACAATCGCAGGGTGATTGGTTCTATGTTGTGCAGAGGAGAGCTGGCGAACGTCCGGTCCGTTGACGAGTCCCAGTCTTCACGGTTGTATTTATCTGGTCTCAGTGAACCGGCAGCAGGTCCGTATTGCAGAGTCCTCGGACATACAGTCGGCCACTCCTGGCTGCCCGGCATAACACCGACCCAGTTAAGTGACTGACGCGCGATCACACCCGGCGTCAAGTGGAGTTTCCGCGCAACGAAACACAACGGACGCAATGTAGGCAACGCAAATGACGTAGCTGACGTAACTGACGTAATCGACGTAGTGCAACGGGCGTGGTCTGGTTATATATGCTGTGGCCTAACTGATAAAACGGACGCGACGACCGATGAGACAAGCGACCGCGTATTTGACACTCTGTCTTTAATAATTAATATTAAATTGCTTGTTTATGAAATTGTTAATTGCGATTTTTTTATTCGTAGCAGACCATTAGAATTCGTTTTGTTGCGCGGCATTTAATTTCAATAGCAGACGATCGAGCAGTAAGGGGGGGGGTTACGGATAGCCTAATTATTAGGACAGCCGTTGCGTAAACTACGTCAGCTGCGTTCGTTGCTTACTTGTCTTGCGTTAATGCGTTTATTGCGTTTGTTACGTACTTTCTTGTGTACTGTCTTGCGTGCCATGCGTACGTTGTGTTGGATGGAAAACCAGTTTTAGTTGCTGTAATGGGGTGTTAACACGATCCAGCATTCATCCAGCTAGCTGGAAGTTCTATGTTAATTTGGAGGACGGGCGGGTTGTAACCACAGATTTAAATATTAATGATATTGTTGATAGGCATATTGGAAGGCCTATATAACACGTAGACCTGTCAGCTGTGGGCTAAGCCTAGGCCCACCTACGGCTTAGCCCACAGCTGATAGGCGGCGGGGTTCCATCAGGCCAGCTGGATGTTTGCTGGACGTTTGCTGGAACTTTGCTGGAAGTTTTGTTAACTGTCGGTGGCTGCACGATATTCTGGCTACAGGCAGCAAGTTGCATAGTTCGATTCATACGTGTGGGCCTATATGATAAATATCATATGATGCGAGCATGATACGCACGTTATGTTTCGAAAAATATCACGATTTTTTCCACAGTTAACGCCATTACTTACTCGTTGGCAGTGGCGTCGTGTCGGACAAAGGGCAGGAAGCTATTGCTTACCCCCTAAATTTTGGGCTGTTGGAGAATTATCTGAAGATCTTTTTTCTTATCAGAAGGTTTTTGTCCAAAAATGCCACATTTGGGATTGAAACCCCCACATTGAGGAAATTTGAAAGTAAAATTAAATTTTTGGGCTCTCATAATCTTCTCTGTCGGAAAATTGCAACTTTGTGCCCCGCCTACTTGTTTAACCCGCGACGTCGCTGCTGTTCACTGGTGTCTAATACCCCGTTTACACGATGAAGCGGGCTCGACGAGCTGGCCCGTTCTAGCTGAACGAGCCACCTCGATGTTTGCTTGATCGTGTAAACGGGCTATAAACGGCATCTGCTTAACTCGCTGCTGCATGCCAGCACAGACATTGTAATGTCAGGGACGTTGGAGACCATAAATTCACAAATTTAGTGACCTTTTTTGTTTATCTCAACGCATATTTCGCTTGTTCTGTTTTTTTCGCAGATAGTGGCATTTACAATACAAGTTACTGTAGCCTATAGCAAAGCATTATCATTCGATGATTTTGTGGTCTCAGCAATTTTCTGCGCCAAAGCATCCGCTACATAGGATGAATTCATTGCTGTAAATAGCCAAACTACGACTTCTGCATTGCATTTCATTTCATTTTCACAAAGTAGTGTAGTGACAATATTAAGGCGAGGTGGGCAAAACTATGTACAGTCATTTGCGTCAAGTTTAATGTCGCATGCCAAAAATTATCAAAATTAGCCAGTGTTTCAAGAAGCTATTCTAAAAATAAAAGTGGCACGTTTTTATGGCCTACGGTGTATATAATCGATATTTGTTGTTGTCGTTAATTTGTTGCAGGGGCGTCATTTAGGGGGAGCTGGGGG
>Ga0209367_1011420_pt1 | contig 11777 bp, 13 predicted proteins | sample WorMetLIZISLAND2_FD_187412 | JGI IMG/M metagenome (GOLD analysis project Ga0209367, IMG submission 187412) | Marine gutless worms symbiont microbial communities from Max Planck institute for Marine Microbiology, Germany - Olavius geniculatus... ... | reverse complement strand
GGTCATCGATGTTGATAAATCCAAAAAGCCTGTCACCAGTGCTTGTTATGATAAGCAGCATGTATGTACCTATCTGCAACCGTTTTCACATTATTCGAGCCAATAACGGCAAAATGACGTCTTTTTCAGGGGGGTACCCCTCTTCGACCCCTCGTTCGAGGAGAACCCCTGCACCCAGTGGCACGAAATTTTGTCACGATAAACTAGAGACCTTGGGGCAGTCCACGGTAAAGATTTCGTGATCCTAGCTTGCACCGTTTCGATACAGCTCACGAGTGTGACGGACGGACAGACGGACGGACGGACAGACGGACGCCCAGACGATGGCAAAGACGCACGAAGCATTCTGCTTTCGCGCGTAAAAATAGAACAAAAACCAAAAAAAATACAAACCTGCAATTTGCCCTTCGTGATTTCATTACTAATTTTTCATGGATGTGAAAATAAAACCGGTAATTACTGACTGGCGCAAGTTCGTCGATCTGGTTCAAGTCTGTAACCCTCATGACATCCGCAGCTGAACGAGCCCTGGGTGTTGCGGCACAGTTGAGAACAGCCGCCATTCTGTACTCGACATTCGTCCACGTCTTCACCACACATAAACACACACACTCTACACCGCGGTCCATAAAAAACGTGGCACTTATATTGTCTGAATAGTTTCGTGAAACATCGGCCGATTATCATAATTTTTGAGATGCAACATCAAGAAGAAACTTGACGTGAATGACTATAAACCCAGTTTTGCTTACATCACCTTAATACTGTTGCTACATTACCTTGTAATATGCTTAAGTTGTAATTGGCCATTTACAACAATGAATTCATAATGGTTAGAGTAACTCCAGCTCAGAAATGAATAGCTGAATAGCGACTAAAACGACTGGTGATTACTGTCTCTCAAGAAGTCACATCACATCATCCTTATCACAGCATAATCTCAAAATGTCCTCCTCCAGCACGAACACAAGCGCGTAGATGTTGACGCACCTCGCCAACAGCACGTTTAATAACCGCGCGACTCAGAACTGCCCACATACTCTTAATGCATTATTTCCGTTCGTCGACGTGTACGATCTTGAAATGCGTACAATTAGTGCTGAATAATTCACACATTTTTGATGATTTGTGGTTTCAATGATTTTCTGAACCGATGCATGCTTTGCCTAGTATGAATTCATTGTTGTGAACGCCCAAACTACAACTTTTGCATTTTACAAGGTAGTGTAGCAACAGTATTAAGATTATGAAAGCAAAACTACAGTCATTTGTGTCAAGTTTTATCTTGATGTTACATGCCAAAAATTATTAAAATCGGCCAATGTTTCACGGAGCTACTAAAAAAAATAAAAGAACCACATTTTTATGGGCCACGGTCTATTATCATCAGAAAAGACAAGCACACGTTTAAACTGCACTATATTTGGTCAGTTAATTCTCAGGTAAATAAGTAAAATTGTTGCCACCAGATCTCATATCTAAAAGGCAAAATACACCAAATTGATGGACCTCGGCATGCTTTGCGGTCTGCGGCAAGCTGATATCCCTCATAGCACTGACAGACGGGACGATTATTCTCATTGACGCACGTGTGTTCACAGCCGCCATTGTCTCGCGCGCACGGGTCCACCTCTGTCAACCAAAAACAAAACATTTTCTCCAAAAAAAGTTTCGTGTCAACAAATTCAAGTATTTTTGGTCTAAGTGAATAAAACAGAACAAAGTAGTCACAAATTATCACCACGAATGCAATCGTCTTCAAATAAGAACGAAACCGGTACTCAACAAAAACCAAATGTGCAGCTCCGATAACCGAAAAAAACGACATGCTTACCGGTAATTTGCCAAAAATTTTGCTCGGGTAACTTACGGGTAAGTTATTCACGACTCACAACACTATACTGATTGATTAGACCTACGAAACCAATGCTTCGGGTTGCAGCTGGCAAAAAGCTAGAGACGAAGGGCAGCGGAAAATTTCTTTTATTATCTATTTTTATATTATGACGTGTCGCGCAGTATTACCCAACAACTTATAAAAAAACAAACCGACACACCAAATGTTGCTCACGAGAACTTAAGGAAAGTTAGTGCAGCATTTCAGACTAGATGCAAGCAGTATTTTTCAGTACAGGTAAGCTTAAAACTTTCAAAGCATACTAAAAATTGCACTGATTTTAAAAAGTTTAATAAAAATTATAGGGACGCAGGTTTTTTTCTGGGAATGGACGGAAACTTAACAAACCGCGACACGATTTTTGGTCGTCGAGCAGTTCGAAGCCGGGCATACAGCGACAGTAGAAGTGTCCGCGGTAACCGTTCACACATAGATGCTGACAGCCGCCGTTGTTTTCCGAGCATCCGCCGCTTGCTGATATACAATCACACAGTCACAGTCAATGTTGAACGGACGCACGCACGCACGGAATCATCCTGAGCGTCCGTCCGTGCGTCCGTCCGTCCAACATTTGAAGCTTTATATCTCCATAACGGTGCAAAATAGACGCATTGTCACAAAAGACCACCCACAGAAAGTCGCCCACCGCGAGTCGAATGGTCACGTAACCGATGACGTCACGTGACCCCAAAAGGTCAAGGTCGTGACCCCGTTATCAGAAACACACAGACAGACAGACATACATGCACCGAGAGATCTAGCTGCTTGGTTTTAATGGACTGCCATAGCGCTAGGGCGCCGACAGTCAATAATGCAGAGAAGACGGTTTGAGACCTGTGCAGGTTTTCCGGTCGGACTGCAGTTGATATCCGGGAGGACACTGACACTCGTAGCTGCCCGGAGTATTTCTGCACTCGAACTGACAGCCGTGCTCGCCCGTACACTCATCGATATCTTCGCGTCAACACAGCCACAGATCATAGACTACAGAATGGTTATATGGTTAAATGCTATAGCTCTTCATAGGAAACCCATTTCAGAGCTACGGAGCGTCACCCGTCGTATGGGATCACACAGCGTTACCTGCCACCCGACACAGGTGAATACACCCCGCCTTAACCACAGCCAGATAAGTCGGTATACTCGATTTACTTACCCCGGAGGGATTGAAGGCTGAGTTGACCTAGACGGCTGGTTACATATCGAGATGGTTTACCTGCCCGCAGGCTGTCACCCATCCAAGCACTAACCCGGACAGGCGTAGGTTAACTTCGTTGACCGGACACAACGCGTTACCGCTACACCACGCCATCAACCTTCACGGCTGCATTTATCACAATGAACAGTCGAGGGAAAAATTTAGAAAATCAAAGCCATTTCAGTTCGTAAACGAAACAGTAGCAGCTACATGTAAGTATGAAATCCATCAAATATTATCAACCCCGACAAGTGTTTTGGACTTTATGCAGCCATCATCCATTTCCTAAATGTGTTAACTGTTAAACCCCCGACCACTAACAATACAGCTCTTGTGCTACTATATGACATATAATAATCTTCCCCTAGAAGGTAAAGGTTGAACCCAAATAAGCCGGCATACAGTCTAATGCAGTCCTCGTCTTTTCTTCCCTAGAAGCGGCCACAACCATCGCCATTATTCATTATGCCTGCCCACGAAAAGACGGCCAGACTAACTTCACTTGGGTGGCGTGATCGAGCACCAAGACCGCAAAAGCAACTAGCTCCCTATCAGTAGTTGATAGTTATATCGAGCCGGATTAAGCAATTAGCACAGCAGTACTGATAAAAGTACAGTTATAGCGATGACACACTGGCCAGTTTCTAGCGCCCGAAACTGGCCAATGTGTCATCAGCTTTAGATGATGAATGGCGAACTGACCGATGCAGTCACGTCCGTTGTCGGCGAGTCTGAATCCAGCGCGACACTGACAGTTGTACGAACCGACCGTGTTATTACACGTGCCCTCACAGCCGCCGTTATTTGTCGCACACTCGTTCACGTCTGAACACAGACATGCACTAGGATTTATCGACATATTCGGCGGCCGTCCGCATCGAGCACTGGCGTAGTCATAGGGAGACACTAGGTTCACGTGTCCTCTCCCCTAGCAGCCTTCTCAATTACTCAAAGTAGTGTCAGAATGCACCAAAACACTTCATTTTTGCACACAAAAAAAACGAAAAACTAGAAAGCGCTGGTGAGAGTGCATAATCTCCGCCAATGTAGTTTTCACAGGAGAACGCCACCGTTCCTGCCGGTTTTGTATGACACGCCGTGTACACACACAGAGAGACAGACAGACACACACAACGACGGACAGGTCGACCAATCTCATGATCTCCTCCAATGTTCACTTCGTTCCACTGGCAAAGACTGAGTTCGTACGGACGTCGGGCTTTCTCTGTCGCCGGCCCGATGACATGGAACTCACTGCCGAGACATCTGCGTGATCCTATTCACACCATATCTGTTTTTGGACGATTACTGAAGATAATTTTCTTTTCAAAGTAATAGTGTATGCGCGCATTATAAGTGTTTATGGCGTTGATGCGCTGAGTGAATTCACGTTTTAAACCTACCGTACTTACTTACTTACTCCGACACAAACACGTAAGAGAGGGACAGACAGACAGACGAACATGATCGCTAGTGCGGCCTATTAGAACAACCGCGTAACAATCTTTTCTCAGCACGGGTAAATTACCGTACGCTGCGGCCGTTCTCTCGTTCATGTACCTTGTGAAATCGTTTTAAAAAGTTTTTTTCTATTTTTGCCTCGGTTAATATATTGTTTTGCTTTGCAGTAAAGTAGGCTATAGCAAAAACGTCATGTAAGCCTAGTTTTTGCATTGCAATGCCTCTCATGTTGGGTTATTTCTTGCAAACACGGAAACAGAGACGGAGAGAGATTTAAAGCCAGACAGACGAGGGAGAGAAATGGAGAGAGATACAGGTAGAGAGAGATACGGAAGATGACTGACCGTATTGACAGCGAGCTCCCTGAAAACCGCGCGGACACTGGCAGAGTTGGGCATAATTACCGAGACAGCGACCGCCGTTGTAGCACGACCCAACGACACACGGCCCTTAGAACAGACACACGGGCGTACAATACATGTACGAACATTTATACACATTCAGACATTCGTCACTTACGTTCAGTGTCTACCATGTTAAAAGATTTAGCGGTTTTTTGCTAATAGTTGCTAATTAATCACAGCCTAATGATACTGATGACGATGAACTGAGCTTCGTCTTTTCTCTCAACGCGTGGGCTCATTACAAGCACATTCCAGCGAAAAAAAAACAAGCATCTATAGCTGCTCGTGGTTTTAACAAAATATAATATTGTAATACAGCAGTGTTGTTCTACACTTCAAAAAGTGGAGAACGCATATCCTAGGCCTACTACGTGGCATATTTTATACGGATTGCTCAATACAGAGAATAATATACCTACTCTAAATAAGCCGCCAACTTGCTGTCATAACAGCACAAGATATTGGACAATTGAAATATTTCACTGTGGTACATTGATCCCCCCACAAGTAAGAAGTGTTGCTACACTACCGTGTGAAATCCTATACACGATTATACAGTTCAAAGTCATTCATAAAAAATAAGAAGTCAAGGACAGACATTCACAATAAGTAAACATGTTGCTTTGCATCGGTATTCGCTGGTGGTTTTTGCCCGAAGCTAAAGGTTAAACAAACTACATAAGTAAGTAAACGATGGAAGTAAGCGCGGAAGTGAGATAAAAGTCGTAGTGCATTCGGCAGAAAGGCGAAGGCTAAGTGGCGTAAGTTTGGAGTGTTTTTAGACATTGCCTGGAGGATGTTTGCGAATGACATTTACGAGGGCGTAGCTGCAGAAATGAGTTACAGCTGTAACGGACATGTGGCAAGAGGGACATAAACTGATAATACCAAACATATGACACGACACGAAATAGCGCAGTAAATGCGAGAATTCGTAGCAATTTCTGACACAAAAATGAGATGAAAACTTCGTATTAAAGGCCACGTGGTAAAGCCTAGGTCTGACACAGTGAATAGGCCAAAACTTGGTTACGCCGAAATGTAATCCTAGCACCGAATCGACCATAGAAATCTCACCATAGTAGGCGTGCCCTGCTTGCCCAATGTCCAGTTCGCCAAAAGCTAAACGAGGTCAGGTCAGTTCAGTTAAGAACAGGAAAAGTGCAGGCTTCCGTCATAACGTTGCATTCCCTAAACTTTCTTACTATAATCGAGCACCGAAAACCACGGCGCTCTGGCGTTTCCACTTTCCAGGCAGCGCATAGTTCATGATCCAACAGGGAAAACAGGGAAAAAAAGCGCTAACTAACTGTAGGTGCAGCCGGCTTCTCCAGGAAGATGCTGCCAGCCGGCACAGCATTTATACCGAGTAACGTAAGCCTGATCAGCGACTGTTTCCATTGTCGTGTAGAAGTAGGATCTGCACAATGAAAACAGCTGCACATGCGTTCCTACATAAATACTCGTATAAATTCGACGTTCGTATAAATTCTACTGAGATTCAACTCGGCAATTTCGACGGCAAAAGCCATACATTTGTGTTCGTGTTAGTATAGAGCTGCATTTTGCATCAATTGTCCTGAAACCGAGATGCAAAAAAGTGAATCTGCATTTATTGCACTTCTGCGTCCTGATTTCCCAATATGTAACGAGATTGTTCATGTTCTCGTAACCTGGCTCCCGAAAATTTATCGAAGAAAATTACCCGTAGCTGGGTGTGAGAAACAATCACGCTGTGCTACGGATGAGGGGCGCCATAGCAAATGATATGTATGATATGATATGATATACAAGAAATTTGAGCTAATGCTCACGAAACGCGCGAAAGCCTATAGCAATTCCGGTTCAGTAGTTTAGCTGAAAATTAGGGTGTTCACGCTAAGTTAATATACAAATACTAAATTCTCTTTCTGGATCGCATAACGATAGTTCCGTGGCGCCACCTTGTGAATGATATAGAATTGTGTTGCAGCCCGAAATCGCCAAAAAAATCCATAAGTTATAAACGATGTCAGAATTAATTAAAAGTAGGATTAGGAGAAAATGACTTAAGAGACGCGTAACTACTGACCGTTTTTCGTATCCAATGCACCAGTTGTTGGGTCGGCCACCACAGTTGGGTTTCCAGACTTTAACAAGTCGACTGTATGTTTTATTGCACGGCTTCTTCGTCATTGAAACGTCGACGTCACGGTACTCACACACGTTCGGCCTTAAAACAACGACAGACCCACACTTTCACAAATTGTATTACGTACTATACTAAAAATAAATGCGCACACTTTTATAAAGTTGCAACGAAAAAGTCACTTGAAACTTCTTACTTCATCCATAAAACGAAATAATGTTTCTGGGCTATATCTGCCCGTTATCTGCTTGTCTGTCCGCGGGATTTACCGAAAAGTTACGAACTAACCTTGATAAAAATGTTTTCTGAAAGGTGGAACATTGCCGGAGAAACAATCGATTAGGCCTATTATGGTGGTAAACCGAATCACAATCCGGATCTGCGATCCAGCAATTTTAAAATGATTATTTGCTTACGAGTACGCAGAAGATAGTACTTTAAAATTATGGTTGGCTATACGGCAATGGTTTTCGTATCGAGCCTGAAAATTCGCAGTTTAACATCGTGAAATGAAACAGACATCGCGGCCAATGTTTTTTTCTCTTCGGGTGCTTTAGTCACCGTACTGTGATCGATTTTTAAGATGTTTTACGTCTACAAATTCGCCAGAATTTGCCGTGTATGCCATTGTTACAATATACGTGAGAAACAAACAACACACGATGTGATGAATCGATGATCGCTTGCCAGCGTCTTGCTGTGACCTAGGCCTATATAGCCAGCCGGCTGGCGATTTCGCGATTTCTGTTATTTGACCGCAGTCAGTCAGGTTTGGCGCATGCTACGTCATGCCATGCAGCATACGTCAGTCACCTGGTACAAGTTATCTTCACATTCAGCCAATTCACGTCCGCCGGCGAGTACGCGTGCTAAAGGTCCCTAGCATCCAACCGCGCTATTCAACCGCAACGCTGCTGGTGCTGGGTCACTGCTCGCATTTATCCACACGAAAATATCCAACATAATGACATTCGACACATTGTAACGTCAAATTTCCTACAGTTACAACGCCCTAATAGAAGAGTATCTGAGCAAAGCAGATCATATTTCGTTGTCAGTTTTCTCCGATTCTTTCTGTGCAGCCTACAAAATGTTATATCGGTGTGTCATCTCTTCTTGTTGGCAAATAAAAATACAATACAATACAACGCGATACAACGGCGTACTTTCCTCGGTTGCAACTTTGCATCCAATCTTTGCAAGCCAACGATAGTGTCCGAAAACCGTCCGGTAAAACAAAACCTAAAAACTGGTTTCCAAAAAAACTATTTTTTCAGCCCTGCTAAACTCGATCCACTGCGTGCCAACTCGACTGCACAGAAGTTACAGAAGGTGATGTTGCTGTCAGTGCATCACCAAATACTTGGGACCGCATCGTGTGAGAGTCTGCTGCTGCTGCTGCTGCTGGCTTGCGTTAAGTTTGCTCAGCGCAGCAGGTCGCACGGCTTGCAAGGCTTGCAGCGGTCAGGTGACAGTGGGTCTGTTCTGCGGGCCGCTGGCCGATCATCAAACAATCAGCAGAGAACTTTGGTCGATTCATGCAGTTTACTTCCGTTCACGCGTCACTACATGGAAGCCGCGTTCCCAGACACCGTCCATCGCCGACACCGTGGAGAAACGTATTGATAGACGAGAGGCGAGTTCGGCAACGATTATCCGACGCTACGCTCATTCGCTCTCGACTCTTCGACCAGTTCTATTCATCTTCATTCACCGTAAAGTAACAGTATGAATAATACAAACTGAGTAAAAATAAGAAAGTAAAAGTAAAAATATAAGTAAACGAAATCAAGAGACTGCAAATCTTTCTTTTTCGAATTTCGACACATAGGCCTATACTTCAAGGGCATGCAATAATTATACAGAGGTGCATTTCGACTTTTCTGTGCAGTCGTAATAATAATGATTACTGATAACAACTGCAGTGATCTTTAGCGCCGTTATGTAGTAATTACATCAGAAGCGTTGGTGGAATTTTGTAGGCCATATCACAGAAATATCTTAAGATTCCATTTGATTCGTCGCTGATGTCACGTATATATTTTTTACTCCTCGCGCGCTACGTTCCTAACGTAGCGAAGACGAGTAGGCCTATATGAAATCAGTAAAATATTGAGGACCGACCGACGACCGACCTCTGTTCCTGGAAGAGATTTCCGGAATAAATTCAAAAGGCCATATCTCTATAACGGTGCCAGATAGACGCATGCGTAGAGGTACAGCAAGCCAAATGGCAACTAGCGTCATCAACCATTATTGGAAATTTTTCTATCTCAGTTACTAAAATCGAGCAATATTTTACGATCTTCGGGGAGACAATTTCCAATAACTTTCAATAACTTATCTCGACGCCAGGCACTATTAGTATCATATTAAACGGGTTTCGAATAGACGCCGGGTCTCTAATACAAGCCGAACGAAAAACACTTAGAAAAATACAAAAGAAAATGATGCACGCGAAGAGTACATTAGATTGGTCAAAATCTAATGATATTTCTTGTTACGACTTCTTATAAGACTCCCCCGTTCTGTGCGTCTTTGAGTAGCTCGTTTAAATTGTTCAATGTTTGCGTCACTCACGAAACATTTTCTCTTTCACCGTTATCTAACGCCGAGCTCATCTTTCTCAGCATCCATTTCTTCTTTAATTACCCACGTGTCTTGTTCCACGGTTCGACTCGAACAACCATGTGTCCCACAATCTCCGACACGTGAATGACAGACGCTCGCTGACCGATTGTAGAATCCCCTCCCACTGGATGTTTGCAGCATGCATCCGCCTGAAACGGCGTCATTTCTAGGCCTACCCACGATTGATACCGCTGTCCGCCCACTACTAAAAAGCTCACCGGCAGAGGATTGCGTATAACCTAGGCCTAGGTAGTTCTTGCAACATCATGCCATGATGCCGAACTGACATTTCTGATTTAACTGTGAGCATTGGTACATTTAAAATAGGCTTAAATATGTTCTGTTCAGTCGTGCTTTCCTGCAGTGATACGGGACTTTCCCACGCTGGAGATTCATCGCTGTTGTGAACGACTTAACGTGTGTATAAACTGTGTAGGCCTAACAAATAAATAAATGATCGATGTTAATCAAAACTCTACGCCTATCCGTGAGCATTTTCTGATAGGCGTAGTTTACCGTCCCCGATATAATGAGTTTAGCCATGCAGCCCAGTGGCGGTTTTAGGCCCGGACCGGGAGGGCACAACCCCCAGTTTTGCTCCAGGTCTCGTGGCCACCCAGGATTTTTTGCAAAGATAACACAAATATCTGATTTGCGTTTCCAAATTTTAGAAAAGTGGGCAAATTTGCGGCTTCCATTAAACGTCCAGAAACCAAAAGTGCTTCAGCTTCAGGGGGCTTGGCTTCGCCCCTTTGACCCCCTGACCAAGGGCTCTGCCACTGGATCCCGCTTGGGGGATCCGCCCCCAAACCCTCTTTATAGGCTCGTGCTACCGCGCTCGCCATAGGGCCATGTCCTCCGATATTGGGAGCTAGAACCGCCACTGAACCAGCAAGATTGACAAAAAACGTCATGTACATTTATTGTGCGGTTACAACGCCGTAGCTAGGTGTGTACCATAATCATCAGCCTTATCTAAGTTATCTTCATCATCGTCATCATCAAAAATGATAAATTTTATGCTGTTTTCAATGCATACACGTCCCACGAGTCTATAAAAGCAAAGTTCTAAACGTAAACAGTAAAACTCAGTTATCTGATAAAACCGAACAATTCGCTAAAAAGTCCTTTGCAGTCTGCGTTGATATACAAAACGCTTTAAAATAGAGAAATAATGCAAGAACTAAACAGTGGCCTGAGACAAAAACAGCAAGATTTAACAGTCTAACAGAAAAGAAAAACACGAAACACTCGCGACTGGTTTTATAAAAAAAATAAAACACGTGAACTGATAATTTTGTCAATTTTGTGTCGTTTTTACGCGCGAAAGCAGAATGCTTCGCGCGTCTTTGCCATCGTCTGGGCGTCTGTCCGTCCGTCCGTCCGTCTGTCTGTCTGTCACACTCGTGGACTGTATCAAAACGGTGCAAGCTAGGATCACGAAATCTTTACTGTGAACTGCCCCAACGTCTCTAGTTTATCGTGACAAAATTTCGTGCCACTGGGTGCAGGGGTTCCCCTCGAATGAGGGCGTCGAAGACGGGTACCCCCTAAAAGACGTCATTTTGCCGTTATTGGCGCGAATAATTTGAAAACGGTTGCAGATAGGTACATACATGCTGCTTATCATAACAAGCACTGGTGACAGGCTTTTTGGATTTATCAACATCGATGACCTTGAACGACCTTGAACCCCTCAAAGAGAGGTTTTTAGTGAATTTTTCGTAATTTTTGGATGCAGCGCACATTTCAACACTGAATTGCAACGAAATGGCTGGCGATAGACCAAGACAATCTGCGTATGAAATTTTCAGCATTCAACGTAGATTTTAGCAGTTCAAGTCCCGACCCCCTAGGTTCAAGGAGGCCAGCGCAGGCGGGCGTCAAAGACAGCTATCCCCTAAAAAGTGGTTATTTTACCGCAATTATCACGTGTAGCGTGAACACGGTTGCAGATAGGCACAGACATGCTGCTTATCATAACAAGCACTGGTGACAGGCTTTTTAAATTTATCAACATCGATGACCTTGAATGACCTTGAACCCTAAAAATATTGA
>Ga0209367_1011419_pt1 | contig 11778 bp, 6 predicted proteins | sample WorMetLIZISLAND2_FD_187412 | JGI IMG/M metagenome (GOLD analysis project Ga0209367, IMG submission 187412) | Marine gutless worms symbiont microbial communities from Max Planck institute for Marine Microbiology, Germany - Olavius geniculatus... ... | reverse complement strand
AGCCTGACTTTGAAAGTTCCTCGATTATACTATTAACATACACAGCAAATAAGACAGGAGATAATACCCCACCTTGCCTAACACCACATTGCAGATAAAACTCATTAGAGAAAAAGTTATTCCATCTTATTAATTTTAGTGATTTTATCGTGGTTTTAGTGGTTTTAAAGTGATTTTATCATAGTTTTTAGTGTGCAATAATTGAGAATTGGTCTACTTTGACGAAAGAGTTATTACACGCCGGAATTATCTGAAGCTATATACTGTGAATCGAGGGCCGTACACCAACCTGGGAACTACCCATACATACATTTCAGTCATTATTCTGTTCGTTCGCCATCAGCAGCCGTTACTGGATATCTTGGCATAATTAGTCCAGTCATCACTTTGGCTGAAGTGCACCAGAGCGAACTATGGTATCCGAAGCAGTCTTACTTACCTGACTTCGACATTATTGAGGTATTATATAACCATTCTCATCCAGTATGGTAAAAAGTAAAGTTCGGCCAACTCCGCATGGGGCTCAGGGTGTTAGAAGAGGGTCTGAGAGAGAGAACTCATCCCCAGCCATACCTACTTTCTCCCACAAACCTTAACCTGATTTAGATGACGGGAAAAAGTCAGGGAAACAGCAGAAAGATGATAATGTTGATGATGTTGCAGACAGCCCTAGGCCATTAGTGACGAGCGTGTTCAAACTTGGAGGAGGAGGATGAATGCCCGGATTGTAACAAAGGGGTACTAGCCCATACAGCTCTGAAGTGTGATGGCTGCGAATTCTGGCACCATACAGCATGTGAAAAAGTTGAATTTGAAGTGTATGAGTTTCTGTGTGGCCATGAAGATGTGAAGTCACTGCAGTGGTACTGTAAAAGATGTTCAGTTACTCATTTGACAGTTCTTAAAGCAATTTTGTCAATGCAGGCAGCTCAAAGGAAGTTGGAAGAGAAGATGGATCTCATGCTGAGCACAATGAATGATAAGAATTTGGTGATTGACTCTCTACATAAGCGTGCTGAGGAATCGGGCAAAGAAACACAGGAGATTATAGGAGAAATAAAGCAGATAAATCACAAGATCGATGAAATTGTTCACAGCAAAAGTAAAAAGATGCTGCCATGAAAATTCACGGAAAATATGTTGTCGATTGTGGCTATCTGTCGTGAATTTTCACAGCAGATTTACTTTCGTAGCCGTGCGCACTAGTGATGACATGATTTATTGAAAATATTGATAATTTGATGTATTGTTTTTGATATCGATGTATCATACTGTATTGTCAAAAAAATGTAAACTTTTCCAATATATCGCAATATTTACAAATATCATGATATTTGCTATATATTCTTTCTTACACTGTGTGATAGGAAAGAAAGATTACAGATGGCGAGTTAATGGTGTTGTACATGGTTTCTACTGTTAGGGAAAGTTGGGGAAATTATAAGTACCAGGTGCAAAAGTTAACAGATGCAGCAAAAAAAATGTTGAACTGATATACGCACACTGTGCACATCAGTTCAAAAGTTTTTTCTGCACGCTTTGCTTGCAGATTATTGGTACCTTTACTTTTGAATTTGTTCCCACCACCCTTGTTTCTAGTGTGATTGCAAGCAATTGAAAACTGACATTGGTATTTCGCATGAACAAATTAGTCAGGGAAAACAATTCATTTTGTTGAGGAAAGTCGGGAAAAATGAATACTGTAGAGTAGTATTCCTACCATGCTTGTAATTTAATTACAGGACTTTGTATTATAAGTTTACCTAGGGACATTTTTATTATCTAAATAAAGCAGGTACTGCTTTGCTAAATGTTCTCATCTTGTTCTTGTGCTTGTATAAGATTTACATGCTTATTATTTTTAATCGATATCGATATTGCAATATTTTGTAACTAGAGAAAGCGCTCGGAGAGTGCAGGTACCTCCGCCAAGGCAAAACTATTCTCCAGGTGGCGTCACCATCTTTGCTTTGCCAGCAGTTCCCTTATGCCTCCTTGAATGCAGTGGTAATGAAAATTTCAAAGTGATCCAGAATCCAGGATTCCTGCCGGATCACCCCCAGAATTGAATCACTGGTAGTTTATGCCATGCCCGACATACCCTCAAAATTTCAGAAAGATTCGTCCATAAGTTCTTGAGTTATCTGTGTGACACACAGACAGACAAACAGACAAACAAACAGACAAATAGAAACCGGCAAAAACATAACCTCCTTGGCGGAGGTAACTATGGTATCGATATTGTATCGAAATTAAAAAACCTGATATACAGTCATCATTAGTGCACAGGGCTAACAGTCATGGATAGTTGCTAAGTAAGGATGTACAGGGCTGTCTATAAGCAAGCATGGCTGTAATGTTTTTTAACGGCCAATTGTGTGCATACCGTACTTCTAATAGCAGCCCCAGTTTCTATTAGAACATCTGACTTTGACCCCCAACTTGTATTAGACACTCATTTTCTACTAAAAAATTGTTTTTCAGGGTAATAAACTTTTTCTATATATAGTATGCATACTACTACTACTACAACTACAACGACAACTACTACTACTACTTGGGTGTCCGGCTTATATTAGAGACCCAACTTATGTTAGGGACTTAGCTTCTATTAGAGACTCGGCTTTCGTTAGAAGTTTTATGGTAGCATCGTTCTTGATGCAAAGTGCTTTAAGTGGGCACTTGTCATATCTGATGCGTGTACACATTGTCATATGGTTTTTATATTTATTTTTGATACAAAATATAGCAGAATTTAGGCAGCAGTTCTTACTACAGCAGTATGAGGGTCTAGTATGAGAGTGATGGGTTTGAGTATTTAAAGCAAGTAAGAATTTATTGACGTGTGGCATTGGCTGATGTGTTGTAAATATTTACAGGTTTATGTCAGTGCTATTATGAAGATCGACAGAACCAAGCTAAAGAAAAGCACTTTTGATGTGGTTGGTATAGCAGTTTTTCTTCATAATCTTGGTGCATTTTTTGTGATTATCACATTTTTAAAGGAAAGACTTAAATTGGCATTGGCTGCTACTGTTTTGTCGCTTTGCTAACTGTTGTTCTCTGCTGTGTGTCATCTTTATAAAATGTGAGTTGGTAATGATTGAAAAAAAATGTAATAGTTAACTTTACAATAGCTAACAATTAATCCATCATCAGTATCGATTTTATTGCATTGTAAACATTACATTACTTTACAATTTTTTAACGTGGCCTAAGTAAAAAACCTCAAGGTCTACAAATAAAACCCCAAATCACGACAAACTATGTATGAGTGTCTGGAAGCCACGACAGTGTGTCACGTGCGACAATGTCTGGTGGCCTGATGAACATCCAAGACACACGGAAAACGCGGCTGCCAAAGTAGCGGCGCCACACACAATCCACATCTGGACGGCAGGTCACATGATGTCAGGCAAACGTCGCAGGTCATCCAGCAAACAGCGGCAAGACGATGTCAAGTTGTTGATCAGCTGATCGATGGTCCGTGGCTGCATGTTGGTGTTGACCACTGCAACGGCTGCAACGACCTCTCATGCCCAAGCCTTGCATACCACACCTGGTGGCGAGTGAAAGACTTAAATTGGCATTGTATATCATGGCTTCAGGGACAGAGAGCATCACTTTGAATTACCACCTTGGGCCACTTCAGTTTCTTTCGAAATTCCTTTGTCATGCGATGTGTGTACAACTATAAGTAAATGATTGTTTGCTCCTATTACTGTTATTCTGTTTATTTTCAGTATTGGTTGTTTTTTCTATGGTATGTTTAGTAAACTTTTTCTTTATTTACTTTATTTAAAAAAAAATTTTTTTCTTTGGATTTTATTTCATTGTCATTGTACTGGTATTTAGTTCAGTTACTTCTACATATACGTGTGTTATATGTTTGGTTTATTAAATTAATAAAATAAATAAATCAGCGAAGCTGTACTTGGCTTGCAGCCATAGCCCCAGCAGCTGATCACTACTGTAGACTTGGTCACGCATGGCTGAACATGTAGCACACACCGAACATGGCTGCGTCCAACAGTTTAGCTAGGCTTGAGCACGAAGCAAGTTTTCCAGACGAAATATTCCACGAGGGCTTGGCGAACTGGAAAACAACATGAACCTTTGTACTCCAGAAACCTTAGGCTAGAACGCAGTCATACTTTCAGCTATCGGAAACGCACATGGCCGCAGTATTTATACAGATTCGTCAGACACGCAGAAAACGTGGCTGCCACTTAGCAGCACCACACACTGATTAAAACCAAACAGTGCATACTGCCCAAGAAAGGGCATCTTCTTGTTTAGCAGTTTTCTAGTTATTGAACTAAAAGCTTTCACAGATGGACTAGGACACAATTATTGAGTGTTTTAACCCACTTTTCTAGAGACTAGGATGCTGACTTTTTCTAGAAATCTGGTGATTTTTGAGATGGCCAGATGCTTTTTATGATGCTGTTGAATTTACGCTATAATGTTCTATTAACATGATCAAAATTTTAACAATTAAAATTGATGAGTAAAATTCTTTAAGTGATTAATTATATGATTAATTGTTAATCTTCACAACTCTATACATCAGAAGACTTTAAAGTACTGGTAGTATGTAATGTGCATTGATATGTGAGGGTTTGTCTGGTGCGTTTTGTACGAATTTTCAGCCTCACGAGTGTAAAGTGCTGATCGATAAGATCAAGTTGTGTGGCTCGGATGTTGAACTGCTAGATGAGCTAAGTCAGATCAGATGCTGGACTTATGGCAAGGTATGTGGCATTGATGGTGATATCTAGTAATTGACGGTGCTCTCACACACCATATCACATACTTAATAAGTTATGTGAATTCATGAAAATTCATCATCATAAGTTACTGTTTTAAGTTTTTAACCTGTAAGTCTATTCAAAGATGCATCACATACTTGTTTTTATGGATTACTTGTCAGTTGTAAAATATCATTTCATTAACCAATGGCATTATAAAAAGATTGTCTGGTCATATTGTGCTTGTTGTGATTAATGAAACCAAACGTTTAATGATAATGACTTTGTTGCTTGTATGCTATACTTGTCCGTATGCGGTGCAAATAGGGGCACTGAAAATGCAAGTATGGAAAATGCGAGTACGCCTCTGTAAATTTTTTGTGTGGAAATTACAGTAAAACTATTAAGCCTTTGTCAGAAAAGATTAAAACAGCTGAACAAAATCTGCAATTTTTTATGTCTCATTGTAAAATCATAATGCAGTATAAATTGCCACATCAACAAAAATGGTTTATATGAAGATTAGTAACTAGGACTAAAGAGTACCTGTAGGCTTACACAGTTACTTGCAGTGTCTGAGTTAGAGAAGTTTAGCCAGTGAATGAAATCATGAACTGGTAGAAAATTAGGAAGCAATTCTTTCACTTTGTTGAATGCCACAATGTACAAATCTTTAATTTTTCGTGTCATAAGAATGAAACAGATGGGAAACGTATATTGTTGGCGGGCAACGAAGATTGTAAAGAGCTGATAGAACTGGTGTGGGACAGTCCTATAAGTAGCATCAAAATGTCAGAAGATCAAGCTATGTAGGCCTATTTGACGCAAATATGCAAACAGTTCTCGCATCAAAAGTGTTTACTTATCCTCGAAAGAACTGTTGGCCATTCCACATTTCGAAAGATTTGTACTTGCATTTTCCGTACATTTTCCATCCCCCAGTACTTGCATTTTCAGTCGCCCCGTGCAGATATTCGTATTAACTCTATGCACTACCTGCAGACTACTGTACTATAAACTGAACTGAACTCAACAGATGTGCATTCCTTAATCCTTCCTGTATCTAGATCACTGCAAATGAAATATTGGAGCTTCCTGTAGCGGATTGGGGTGCTTTCTTACCCCCCTTCCTTCTTTCTGGCCAGGAATAAGAGAGAGGATGTGTGTTTCATGCTTGTTGCACAGTGTGAGCTGTCAAACTGGGTGGACGTGCTGGACAAACTGGACGATGTGTTGGAGCGCTGCTGTAAGGCCGACCCCACCAGTCAGTGGATGTTGGCATGTGACTTGCCCGGCAGTGAAGCCGACAAGCACCTGCTACTCACAGTGCTGCAGTTCACCGCACTGCTTGTCGAGCAGAGCTTCTCACGACATCTCTATAGCTCTATGGATCATCTGACCACGCTTCTCTCATCCGGTGATATGACTGTTGTGCTTGCGGTTCTCGATGTGCTTTATATGTTCAGGTATGCTGTGGCGCCACCTGCCACTGACTCCTTGCTTTGTATGAATTGTGAGGTTTTTTTCTGTGTGGTGGGTCTATGGAGAGGCATTTTTAATATTTTTAGTCACTCATGTTTGCCGTTTTTGCTGAGTTGTAAAGTTCACCATTACTACAGTCTTGTGACGATCTTGTACTGTAAGTAAGTAAGTAAGTAAGTATGTGCATATTTAAAGTGCACAATGTCAGCCAGTGGCCGAATCTGAGGCACTTGGCTGAGCCGATAGGGGGAGCGGTAGGCCTGCTGGAAGCAGTGAGTTTTGAGGAGGCGACGGAAAGTGTCTGCAGAGGTAGAACTACGGATGTCACAGAACTGCACAGTCTGATAGGGACATAGTATAGTATAGGGTGAAAAAAAGATGTCTTGCATTACTTGCAGCATTATTTTCCATCGTTCGTTGGCTTTAACTATCCGACATTGTGGATGTTGTGGTTTTGAAAGTTGTTATCGGGATTTTTTGACGATGTGTGTTTGGTGTGGACAGCAAACGTTCAAACTTCATCACACGCCTAGCTGCCGACAAAAAGCAGAGTCTGATAATGCGCCTGCTCTATCTTGCCGAGGTATTGAGCATTGCTTATTTCAGTGCTCAGTACTTGTACTACTTAGTTACTGCTGTTGCTGCTATTGCTTTTAGGCCGCCCATGTTTCTAGAAATGGGAGGCGTTATGTTTTTGCTTTGTTTTTTTTACATTTTTTTATTTTTCACTTTTCCTGGGAAACCAGACTGCCCACCAAGCCCATAATTGGAGGGAAGGATGACCTTCACTTGGAAGGAACTGAGGCCTAACTTCAGTGAGATCTATTTAGGGGTTTTGGAGCAAGGTTCATTTTAACACATTTGTAATTGACGGCTTGGTGAATCAGTGGCCGTGGACTGAGACAATTGGATTTATAGTGTCGGGCAGGCCGGGGCAGCCTCACCTTGGGCCTGCTTTGTATATCGATGCACTTTGTTAATTACATTCTGAAGTTGTCGCACCGTTGCATCGTGTGGAGTTTTTAGTACAAGCGAAAAATGCCACTTGCAAGTTTTCAGTTCCGTGTTGAGCATTTCTGCTTCTGCTGCTGTTGTTTTTTTCTCTCGTTATTAGTAAGCTTATTTGTAAATGCAAAGGATATGGCAATGACACTTTGAGTTTTCTACAAAGTTTGAGCGCTGTGCTGGATTTCTCATACTTAATGGATGTAAATTTTCTGTTGCAGAGTTGGGGTGGAAAAGAGAATGGTTTTGGTTTGGCCACTTGCTGTCAAGACCTACCTATGAGTGTATGTATGCTACATATTTCTCCAACTTGTCAGTGAGAAGAAAAAGAAAATTTTGCATAGCCAGTACTTTGCATGGGAGCTCATTCCCTTTGTGGCGCTTTTTGAGCCGGCAAGGGTTAAACCCAGTTAAGCTAGCATACAACCAAGTGGGCAGGATGGCCAGCTCTATTGAACAGCCAGCACCTTTAACCAACTGGGTCAGTATGCCAGCAGTTCTGGGCCTACTGTTATACAGAACTCGCTATTTCATTTCTAGCAATGGCTGTAACCTCCACCAATTTTGCCTACACACGTAGGGATAGCCAGGCTGAGTTGGCCTGGGTGTCTTGGTCGAATACAAAAATGATACACTTGCGAAAAGTCGCCCATCTCTTAACTAGAAGGCGCTCGTGAGAGTGCATATCTCTGCCAAGTGAAGTGATTTAAACATTACTACTGTAAAATGTTGAACTATTCACAGGAGGACTCAACCATTCCTGAGTCATTGTGTACACACACAGAAACACAGAACGACGGACACACAGAATCACCAATCTCTTAATCTCCTCCGATGTTCACTTTGTTCACCTTGGCGGAGATAATAAGCGGGCCCAATGTTGAGCAACTTTGCTGATGTAACCAACAGTGTTAGCCCCCATCAACTGTATAAGCTGTTAGTGCTCTAGAAAAATTGGAAGTATGAAACTGAAATTGACTTTGTGTAAATTAGTCGGGAATTTGTTTGTGATATCTTGGTGCTTTGCTGACTGCATTGTTGCTTGCAGCAATTTCCTTCCAGTGCCACTACGCTTCATTTCGAGTATTACGAGGAGCTGGACGAAACAAAAGCCGAGAAGAAGGTCTGATTGGCTGTGTGTTACGATCGCACTACATTTTTACACGCAAAAGTCTTAGCCATCGCAATTCTGTCTGTCTGTTTTGCCGTCCGTCTGTCTCTGTGTCCGTCCATCACACGGGTGGATCAGTCAAAAACTGTGCAAGCTAGAATGACCAAATCTTCACCGTTGGCTGCCCGGAAGACTCTAGTTCAGGAACCGTAAAGCTTTTTCATAAATTTGAACGGGGTCACCCCGAACAAAAGCGCTAAATGAGAGGGGGTGGGCAAAATTTGCGATTTTTGGCCAATAAGTTGCTGTATCTCAGTAACGGTGCGAGATAGGGCCTAGGTTACTATTAATCACTAATAGGAACTGGCTCTTGATTAGCGCCAAATTCAACGACCTTGAATGACCTTGAACACGGATTTTTTTGGCGATTTCGTGCTGCGACACAAGTCGATATCATTCACAAGGTGGCGCCATGGAACTATTGTTATGCGATCCAGATAGAGAATTTGGTATTTGTATATTAACTTAGCATGAACACCCCAATTTTCAGCTAAACTACTGAACCGGAACTGCTATAGGCTTTTGCACGTCTCGTGAGCATTAGCTCAAATTTCTTGTTAACGCATGAGTTAACGCTGTAATAACGCACCTCATTAATACTGCTGATATTGTAGTTGAACTACACCGAGAAGTTGAGTGGAGTGAAACCCACAAAGTGTCACGAGACCATGACACTAGTGGTGGAATGTCAACAAAACAATTTTTAAATTACTTGAATATTCATTATTTGATTGTCAAATAAACATCGTTTAATGGAATCTTGGAACTCCCTCTTCACAAAATTAAGTAACTTACATATGTGCGATAATTTCTTAAAACATGCATTAATTTGCTAGCTCGTTTACATAACGGGTTAATTCGAGAGCTTTAATTTGTGCCAGTACATTTTAAATAGCATTTTGAAGAAAGTTACTTCTTTGATACGCTTGGCTGGCTGGCCTTTTAATGTTTAACTGTTGGTCATAGCTGAAGCCTGGTAGTAAAAGCAATTTGTATTCAGAATTTACCACAAAAGCAGAGAGTTAGTATTTTGAACATTAGTGGTCGTTGCCAGTGGTGACTTTAGTGCTGATTAATTTATCTCAACTGTGCTAAGGCAGATTACAGTGCAGTGATTGACTTGATTGTTCAACTGATATAGCACTCGTTTTCAGTCATGTCTGTGTTTATTTAGATACCGGTAATCCCGGTATGTTATCATAACATACGATTGTTAAATGCTTGCAGATGTCATCTAATACACTGAAACAGATTCATGTGCCATACCTTGACCAGATGCAGCAAATGCCGGCCGAACTTCTGCAAAATTTTCTTGCAAAAGCGGCTATACCTAAGGACAAGCAGGTGTGTCTTGGCTAATATTATTTTATGTGAATTGGGAGATTTATTAAAATGCTAGTGTCAGTTTTTTGTTATCTAGCTGACAAAGTGTAGTGTAGATGATTTTTTTTATCTTATGATTGTATTCGTTTGTGATTAGATTTGGGTAATGTTATTCATTTGCAGATTTGATATTAAGATGGTGATTTTATGACTTATCTGAAGGTTTAATGCAGTGATGAGTTTGTACGCTGTATCTCAAAAAACATCCCAAACATTTTCGATTGTAACTTGAGAAAGCATTATCGGATTTTAATAATTTTTGGTAGGATTATTTCGGAGACAATTTTCCGTCAAATTATTATGTAGTTTCCTACCTCACCCATCATATGTTTCTGCACTACCTGGGGAAATCAGAACCAAGGAAATATTACATTTTTACCTAAAGTGGTATTATTACTTATTGTAAATAGTCCACAAAAGCACATTTTGTTTACATTTTTTGACACATTGGTTGACACTTTATCCAACTGTTTCGTTTTTCAGCTGCCTGCAATTTTTGAAATGTTGACCAATTATGTGCAATCACAAACATGGAGATGATTTCTCTATTCATTGTCAGCAGTATCGATAATGTTGTGCTCCAAACTAATCTAGACTTTACCAGTTGCTTCTTGAATTTATAAACATTTCTGAACGTCATTTGGCAGACATACTGCTGCACTACAGTCAAATCTGATTCGTATGTGTTCCCAAGACTTTAGTTTTTAGGAGCCCTGACTAGTTATAGTTTTGACTTTGTTACTCGCTACTATTCCCATAATGTGAAATCGCATTTCCTGTGCTACTGTTATGTCATTAAGAAACCACTCACTTACTGATGTTGGTTTGTATAAATTAGTGGCAACAGTGATGTCTGGTGTAACAGTAGCATGTTGGACTGGTGACCACGAGGTTGCTGGTTCGACTCTCCCCTGGTACACTAGCAGGTAACAACCCTGGGCAAGTTGTTCACGCACATGTTCCTCTGTTCACCAGACAGTATAATTTGGTACCGGTCAAAGAGCGGTGATGCTTCGCGGCTGGGAAGGTCTGGCCATGCGTCACAGACTTAAGTGGTTTGTCCACCTATGTGCTCAAAGGCCTAAGGAAGGGAGATGAGCACCCCACCTACATCTTTTCTGGGGTATGGCACCTTTACTTTTCTGTAGTGATGTTTGTGGATTTGATATCAGACATACTGCAGCTTTGTTACACTGTTAGTATGTTGTGTGATTAGATGCAGCTGCTGACTCAGATACGTCTGGCAATGTCGTTCTCCAGCTATGACAAGCGTCTGCAGTGTGTTCAGGCTCGACTCCAGGCCATCTCTACTCTCGGTGCATTTCAGTTTCATGCGCAAATAATGTTTTTGCATCATTAAATCATAATCACTCAGTCATACTGTTTCTTGTTGTTGTTGTAACAAGATTATCAGGTTCTGTTAATACGTGCTAGAAAAGTGCCTGCCATAAGGGCAAGTTCACTTCGTTGTCTGGCAACCCAACCCTTCCACTTTCAGGAGTAAGGTGGGGAAAAAGGTGGGGGCCCAAGGACTCGAACGCTGTGGTCAGTGTCTGTGGCACCAGAGGGTATGACAGACAACCATGACAGACAAACGGACAAACTTTTCATGCATTATAGTAACATATATAGAGGCACATTCCCTAAATATATGGAAAATTTCTGGGGATATTTGTAGTCTTAAAATGGATCTGCAGTGTCTTGCAATGGACGAGGAAGCCTCGAAGTTTGGCCTTCACATTTCCTGGAGCAAAACGAAGATCCAGAACCTCGGCTGTGGGTCGACACCTTCTCCTCTAGTAGTCAACGATAACACTGTCGAGCCAGTACAAGATTTCACATACCTGGGCAGTGTCCAAACAAGCAATAGAAATTCCAGTTCCGAACGTACCCGACGTATTGGACTCGCCGCCGGAGTAATGAAACACCTAGACCGTATCTGGAATCAACCGAATCTCACCATGCCAACGAAAATTCGTATATACT
>Ga0209367_1011417_pt1 | contig 11780 bp, 5 predicted proteins | sample WorMetLIZISLAND2_FD_187412 | JGI IMG/M metagenome (GOLD analysis project Ga0209367, IMG submission 187412) | Marine gutless worms symbiont microbial communities from Max Planck institute for Marine Microbiology, Germany - Olavius geniculatus... ... | reverse complement strand
TAGTACATTATATTACACACCTGCAAAATCTGTTGCTTTTATCCACAGTTTGCACACTTTTTCAGCTAAGCAAGTGGACTATTAGTGTATAATACGAACGGCGACATCCTCGCATGCTCGCATGGCGAACCAAACTGGCGAAGTATTATAGTTGCTCATCGCCGTGTACCTTGGCGATGTTGTAAGCAAAGCCACATTTCTCGCCGAGTCGTCGCACTGTGCACAAAGGCGCGTACAGAGCGACGTAACTGAACTGAACTGACGTGGTTTAGTTTTTCACGAACTGACCATGGGCAAGCAGGGAGAGCCCATTGACCACTGGTTGACGCGTACGCGCGCATAGTCACATAGTCACCGACACTAGACGGTGCATACTGCAATGCGTTACTGCTTGCCCATTGGTCAGTTCGTCAAAAACTAAACCGCGTCAGTTCAGTTACGTCGCTCTGTACGCGCCTCAATGACATAACATTCCGGTAGACGATCTTGTCACGTGACAGGAAGAACAGGCACGACTCATCAACTCGCTCGATCACTTTTTACAACGCCCCGACATAACGCCATGTAGCAGATGATTATGTCGAGTATACATACACGCTGTGGTCTGCATTATCAGCGGGCCATCTCAGTCCAGTCCAGAGGATGCTGATGATCAGCGGCATTTTCACCACATAAACCTTGAAGCAAATGCTCCAACATGACAGTAAGGGGTTGCAGCCCTTCGATGGGAGCTGATGTAACTCAGAACCTAAATTTAGCTTGCATGGATGTTATTTTTCAAACCCATAAGGTCCAAACTGAAGGAGCTTGCAGCGCTTCCCAGACCTTCAATTTTATAGATTTAAGGGGAAAGTTCTGGGAAAAACAATAAGCCCAGCTGTTACTAGAATAGCCGACCGTACTGGTTGTCAGTGACCTTTAAGGTCATCCAAGGTCGATGATTTTCATTTCATATGAAAGCCAATATGCGACTTCCTATTAGTGATCAATAGCAACCTATGCCTTATCTTGCACCGTTTAGCCACAGTACATCTGTGACGGACAAACGGACAAACAGATGGACGACAACCGTGACAACAGCTCCACCGTCACAGTTACTAAAGTACGGTCGGCTAAAAAGTGAAAAGGAAAATACATGCATAAAAAATGGAAAAGGGACAAAAAACGAAAAGAAAAGAAAGAAGAGACGGAGGGGAGAGGGAGCTTAAACCCAATGTCTCAAGGGGGTCAGACGCCCCTGGTGATGATGCAACAGCATGCTGCGGAGTGCGGATGCTGCGACAAGCTGGAGTGATGAGAGCGCCGAAGGCTGCAGTCCGAAGCGTGGTCGATTGACGATTATTGGCCGGCGTAACTTCCATGCAGCGGAACAGACAACACGCCCGTCCCGCGCGCCGTCCATCGAATCCATACAGACGAGCGAAGCGCTTCATTCCAAGCGCCCGCCAGTCGCACCCAGTCAACTCAGTCCGCTACTTCTGCTTATTACAAGCTTCCTAATTCGACAAGATTCCATCAAACCTGCAGATATACCACCTGTATATAAATATCATGATCGTAATTGCAAACATGCAGACTCGCTGAGAGATCACTATAGCTAACAGATCACCCGATGAAGCGGATTTTCCAAGGCCGTAGCGATCCAAGACGGACTGCTGATGGATAAACCGGTGCTATATTCACTCTACTTTTGTTCACGTAAAAATCACACCGAAAGACAAGTTAGACAACGCAGTGCTTACGTGTGATCGCGCAGACAAACAGAGATTCTACATACTGATATCAAGTCTGAAGATAGTTGCAATTTTCGTCACACTACACTATGACGTCATTCTGATAACTTAGCAACTTTAGATGTCGGCGACGGTCGCTGAAACTAGCAGTTTAATTGTCAAGCGCATCTACTCCGAGAGCGATATTTAAACACCAATATCGAGTAAGCAAGTAAGTAAGAAAGTCAGTAAGTAACATCAACGATTACAGTGTCCAAAGCTACGAAGCGTAGCTGCGTGCATGGCCACTGTACATAGACCTACTAGAGGTTGAGACAGAAGATAGAGAAAAGGTGGATCTTCAGGTGAGAATGGAAGACAGCCATGCACGGAGGATGAGGAGGTGACATTTTTTCATGATGTTCGGGCAGACAGATCGAGATCCGATGACCACGTCACTGACATTAACTTCATTAATTCAAAACCATCATTATCATCATCATATACTGCGAACTGAGCCAGGCTGCAACAACATGCAGATAACCGCAGCATTGCATTCCGGGATGACCTACAGCAGAGCGGCCAGGTACGACAAGCATTTCGGCGATGTCGAAGGTATATACGAGATATATCTGACTGAGTGAACATTCTATTGCGATGTCGTCGATGATCGAATACAATGGACCAGTACGCTACAAAAACCAAAACGCCGGCCGGCACCACGGCTCTCCGGCCCAAGTTCCACCACATCGATTTGTCGCAGACTTGTTGCAGATCTTCGACTTATTGCACAACTTGTTGTAGGCTACAACATGTTGTGAAAACAAGGCCACTACAAATATAGAAGCAAATGGAGTTTGGACTCAAACGGCTTTGCTTCTTCGACGCGGTACGCGGCTATCAGATAATGCAGTGTACCGGACGGCCGGGCCGAGAAGTCACGGCGCGGCACGACGTGGTCGATGGACGGGCAGGGCACGACCGCCGCCTGGCGAATAACAAGCAAACTGAACGGACATGACACGTGCCAACACGAAACCCGGGAATTTGCTATCGGATCGCCGACGCCGTCCATCCTATTCCCATCTAGTGACTGGATCGCTAGCCACCGAGTTCATCTGCAAAATACGCAAACCGGCACCCTCTGCACTGACTTCATGAATCTCTGGATTGATTGCTTACGTATTTTCCTTGCTTGCGCTCACTTTGTTTCGGTTTTATTCTCGTTCCGGTTCTCGTTATTCCAATCCAATCAATCCTTTTTTGTTTTGTTGATTTCAGGCTACCAGTGGCGTCATTTCATGAAATCATGGGGGTCTCCATTATACTTGGAGGTTTCAGCCTATACGTAACGTAGCCTATTGTTCTTGCAGCAGTAACACTGTGTCAAAGGTACGATTTACAGGGGGAAAATTGAAATCATAAATCCTTCGGGGGTCCGTAGACCCCCAGTCCCCTTTAAATGACGCTGCTGCAGGCTACTATCTCAGCATAGGCTAATCTGTCGGTCTGATGAATTTTTTGTCAGCAGCACCTGTCCAATTTTTCTCATTTCAGTTCCGCTTTAAAACAGTCAGTTTTAGTTTTTTTTACTTTACGCGCTAGATTAAGCTGGCAGCTTATCTTACCTGCCATGTTTTCCAGCGCAAAATCATTTATATGACAATCACATTTGCAGCAAGAACCAAGCTGAATGAGATGAGATCGTGTCGAATAATACCTATCATTCATCGTCCGTCGTACGCCTAAAGTTTCACGATGCGAAGGGGCTGAGTCAAAACGCGGCGTATAGCGCAACGGCAATATGAAAATTGATAAACCTTGAATGCCAGAAACAGCCGCAGTCTTCAAAAAATAAATATATCGTTGTGGAACTTGTGGCTACATCGATGATCACGCCGATCGTTTAAACCGTTCAATCATTCGTCACTTGCCGTTCAGTTCAGTTAGGGGCCTACCACCTATAGACAGCGCGTGTCAACGCACACACGTTTTCCGCCACATTACCCACCGCGGAGTGCAGGTGCCGGGTTCTTTGCGCCGACCAATTCGTGACTGACGAGAGAAAAGGAGTGATATGATAGGGCCAGGGTTGGGTTGTGCACCGACTGTCCTCGTCGTCGTCTTTGTTCGGCGACCAGGCGGTCATAAATGTTCTCAGAGAGAGGTAACGTCGGTCGGTCCAACCAACCGTCCAGTCGCTGAGGTCTTCTTTGTGTCTGAGAGTCGTCGGTCGTCGAAAAACGCGCGCGTACATTTGGAGGCGCATGGCCCCAACTCCACCGTCTCGACTTGTTGGGCATTCACAACACTGTACAGCAAATAGACAAGTCTGCAAAAAATCAAAGTAGTGGAGCTTAGACACGCACAAGCGACCTACAGCAGTACCGGGTCGATCATAGTTACCATATACGAGGTGGAGCGTGTATAGGGCCGGCTGATCGGCGGGTCGGCTCGCCCTGACGGCGGTGGTGGCCAGCCGATCGCTCGACCAGCCGACCGTTGACTGCCCTCTGCGCTGGCCGGCCAGTACCGATGTTTTTTGTAGGCGAAGGACGGGCGCTGGCACGCAAGCACGGACACAAAACAGCTTGTGGCTGCCGCTGTCAGTATTATATGGGTGCAGTCGGTTAGTGTACAACGTAGGTTAAACTGCAATGCAGTGCCAGTCTGCCGGCCATGTAGTGCTGCGGGGTGGGGGAAATGTCCGCCACTTGCCACTAACTAACGGCATCATCGTCCACGCTCGAACTCCAAGCTGTTGCCCACGTCCGCTGCTGCTGCTGCTGCTGCAGATCGCTCATCCCATACAACGAGCTCACGATGCAACTGCTGCGGGGTGATTCGTCTCATTACGGCGACAACTAACAGCACCGCAGCACTGCACCGTGTCAGTGAACTGTACAAGAAATTTGAGCTAAGACGCGAAGCCTATAGCAATTCCTGTTCGCAAACTGTCAGTCTATCTCCAGCCATGCATTTCGTCGCAGTTCATTCTTGGAGTGTGTTCTGCAGCCGAAGATCGCAAAAATCAATAAAACCCCTTATTTTAGAAGTTCAGGGTCTTTCAAAGTCACCGATGTTGATACGACTAAAAAGCTCGTCACTAGTGCTTGTTGTGATGGTCAGCATGCCCATGGTGATCTGCAACCGTTTTCACGAAAGAATGGCCAACAACGGTATAATAACGACTTTTACGGGGGTACCGCTATTTGATGCTTTCTTGCGCAGGTTTCCTTCAACCTAGAGAATCGAGACTTGGACGGTCGAAATCTTCGTTCAATACTGAAAATTTCGTATGCAGTTTGTCCATGTCTATCTCAATTGATTTCGGCGCAGTTCGCTCTTCAATATGTCTCGCAGCCTGAAATCGCCAAAAATCAACAAAAACCCTTATTTTGGTGTTCAAGGTCATCCAAGGTCATTGAATTCGGCACCAATCGAGAGCCAGTGTACGACTTCCTATTAGTGATAGGCCCTATCTCGCACCGTTACTGAGATACAACGACTTATTGGTTAAAAATCGCAAATTTTTCCTACCCTCCTCTCATTTAGCGCCTTCGTTCGGGGTGATCTATGAATTTATGGAAAAGTTTTACGGTTCCTGAAACTAAAGTCTTCCAGGCAGCCGACGGTAAAGATTTGGTGATCCTAGCTTGCACCGTTTGTGACTGATCCACCCGTGTGACGGACAGACAGACAGAGACAGACAGACAGAATTGCGATGCCAAGACACGCTAAAGCATTAGCTGCTTTCGCGCGTAAAAACGGTTAAAAATATTTAATTTGCGCCTGGTAGATTAGATTTTGTATTCGACGATATTAGTGCGATGACAGTAGCTCAGTAGTTCTATATCAGTATAGGCGCCATGACCGCCTCAAGCGCCGTCTTAATGCAGTACCTTTCGTCCTTCCGCCCGTGCGTCCGACTGTCTGGCACAAGCGTGTTTCTGTTTACTTCTAAACCGAATATGGCGCCAGGAAAAGCCGAAAAATCCCTCACGTAAAATGCAAAACAACGTCAAACCATCTGGCTCATAATTCCAGAGTTGCATGTTTGTGTGCCTGCCCCCATAATGGGACATCAATAAAGTTGTGCCTTCGTTTTCAGTTCATCTGTCCGTCTGTCCAACACGGAGAATGGAGAATGGAAGGCCGCAGAAAGTTCGAATTTAGTACAAACACGTTTACTTGATAACTTAAGATGGCGTACTGAGGTCTGCAGGTAAAATATTAACGTCACCATGGTTCAACGAAAAATTTGAGCTAATGCTCACGGGACGCGCGAAAGCCTATAGCAGTTCCTGCCCGCAGGCAGTCACCCATCGCAGTACTAACCGGACCCGGCGTAGAGTAACTTCGTTTCAGCCGAAACGCGTTACCAACGACGCCACGCCACAAACGCCAGTACCGTGGCGCCACTTTATGAATAATTTTGTGTCGCAGCCCGAAATCGCCCGAAAAATCCATTAAAAATCCTTATTTTGGCAATTGATTTCGGCGCAATTCGCTCTTCAATATGTCTCACAGCCTGAAATCGCCAAAAAATCAACAAAAACCCTTATTTTGGCGTTCAAGGTTATCCAAGGGCATTGAATTCGGCGCCAATCGAAAGCCAGTATACGATTTCCTATTAGTGATTAATAGTAACCTAGGCCTTATCTCGCACCGTTACTGAGATACAGCGAGTTATTGGCCGAAAATCGCAAATTTTGACTACCCCCCTCTCATTTAGGGCCCTCGTTCGGGGTGACCCCTATCGAATTTATGGAAAAGCTTTACGGTTCCTGAAACTAGAGTCTTCCGCACAGCCGAGGTGAAGGTTTGGTGATCCTAGCTTGCACTGTTTTTGACTGATCCACCTGTGTGACGGACGGACAGACGGACGGACAGACAGAATTGCGATGGCTAAGACGCGATGAAAGCATAGCTGCTTTCGGCGTAAAAATCGAAAAATGGCTCAAATAACGCTAATTGGCATTAAAATAGAGGGGATGTCGTCTCGTCTTTTGTGAAGCAGTTAAACTACTGTGCTGATTTAACTGCACTGATTGTGAATGTAATGGCAAATGACAATATGATTATCAAACTTAGAGCCTATATGTGCCTATGTGTAATCGTTTGCACGATAGACGAGTTAATAGCGGTAGAATAACAATTTCTCAGAGGGTCTCTATCTAATCCGTCTTGAATCGGTACCGGGTTGTGACAGACGGACGGAAGGACAGAATTACGATAGCCAATCGCGTAAAAACGACGCGTTTCGCAGAACAAAGTTTCACATCAGCGAAGGTGGTGATAGGTTCGCAGAAATAACGCTTGGTCATTTCAGCGGAGAAAATGGGTTCTGAAAAGTGTTGCCTCGGCGCAGCCTAGGTCTAGGCCTAGTTTCTTGGACGCGACGCGAGCAACCGAACCCATCGCACGTGTTGCTGCAGCGAACCCAAGCGAGCAAAACGGCAAGGTGAAGCGAGGACCACGCGGCACGCACCCCAGTCTGTCCGTCGTCATACTTGCGCCGAGGGGCAGTACAGTACTGCCCCGGCCGGCCGGCCAGCGCACCAGCAAGGTCGTCGAGAGGCGACTACTCGCCGCGTGTGAAGTGAAGAGAATGTAGCGGCGCCTCCTCACTTCCCCCGACCTCTCACCCAGCGCCTGTCCATCAGTCAGTCCGTGCGCGCGCCCATGCGAAACCGCAACAACTCGCCGGCGTGCGGCGGCGTGTTTGTTGCCAGCCCGGCCATACGTCCAGCTCTCCTCTCTCACCCATACGTAATGTTACCTCACCGGGGCCGGCCGTCAGCTAGCACTGGGCGAGACGAGGCAGAGCGATCGCCGCTACGCCTTCAATGACCGACCGACCGACCGACGGACCAGCGTGTGGTTTCGATCGGACGGACGGACAGCAGCGGTCGGTCGGTGCCCGGCAGCCCGGGTAGGGTCCGGGTGAGAGGGTGGGCGGCCTGGCAGGGACAGAACGGCCGGCCATCGGTCGGTCGGTCGGTTTAACGGCAGCTCGCTGCTGAACGCCCCTGCCTGGCCAGCAGAGTAGCCGCCGTCGCCCCGCCGCCAACGTTGAGTTTTTACAAGTAGGCAATTGCGTCACCACACAGCGCTGAAACTAGCGGCCGGCCGGCCAGCCTCGACGCACCCATAGTTCACGGTGTGAGTGAAGCGCTGCTGGACCTGCATGAACGTGGGTGTCTACTCTGGCCCTCGCCAGTAATTACTGCTGAATGTCTGCAGCGCTATTCGTCGCCGTGAGGAGTGGATCTCTACTGCTGCCATGCAGAAAACGTTCAAACGTCTTCCCGCTTCAGCGTCCCTAGCCCATAGCATGCAATAATCACTGCCAACACAACAGTGGTAATTGATAAATCCACGTGCTTGTAAATCAGAACCACTGCGAGCGTCTTCTTATGACTTCACGAAGCTCAGAATATCAATAGGTTAAGCATTTTATTGCATTTTATTTCCATATGATTAATGTAGTTTGGCAACAAACAGCTACAAAAATATACAGCACACAAAAGAAAAGCACTGTTATGCCCTGGCTAGACGCACCGATTTCTTCGTCCTATAGCCACGGCTTTACTTAACGGCGACGTTAAATACACAAACAGTCATAGAAAGCACACGCTAACAAACACACTATAGCTGAAATTAAAGACAAAAAATAATGTCATATCCTCGGCGTGAAACTTTCACTAAGTGTCACGACGAATCAGTGGCGTCATTTCAGTAAATCAGAGGGGGTCTCAGTCTACGTAACGTATCGTTTTTGCAGCAGTAACACTGCTTCAAAGGTACGAATTACAGAGAAAAAATTAAAATTTCAAATCCTTGTGGGGTCCGTAGACCCTCCAGCCCTCCGCCCTAAATGACGCCCCTGCGACAAATGGACGAAATCAAAAAAAATACGTAACATTATTTTCTGTGAGGGTTAACTTGCTGGCTAATTCTCCCTTTGCGTCATTTCGTTTATGTAATAGTTCTTACCAGCAACAGCTCGACAGATTTTTGGAGTTTTGCATTATAATTTTATTCTTATGCAAATGCATCAGTCGTTCTAAAGCAGACTGCAGTAAGTTATAAGACAAAGCGAAATCCAGCTTACGCATAGTTACGTAAGAGTCGTGATCACGTTGGATTCAGCGTCTGGTTGCAGTGACTCAGTCGATGACGTCGTGACGTAGTCGTCGTGTGCTGACGTGCTGGACCAGGCTAATGACACGGCATGGGCACTGCGCGCCGTGTGCAGTGTCGCCGTACAGGTGTGCAGGTCGACCACGCTATTGTTGCGTAGACGAGCGTCCACTGCTGTCCCACCCTGATCTAACACGCGTGTGCCAGTGTGATCTAACGGGTCGATTCAATGTGACGCCTGGCCGAGGTGGCCCGTTGTTCAGCTAGCCTTTCTGTCTCTCTCGGCGAGCGATCGTTGGCAGCCGGCCACCGACGGTCGCCGTCCGTCCGTTGCTCTATTGTATACAACTGCAGTCTGACCGCCAGCCCAGCGCCCGCACGGTTGGTCGGTCGGCTCGGGTCACTATACATGAAATACGAAGGCCACGCTCGCACACACGGCGGACGAATTGCTCGCCCACCGGGCATGCAGGCCAGCAGCAGCGTACGTGTGCCTCGGTCGGTGCTATACCGTTACCGAGGCGTCGGTCTCATGGGTGGCCGCTGGCCGGCCTTGCTCTGAGCACTGGCCACCCTGAGACGTCTGACCGTCAGTCGCTGACGGCATGTGTCAATCACAGACATGTACGTACGATAGCACACCAACGCCATATCATAAAATTAAAGATTTTCCAGTGACCCATTACATCATAAAAGACCGTGAGTGCATTAAGCCTACAGAGTTCAGTTTGTCGGATCCAGTTTGGAATAGTTGGGGCGGAAGGACAGGGAAAGGCACAGCTACCTCCCCAGAAATTTTTTTAAAATTATATGCAAAATAATGCATTTTTGTGCAATTTTTTACTTGTTGTAAGATGCATCCGGTCATTGGGGAAAGGGGCGGCCGTTCCCTTTGCCCCCCGCCCTTGAATCCGCCACTGACAAGAGTTCAAAGTTAATAAAATACACAGCGATACCTGCATGATTAAAACATCATGGACAATGTTAAAAGCGTCACAGAATAAAAACGTTTTTAGTTGGCGTTTGAAGGCTGCCTAGGATGACGTTCTGCGAAGTGACTCAGGCTAATGCCCCGTTTACACGATGAAGCAAACATAAAGCAAACGTATTCAATATACACGTGCACGACGTGTGCTCTAAGTTTGCTTCATCGTGTAAACGGGGTATATCGGTTCCACGCGGCCGGACCTGCGTATGCAAAACCACGCTCTGCTAATTTGGTGCGTCACCGTTAACACGTGTCCACCATGTGATATAAAAATGCTATTACATTCAAATTCAGTGACGCACAATTGCAATTTCATTTTACTGGCATATCCACTTATTCATAAATTCGCTAACAGTTTGAAGAATCACACAAATGTTTTTATATAATGACATCTGATTCTTCAAAGTATTGTTAATAGACAGTGCATTCTCATAATAATTTTCTTTTCGTTTTTGACGACTAATGTGCGATAATTTGGAAGTGGTGGTGATATAGCTGCTCATGCTCTTAACCACTTGCCTTGTCTTCGTTGCAAAATGGCACGTTTGTTGCTGCTATTTCAAAACTGTACTTTTCTGCTTTTGTTTACGACATTGAAAATGTGTCAAAAACTAAACAATAAATTTTAAGTATTTTTAAAACTAGTACACATAAAAGATAAGTTCTGCAATATATTCACTCTGCTTAGAGTTTTTTTTTAAAACTTTTGTATTTCACAAAGTAATGTAGTGACATAGTTAAGATGTGGTAAGATATCTGATAACCGCTTTATTGTCAATTGTCCACGGAATGTGCCAGTTAAACAATTTTGAAAATCGGTTAATAGGCCTATTTAGTGAAGATATGGTAATGACAAAGTGTGACGCTTTGCTGAAGATACAGTGTATTTATTATTCCATTTAAAGGTATACAATATAAGTTTTTCCCTTCCTCTTGGCAGCCTTTGTCATTTTCAGTTGTCGTTTGTCGTCAAAATCGTCTAAAAAATTTTGTTTTAGCTCACCATGGATGATTCTCCCTGGTTCGCAGTTGCAAAAATGTAATTTTCCCCAATCAAATACCTGAGCTAAAATACAGAGTCCACCACTAGTGATGCAGTAAAAATAAATAAATAAAAACCAGCAGCCAAACACTGAACTGTTTTCAACGTTAATCACTGTACAGTGTACTGTAAACACGCAGTGAGATGTATTCGGTAGTAGCTAATACGTGAAATTAATTACAATACGCACAGACTATGGCAATAAGTACAACAACCTCTTTATAATTAGCACATAAATAATTCTCATGAAAGTTAAATCATGGACAAATCTCGCAAGTCAATAATACGAATTCAACTTCCCGAAATTTTCAACATTTTTTCAACTATTACTAATTGCCAAGAAATATATGCATGGTTTGACAGAAATTATTGAAGGATGAAGTTCTATAATTAGTCCGCCCGAAAACGATAGTTTTCGGAAGGACTTATGTTTCACGCATGATGTTTTTTCACTCGCGAGATCTCCCAGATGCGTGGGCCGACCGGCGTGAAATTTTGCACGATGGTCAGTACTAGGCCCAATTTTATAATGCCGGTCCAAAATTTTGAGGAGCACACCCCAAAAAAATTTCAGGGGCGAAAAACATGCAGAATTTGGCCCGATTTCGGACGACTTCGAAGTTCGGCGGCAAATATCTCCGAAATGGATGAAGATGTTCAAAATCGGATAGTCATTCCGTGTATGGCGATTCCTCCTGCGTTAGGCGAATCAAGTATGGTGAAGTTCGGTCCAGTGACCTTGGAGATTTAGATGTGAAGTCGTACCCCCCCTAAAGCGCAATTTTCGGAAGACCGTATTTCGGCCCCTAGGGGGTGCTGCGCCCCCAAATTTTTACACGCGCTAGAGAATGACCAAGTCTTACTAGCGCACCCCCCACCGGGGACGGAAGCC